>Ga0214919_10007813_pt1 | contig 14314 bp, 17 predicted proteins | sample LL1503_MetaG_FD_177994 | JGI IMG/M metagenome (GOLD analysis project Ga0214919, IMG submission 177994) | Freshwater microbial communities from Lake Lanier, Atlanta, Georgia, United States - LL-1503 | ecosystem: Environmental > Aquatic > Freshwater > Lake | place: USA: Georgia | collected...
ACAAGCAGGTAATGCTTTAGGATTTGGCGGAGCGGGAGCTGGTGCCGCAGGAGCTGCTAGCGCTATTCCTTCAATTAGTACTTCTCAAGTAGGAATGGCTAGTGCACTTCCTGCTGCTGGTCAAATGGCAGGTCAAGTTGCAGCCCATGCAGCACCTGCTGCTGCTTCAAGTGGATTTGGCAATTTAATCAGCGGTCTTTCCTCAATAGCACCTTTAGCGGTTGCTGGATTGGGATATCTTGGGAGTAAGCGTCAGCATAAGCAAGATATGAAGATGTATGACAAGCATCAAGCAAATATCGAGCATCAACGCGAATCAATGGGGCTTAATAAGAATTGGGAGCCTTTAGAGGCACGTAAGAGAACCCGTAATCCTAATTATAGGGAAATGCGCGATTATGAAAGGGAGATGGGATATTACCCAGAGCCAGAATTTTTAGATGAAGGTGCTCGGTATGCAAGTGGCGGATTAGTTAAATCTTATAGCAAAGGTACATTGGTTAAAGGGCCTGGAAAGGGACAAGCCGATTTAATTAAGACATCTGTTCCTGAAGGTTCTTACATTATTGATGCGTCGTCTACGTCGGCATTTGGGGATGGATCCTCTCAAGCGGGCGGACAAGTTTTAAAAGAGTTTGAAAATCAAGTTAAGCGTCGTCATCCAGAAAAGTTTGTTAAAAAAGTTGAGGCCGTTATTAAAAAGAGCACCAAACAAGTGCCTGTATGGTTAAGCAACGATGAATATAAGTTTGATCCGGTAACGGTGACATTGTTAGGTAAAGGAAGTAACGCTAAAGGGGCGGACGTCTTGAAAGCTGCGGTTATTAAGCTTCGTAAGCATAAAAGCAGTAAGGGTGACAGCTTACCTCCTAAGGCCAAAAATCCTAGTCATTACATTTCTCAAGGGAGATTCTAAATGCCACCACCACCCCGTCCGGCCCCAGGAGATGTCGCACCAGTCTGGACAGCTCCCATTGCTGAAACAACCTTTCAAGGTGCACCTAAATGGTATTCTCAATATCTTGAGGGTATTTTAAAGGAAGCTAGACGTTTAGCGTTGATGCCTAGGGATCGGTTTGGGCAATTAACGCCTGCACAAGAAAGGCGTAAAGCTGAATTAGATGCCATAATTAATCCTCCTGTGCATATGGGGGCGGAAGTAGGGATCCCTGTTTCTATTACGGGTAGATCTGAACCTGTCGAGTTTACGCCTGAAGAATTATATAGAGCGCAAACGGATGAGTCGTATGCCCGCAGGATTTTTCAGGCAGCAACTGGTCATACTCCTTTAAGGCCTGATATAAGGCAATTTCAAGAACGATTAGCTGTTGAGCATCCTGAAGTAAGGGAGAGATTCGAACAGGTTGCCGAAGAAAGGGCTCGCGCAGATCGCCGTGCGAGAATTCATGTCTATGATAATTCTCCTATGGCTATTCCTAGGGCAGAGTTTGTTCGACGTATAAACCAAGTCGCACCTGGTGTTGAGCCAGCAAATCTTACTAATCAAATTTTAGAAAGAGCGGGTTTTGCTAAGCCAAAGGGGATGTCTGTACTTGGTAAAATACGAAATTTATATGCGGGTAAGCAGTTATATCCTCAGGAAAATTTCGCGCAGATGATGGAAGATGCAGTTGATCCAAGGGCCGCTGTAATGGGTGCAGCTCCTCGTCCTGTTGCTGCTCCTGTTCCTCAGCCTAGACCAGCTCCTTTTGATTGGGGCGCAGCAGCTGGGGTTTTTGATCCTATGCAGCCAGCTCCATTTGGTGGTGTTGGCGTCGGTCAAGTTCCAGGAGCTGTTAGGCGTCCTCCTCCAGGGTTACCTTATCCACCTGCTGCAGTTCCTAACCGCATGGCATTTGATCCTTTTGCACCTCCTCCACCTCCTTTACTAGAAGAAAGATTAGAAGCGCAACGAGAAGCTAGAAAATTAATTGCAGGTAATTCGCGAATAGCGCCTTTACCAGAGGAATTTAACCAAGCTGGTCGTATTATTGAGCGTGGTGTAGGTGCGCATGATGACACCTTTGAAACGGCTCGTGAAGAAATACGCGCAGCCGGTCGTCATGATATGCACCGTGATGTTCAGCCATTTTTACAAGCTGCGATGGATAATCATGACCAAGATGTTGATGACTATATGGCTCGCTATCGGGAGAATGTTATCGCTCCGTTGCGTGCTGAAGCAGAAGAAGATTTCTTAGATCGTGTTGTGCCTCATCTCAATATGAGTTTTGCGCAACATGGTGCATTTCATGGTGGAGTACGAAATAGAGCGTTGACCCAAGCCGTTCAGAAAATGAAAAAAGGTCTTGATCGAGAAGTAGCAGAGCGTTTGAGCGAAGCTGAAATGAAAGCTAGAGCACATGCTAATCATCGTGGAGAAAAAGCCCTACATGCAGGACGTGTCTCCGTAGAAGCAGGCAGAATGTCTCATGATGCTGCGGTACAGCGTGCACAAGCTGGCATTAATTCAGCAGTTACTAAAGCTGCTGCTGATAAAGCGCAAGCGGATGCGTTGAGAGAAATAGGTGCTCAACGACAAGCTCAGGGACAAAATGAAATTAACACCCGGTTAGCAGAGTTTGAAGAAGAGCAAGCGTATCCTCATCGTGCTTTAGAGCGTGAATCAATGATTGCGCGTGGGCATCCTGCTCCTGTAACTCAAGGGTTTAGTGCTCAGCAAATGGGTCAACCAACACCTCCTAATCCTTTTAATGTGGCAGGTGGTTTGCTTGGTCAAATGGCTGCTATGGGTGGTCGTCGTGCTCAAGAGGCTCCTTATGCAAAGGGTGGCCATGTAAGAGCAAAATATGCCACTGGTGGCCATGTCGATCATTATAATCAATTAGGTAAGCATGTTCAGCCTACTCAACATGAAGGTGATTTACAGCAATTAGCGGGGGAATTCAGAAATTATCATGAAGATCCTCAAGCAAATTGGTTAGATCGAGTAAGCCAGCAAATGCTTTCTAATGTTCGTGGTGATCCTTTGCAAAATATTGGTCATGGTGCAACGCATGCAACTAATGATAGAGAGCGTGCCCGTGATCGGATGCTTGCATCGAAAGAGAAAGCTGCGAATTTGTATGAGGCGATTAATAATACGCGCATGAAGCAACATGAAGTCTTAGCCCATTATGAAAACCAACGGATGCAAATGGCTGAACAACAACGGCATCATGGGGCGATGGAAGGTCATCAAGCAGCAATGTTAGAAGCTAAAATGAATAAGCTTAATCAAGTTCAGCTGCCAAAATTAGATGCTGTAAATGCAGAAGTTTTAAAAGAAGGCAATAAGAATATGATGGGTGCTCCAGATATTCTTACAGATTTAGACCGTTTAGAAGATATTTCATCCCGTATTACGACAGGAACTGCAACCACAAAAATTCCTGGCTTAAATGATCCTTATTTTCAATCTATGTTGAATCAAGGAAGTCAAGAAGACATGGAAGAATTTGACAAAGTTGCTGGTGACTTAGTCTTAAAATCTGCTTCAGCCTTTGGAGCAAGAGCAGGTGCTAGAATTGCAGCGATGTATGAGAAAGCTAAGCCCCATCGAGGAATGAGCCGAAAGGGTATTCAAAAAGTTATTGGGAATATGAAAAAAGTTATTCATGATGAATTGAAGCGAAGTCAGCATATTAATAAAGAATATATGACTAAGGGCATATTACCCTCTCAGTCTCTTGGTGAATATAGTGTGCAGGAACATGGGCCTAAAGAATCAGAGGCAATTAAAGAAACATCTGGAAGTGTACAAATGATTGGTCCAGATGGCAGTCAATGGAATGTTCCTGCAGGAAAAGTTTCAGCTGCCCTTAGTAGAGGGGCAACTTATGGCTAGTGGATTTGATCTTTCTGATTTAGGTGCCACTAGACTGAAAACTGAAACTTCATTTGATCTTTCTGATTTAGGTGCTACGCCTGTAACTAAACCATCCCAAAGCATGGGAAGATCCTTCGCTAGAGGCGCTAGAAATGTCGCTGCTGGATTGATGGAAGTTCCTGATTTATTAGCTACTCCTATTCGAGCTGGTCTCAATATGGCATCCAAAGCGTTGGGTTCTGATTATGAATTTAGGCCAATGTCTGAAAATATTGCTCAAGGTATTGATAAAGCAACTAAAGGGTATACTGCTCCTCAAAGTGATCGTGAAAAAACAGAAGAAGCTATCACACGAAGTCTTGCCTCTTTGCCTGTTGGAGGTGTCCTTGGGAAGGGTATCCAAGCTGTTAAAGGTTTGGCTGGTGCTCCTTATTTAGCAGACACCTCAAAGATGCAGCAATTGGGTAAGGTATTAACCGGATCAAATGCAATCACACCTGGAAATCTTGCCGGAACAGCAGCTGCATCTGGATTAATGCAACAACAATTAAATGAAAATCCGGAAGATTTAACTAAAGCAATGATAATGGGGACTTTGGGAGGAATTGGCGGAGGTATTGCTGGTGGTAGCTTATCTGCTCTTTCAAAAGCAGGAAGACAAAACTTGAATAGAACAATGGGTGAAAAATTCGGTCAAATGACTGGGATACAGCCAAATAGAGTAGAAGATTTTTATCACGCCGGGGTTGATCCCATGTTAACGGATGTAACCAATAGTAAGATCTTAAAAAATGCCACCCATGGATTGGAGTACGCTCCTTATGCTGGACCTCCTATTACCAATGCAAAAGCTGCTCAGAAAAAAGCTATTTTAGAGGGCTTAAATACTGGGGAGGCACTTGAGCGTAAGGAAGCCGGTGAATTAGCCATAAAGGGCGCAAAGGCATATAAAAAGTCAAAAGATGCTATTCACAATCCCATGTTTGAAAAAATTGAATCTGATTTAGAAAGAATGCCAGATACTCATATTAAGCCTACCAAGACTTTTGATTTTTTTGACAAGCTTACTAAGAAAAATAAAAATGGCTTAATGGACAAAAAGTTTTTAAAGACTCCTGTTGGCCAAGAATTACAAGAATTAAAGCAGGCTGCTAGCATTTATGGCGGGGAAATCCCCTATGATCATTTAAAGCTGACCTTAGAAGGCATTAACGATAAAATTACCACCCACGGACTCATTGGTAAAAGTTCGCAAGGGAGGCTTAAAAAGTTAGCCGAAGTTATCAGCGATGATATGGAACACAGTTTAGAGCATAAATTTAAAGAGTTAGGCGGAGATTCTTATTCAAATTGGAAAGAAGCCAAAAAGCTTTATCGAGATTATGCTACCAATGATATTCCTGACTTAAATCAAATGTTTAAAAAGGATAAAAAAGGCACCATAAACGTTTTTGAAGATATGGTTTCTAATAATAAATTAGGCGGAGAAAGGGCTAAATTAGCTCTGTCTGGATTGAATAACAAAGAACAAGTCGAATTAGCTACTGCATATCAAAAGCGTTTGGGCTCACAAGATGATGGAACATTTAGTCTTGCGAGATGGGGAACAAATTTTCGCAAATTGGGTAAAGATGCTCAAGAGATCTCTTTGTCTCCCTTAAATAAAGAAGCTCAACATAAGGTGCATGCTATTGCTAATGTGGTTGACCATTTAAAGGATACTTTAGCTGAAGCCAATAGCTCAAAGACTGCATATCATACAGCTGTATATTCAATTGCTTCTGCAGGCGTTACTGCTGCTGGTAAAGCCATGGCAGGAAATTTTGCACCTGCGGCAATTTTAGGGTCTGGATTATTATTAGGAAGAATAGGCGCTAAAGCTCTAACAAATCCTAAGATTATCAATTGGGCTTATCAGGGAATGCGTTCTAAGGATCTCTCTCATTTTATGCGTCATCTAGATAGATTGGAACATATGGGAGGAATCCATAGAACAATTAAAACAGAAGCTCAACGTTTTGCTAATGATATTAATCAGGCTCGGTAGAGCCTGGATATGGGTAAGCCCGCATTAAAATATTGGCAAGTATAACAATCCAAATGGCATTTTCTAAAAGAAAGTCAATCATTTTCCGTGTCCTTTTCAATGGCTGATTTATTTAAAAAGTTTATCAAGATCTTCTAAAAGAAAGTAAACAAGAGCGCCACCTATAGTCCATTTAGCAGCTTCAATAATTAAAATTACTACGAAAGACCACATAAACGATAATATACTTGAACCTATATCGCTTGCTAGAAACTCTAATATTTTGTCGCATACCCAACAGAAAAAAAATATGAAAAGAAGTTGTTCAATCATCTTCCGTGTCCTCTTCAATGTCTATATTATCTGAAAAATCCCATACGATATGTTCTTCTTCATATTCTTCTTGTTTTTGCTCTAATTTCTCCAAGCGTTCATCAAGTTTCTTTTGTTTTTCTTCTTGCTCTTCTTCATAGCGTTGCTGTTTCCATTTTTCAGATCCAACATCATAAATCTGCCGTTTTCTGTGTGTGAAATGGGAAATGTAAGAATATCCACTTGAGGTGAGTGTTAGTGATGCTATTAATAGTAATTTTTTCATGTTCGTTTTCCTAACCTGTGCCGCAATTGCGGTGATTAGCCCGACTTCCTGTCAGGCCAATTGACTTTATGACTCAGTCATATTTTTTATTAAATTACATGATATTGCGTCATAATGCAACTATTTAATCAATTTTTGTCTTTAATAGTTTCTTTACAAGAAAAGTATGCGTTGGAGAAAACATCCAGCGTTTAACAGTTCCCAGAGCTATTTCAAGAATGGGTTCTAGATCAGCTATTTTGACATTCCATTCTTTTAATAATTGGTTGTGAGGCTTGCTTTTATAGTTCCATGCATAAACCCTAACTTCATTATTAGTAGGGATTTCAAAACCAATCTGAAAACGATCGCCTTTTGTATCTTTAATAATAACCATGCGAATTTCTTCTTCTTTTCTGCAATCTGTATGAATGTGCAAATTATTTTTTTCTGCCCATTCAAATATTATTGGATCTATAAGTGCAAAACTTGGATGCTTTACGATGTCATCATAAAATGTCATGGTAACGGTACTCCTGGTTTGAAAGTTGCTAGTGTATGTGGGTTTGTTCCTGGTGGTGCAATGATTTCAAATTGTTCCATTCCTCCCCGAGTTTTCCCAAAAGCTGGCACAGGGATTGCTCTGGATCTTTGTAATTTTGTTCCGGCAGGTACGATAACTTCTTGAACAAAAGAGGCTTTATTTGCAGGTGGTAAAGCTAACCCTTCTCTTGCTAACGCTGAGCTTTTCGGTCTTACTTTTGTAAGAAAAAAGCCAGCATCCCTTTCTGAATAGACGCGATAATATGTTTCTGTTTTATCCGTCACAAAGCTTCTGATGTGTCCTCCCGCATTCTCTTCAAGCTTAGGTTGGTCATCTTCCGAATCAGAGTCTGGCTCCATTCCCATAGCAGTTCTTGCGGCAGTAGCTATTTTTTTACCGGTTTTGGCCGCTCCGGCTAAACGTTTGTATACTTTGTAGCTACTGCTTAATGCACCAATAGCTATAGGAACCGCGCTTGGAAAACAATTTATTCTATCAGGAGTAGGCATAGGCTTTGCACTAGCTATTAGCTCGCCAATCATGTCTAGGATACCAGGAGCAGCTGGTGTTGGCCCACTTCCGCTTGCTTGAAACATGCTGCTTTCATTCCAGCCAATTCCATAACCTCTTAACATGACTTCATTAACTTCTCTTTGAGTCATGCGGCGTGGTTCTTGGCGAGGAGGGGGAGTTAAAGCTTGTAATGGTCTGGGCACAAATGTCGTATATGTTCCAACCCCACGACTAGTCATTAATAGACGTTCTGCATCATCTAGGAAGTAAAGAGTATCTACGTCATATGTAAATTCGCCTCCCATTCCCACATTAATAGATCCGCGATTACAAGTGGGAACTAATGTTTGACCTGTCCAACCATTCCCTTGATTTATAGCGCTACCAACATATTCAGTAGAGGTTTGGCCATCCCATTTGTGAGCGCAAATAGTAAGTTTTTTTTCTCCAAATAAAACACTTCCATGAGTATGAAGGACCGAATTAGGGTAAACTAAACCAAATTTTGCCCCAAATAATCTTTCCCTTTTTCCTAAAAATAAATCTTTACCGGCTCTTATCGTGGTTAAAGAAACATCTATATAATCACCATCTAAATAAATATCTCTCTTTGCTTCCATAAACTGTTCTTGTTGAGGGAAAAACTTATATTCTCCTCCATTTTCAGTTCTTGTTTCATATCCTGCATCGTCCCATTGATCTTGTTTTACTTGAATAGGGAGTTCTGCATTTAAGCGACTCCAAAAAGAACGTAGGAGAGATTCTTTTTCTGCTGCGTTTAGTACCATTGCTGAAAATCTTTCGAGGCCTCTCGGTTTCATCAATTCTGCTAAAGTTAATGGTATTTTGTATTTCTGAGGTGCTTGATAAAATTTGGATTTATATCTAGTGCGAATTGATCCTGCTTGAATATTGATATTGCCTCTATGAGCTAGCAAAATAGCTCTGTCACCTCTATAAGCGTCTGACCTAAAAGTAATGGCTGTATTTTCTGCGGATGATTCTACAATGCCTAATTTATCTCCATCAGCTACTTTAAAAGCCGCCCCATTACCTTGGACATCAAAGGGATAACCTGTACTTATTGCCTGAATAATGGCTGTGTTTTCATTTACTTTGAAGCTAAATAAATGCCTTCCGCGTGGATCGTTAAGTTCTCCAATAAATGTTTCAGATGAACTAGATCCTTGAGTCCATAAAATATGTTCATCAAACCAACTTGATACTCTAAAGGACCATTTACCCCCTTCAAATTTTAAAAATACTTGATCGAATTTTTTGTCTTCAGGAGCTGTAAGCTTTGTAGCCCATGCGAGTGATATTCCAATAGTATCCTCAGCTTTTTTGCTTGGAACATGATAGTCATCTAAGCTTGCCTCGTTTACAATTTTTACATGGGTATCAGTCCTCATTGTTCGTGCAAGGGTAAAAACATCCTCTACTTTAACTGGGTCAACATACCCCTGATAACGTAAATGTAGGGCTCTTGCGGAAATAGAGCGCCTCATGATTTCTACATCTGTAGGTGTAGCTTTCAAAGAGGAATTCACCCCTGTTTTAAAGCCCCAGCCACAGGAAACTAATTTAATAACTGATTCCCAGTTTGTGTCTGTTTCTGGCAATTTTTCCCGCGCAATATCAAGCAATGCTACGGCGTCATAGGATGTTTTTAACAAAGACTTTCTAGCGGATATTTCGCTAGCAAACTCAGTTCTTACTCTGGTGACTAATTGGTGTCGCTCATCGGATGCATCAAATGCCCCCCAACAAGACGTAATGATGGTGATGAATAATAATAATATTTTCATTTTTTTAGCTTTCTTATGTAATTGTTAAAATTTAGTTATTCGGTGTTGTTTATTTGTTTGTAATTCTTTATCTTCCTATTTTTTTCGATATACGCCTCAATATCATTAAGCTTATATCTCACAGACTTACCTATTTTTATAATAGGTAAATTATTGTAATTTTCTTTTTTTACCCATGAGTGCAGCGTTGACTCAGAGATATTTAGATATTCCGCGGTTTCTTTTCTTGTTAATAATTTCATCTACCTGACCTTTTTAATCTATTTATTTTTTTATTCCTTGTAAGGGTTTTCCTCATTCTCTTGCTCATGATCGGAGATGATATAGTCTCCTTCACCCATTACCTCGTAATTCTGGGACACGCCTCCAAAGCCATCAGCTGTCGATAACAACTCCACGTCCGTTTTTAAAGACACGATATTTCTTTCCAACTCTCCCACTTTATAGTGCAAATGAAATATCAATATGTTTATTAAAAGGACAGCGGCCCATAAAATTTTATTTTTCATTAAATGTTTCCTTGTTCATTAAAAGCTTACTTCGCAGACAAATTTCAGCCCCAGATTCCATCAAAAAATTAAATAGGTCTATTTCGTTATCCATTAAAGCAATGATGATTGGTGTTTCACCCCTATCATTCTTAGCATCAATTAAGGCTCCCCGACGAACGAGGAGTTTTACTAAATCTAAATTGCGGTGCATTACTGCACAATGGAGAGGAGTGTCTCCATCTTCGTCTATTCCGTTGATTGGGAATTTGTTATCAAGCAATATTTTAACAATCTCCAGATTATCATACCCACATGCATAATTAAGGGGATACTGGCTAACGATTGCTTTTAAAGGTAGTGTAGGGTCAGTTATTAGGATTTCCCTAACACCTTCCGCAGATCCTTTTTTAATCGCTGTGTAAAGCTTTTGTTCGTTAAGGAAGCTATCAATAAAACCATCAAAAGCTTTTATTTGAGCTAACTGAGTTTCTGTTATATCCATTTTACAATCCTTCTGTTTGAGAGAATTTTTTAAACGCGTCATTGTATCCGTCGATATATCCTTCATGATAAGCTTCGCCGTAATTAGCATTAAGCTTATCATTTAGCTTGCACTCATCTTGAATGCAATTTTCTATATCGTGTTCTATTTCAATCTTAGGGGGCATCTGTTGACAATATAATGCGCCGCCGTAAAAAAATAATTTTGACATAACTTTCATGATTCACGTCTTGTGTTGTAATTTGTAACTATACCTAACCACTTTAAACAATATGATGCAACATATCATTTAAGGTTGTATAAAATTTAGGCAAAGGGGTGTTTTTGAGATGTGATAAGGGTTACAGAGGCGATTTTTTGTAAAAATTATGACTTATCCCCAGAAATTGTGCATAACTAAAATTTCAATTGTGGCTTAATTACAATAGTTTTGTACAAATAAATCACGGGATGATAATATTCAATCTTTTAACAATTTCAATAGCTTCTTCATACGACTCTGCTTTTTCAAAACGCACTTCACAGAGCTCACACCAATTCTTAAAATCTTTTTGAGGAGTCTGTAATGCTTTTTTACCATCTTTAATTTCCAATGCCAGGTTATGAGATGGCCCTAAAAAGATATAATCTGCAACGCCTGCAAATTTTCCCATATTGCGTTGACGGGAACCCCATAATTGTTTACCAGGGGCGGATCCTTCATTGCTGACATGGAACCATACATGTTTACATTTCCCGGTTAAGGTCATCTCTCTTAAGTACGAGGCAAATCGTACACATATTAATTCTTCCCCTTTAAAGCGATAATTGCAAGAGGAGGGCCTAAGAAAGTGAAAAAGAAAGTTGAATAGATTGTTCATCTAATAACGATAACAAAAACCCCCAGTTTGACCTAGGGGCTTTTGTTACAATTACATAATAACACGTAAACATGAAGGTAAATCACATGCTCAAGAAATTTAATTTTATAAGAGATTGTTTTAATATTCAACAGAAATTTTAATAAAAATTGCTTAAATACTTTAATAATGTCCTTGCAAGACAGATAATATTTTATATACCATAAGTGGTTGCCTTAAAAAAGCAATTTGCTTGGGTTTAAAAATCCCAGGTAATAAAAAACCCGATGGGCAAGCATCGGGTTTTTTGAACTACTCTCAACTCCACGAAGAAAGAAGTTTTAATCATGTCTTAAATATACTCCCCCCTTTAGTTGATTACAACTATTAATTGCTCCATCTCAACTTCGCGTTGCCGATGAGCGGATTTTTACCAAAAATAGGGTGCTTCTATGACTTACAAGCTGTTGCTGCATGATACCGTTTTACTTTCACAGCCTTTACTTATTAAAGAATTAGGTCGAGGTTGCGCTCAATTCTTATCTCAACTCCATTACTGGTCAGAAAATACTGATACGGAGGGAATAATTCATGATGGCCATAAATGGATTTATAATTCACAAAATGTATGGGCAGAACAAATGGTTTGCTCATCAAGAACAATCAGAACCTATCAAATCAAACTTGCATTAGCCAACCTTATCTTCCTAGAAAAACTTTCCCCTAATAAGTCCAATCAAACCTACAGTATGCGCATAAATTATGAGGAACTCTATAAAATGCGGGTTTTTACCAAAGATAGGGTTATTTCATGACTTATAAGCTTTTACCGCACGATACCGTTGTGCTTTCACAACCTTTGCTGATCAAAAAATTTGGAGAAAAGGGCGCTCGCCTTTTAAGCCAGATACATTATTGGCTGCTTAATCCAGATAATCCTGGAAAGATCCATGAAGATCACAAATGGGTTTACAACAATGAAAAGGAATGGGCGAACCAGGTTGTTTGTTCAACTCGCACCCTCAGGCGGCAAGTGGATAAATTATGTAAGGCCAACATTATTTTCAAAGCGCAATTGAGTGAAAATCAATCAGACCGTACCAACTATTTCCGCATAAATTATGAGGAACTCTATAAAATATGGCCTGAAACCCGCAGTTTTGTTCATGAGGCCAAAGTGACCCGGTCATCAGGACAAAGTGACCTTTTCCTTATAAGAACAGAGACTACTACAAAGAATTTTAATAATAATAATTTTAAAAATAAAAAAAATGTCTATAAAGATGAGATTCCACCTTCTTGCAAGGTAGAAAAGATGATAGAAGAACTGAATGAACCAAAAGCTTTAAAAGCTATTAGGTTAAATATTCTTCAAAAAGTGGGTGTTGGCCCGTATAGGTCGTATTTTCATGGGGCAAAATTCTTAGCTAAGGATGATAAGTTACATCTTGTTACTTCAGTATATGGAGCGCAGGAGCAATGGGATATGCATTATGGGATGATACCAAGGGTGTATGAAAGGCCACTATGAGTTTTTTTGATTTTATCGTTTGTGTTATCGCTGTAGGACTTGCTTTTCTTGTGGGAATGATAATGCATCGTTTTAGTTGTTTTTTGATTGAGGGCATTGTAAATATCTAAGATCGTTCCATACTAAACTTATATGTCTTAAGTTGGATGTGTTGGGTAATGATTGCACTAATGGTTGTAATGATGTATTTTCCTTTAATCAACGCATCAGAAGATACTTTTTGGTGGAAGGGCTATACAGGAGCTTCTACAGAAGGAAGGGCAAAGATTGCGTTTCAGTCTTCTCCTATACGTACTCGACAAGAGGCCTATAGCGGTGAAAACAAATGGGGTGCGGCTAAGTATCATCTATCGGAAAAGGATAGCTTGAAGCTTTTAGAAGAATTTAGGCGGTTAAAAATTGAAAAAGAAAGAGGAGTGGGTGGTGCAGGTGCAGCGAGTGGCAGTAGTTAATAAGCTAGCGATAGCTTTAGGTATTTTAGGTGCTTTAGGTGCAAGTGAACATGACGGCGACGATGAGAGTGGGTATAAAACACCTCCACCGATGAAGGCTCCTCAGAATTCTCCGGCATTAAAGCCTAGGGGTGAATTTGAGGTGCCCTTTGTGCCTACTCTAGGGGTGACGCGTTCTCCATTAGGTACTCGTCCTGGAATTGGCCCATTAACTTTCATGTCAGTTGAGGAATTAGAAGCAGAAGAGAAAGCCATTCGTGAACTGATGGCTAAATCTCGGTTGAAGTAAGTTACTGAAGCCACCAGTAGATTGGTTCTTCTTGTTCTGGCTCTTGGAGTTCAACGGGGAGTTCTAGCTTTACACGCTTAGTTTTTCTAGCGCTTTTTCTATCAACCTGAGAGAGAGAAGAGAGTATCTCAGAAGGGGATATCTTCTCAATCTTAGGAGGTTTTGAAAGCTTCTCCATGTAGTCTAGTAGGTTCCCTTGTTGTAACCCGTGCCAGTTACTCATAGAAGCATTCCTAGAGGTTTTTTTAATAGTTCTAGGGTAAGTCTGCATCATCTTTATTTAGTGGTTCCTCAGTGTAATTAGAGAGCAAATCGCACAACTGCTCATAGGTAAGAATTTGATCTTTCATAACTGTTCTTTAGCTCCATGTTGAATAAGGAGATTGATGATATCGTTCTGTTTTTGAATTATTTTTTCTGAACTAAATTTTTGCTGTGTTTTCTTTAAAATCTTTTTAGCTACCATCAAAGGCGTTAAATACCAGATGTTAGCTGCATTAACATCGGCTCCATTTTCTATAAGAAATTTAAGAACATCTAAGTTCTTAAGTGCAAAATGAATAGGGGTTCTGCGATTCATATCTGGCACATTTATAAATGACTTAACATCTAAAGATTTCAAAGTTTCCATATCAACATCCTGATACCGAGAAGCCTTTATTACTTTTAAAAATAATTTAAGATCTTTTTTTAAGTATTTTTTTTTCATCGTAAGTCTTCCAGAAAGTCATCATCTGATTCTATCTCCCGATTATCCCATTGATATCTAAGGGAATCGAAGTTCTTAACGGCATACGCAACTGTTGAAGGTTGTTTGCTATCTATATTGTGGAACTTAGCAAAGTCAGCGGGATTAATCATTGCGTTAGTGCATAAGCTTACGAGCTTTTGTCCATCATTAGGCACAATGGAC
>Ga0214919_10007814_pt1 | contig 14310 bp, 12 predicted proteins | sample LL1503_MetaG_FD_177994 | JGI IMG/M metagenome (GOLD analysis project Ga0214919, IMG submission 177994) | Freshwater microbial communities from Lake Lanier, Atlanta, Georgia, United States - LL-1503 | ecosystem: Environmental > Aquatic > Freshwater > Lake | place: USA: Georgia | collected...
CTGGACGCGCGTGCGCGCCCTGGGTTCGCGCATCAAAGGCACCAATGGAGAGTCTCAAGGGGTTGTGCCCTTCCTCAAGGTGGTCAATGACACGGCAGTGGCGGTCAACCAAGGCGGCAAGCGCAAAGGCGCGGTCTGTACCTACCTGGAAACCTGGCACCTAGACATTGAAGAGTTTCTGGAGCTGCGCAAAAACACTGGCGACGACCGCCGCCGTACCCACGACATGAATACCGCTAACTGGGTGCCGGATTTGTTCATGCGCCGGGTGATGGAAAAAGGCCAGTGGACGCTGTTCTCGCCGTCTAACGTGCCGGACCTCCACGACAAGTTCGGTGCCGACTTTGAGACGGCCTATGTGGCCTACGAGCAGCAAGCAGCCCTTGGTCTGATCAAGCCCTCGCGCGTCGTTCAGGCAGCCGACCTGTGGCGCAAGATGCTGACCATGCTGTTTGAGACGGGTCACCCTTGGATCACTTTCAAGGACGCCTGCAATGTCCGTTCGCCCCAACAGCACGCCGGCGTGGTTCACTCCAGCAACCTATGCACCGAAATAACGCTTAACACCTCGGACACCGAGACGGCGGTGTGCAACCTGGGCTCGGTGAACTTGCTGCAGCATCTGAAAGACGGCGAGAACGGCAAGGTTCTGGACCACGACAAGCTCAAGCGCACCATTACCACGGCCATGCGCATGCTCGACAACGTTATCGACATCAACTACTACGCGGTGAAGAAAGCACGTGATTCGAACATGCGCCACCGCCCGGTAGGCCTGGGCATCATGGCCTTCCAGGACAGCCTTTACGAGCTGCGCATACCATACGCCAGTGAAGCCGCTGTGGCCTTTGCCGACACGTCCATGGAAGCGGTGAGCTACTACGCCTACTGGGCATCCACCGAATTGGCGCGCGAGCGCGGCTGCTATTCCAGCTTCAAGGGGTCTTTGTGGGACCAGGGCATCTTGCCCTTTGACACGCTGGACCTGTTGGCCCAGGCCCGTGGCGGTTATGTGGAAGTGGACCGCTCCAGCACCATGGACTGGGACGCGCTGCGCCGCAAGATCGCCAAAGACGGCATGCGTAATTCCAACTGTGTGGCCATTGCGCCCACCGCTACGATCTCCAACATCATTGGGGTGGACGCCTCGATCGAGCCGTGCTTTGGCAACTTGTCGGTCAAGTCCAATTTGTCGGGCGAGTTCACCGTCATCAACAGTTACCTGGTGCGCGACCTCAAGCGCGTTGGGCTGTGGGACGATGTGATGGTGATGGACCTGAAGCATTTTGATGGCTCGCTTAGCCCGATGGACCGCGTTCCCAGCGACATCAAGCAACTTTATGCCACGGCCTTCGAAGTGGAAACGCGCTGGTTGGTCGAGGCCGCCGCGCGTCGCCAAAAGTGGATAGACCAGGCGCAGTCGCTCAACATTTACATGGCCGGCGCCTCGGGTAAAAAGCTCGATGACACCTACAAGCTCGCCTGGGTGCGGGGTCTGAAAACCACTTACTACCTGCGTACTATGTCGGCCACCCACGCAGAGAAGTCAACCATCAGTTCAGGTCGCATGAATTCGGTTTCGTCCGATTCTTCAGCGGACGGCGTCTCCGCGTCGGCTCACCGCCCCGTCTCCTTGTTGGATGCAGCCGCCGCCGCCGCCCAAGACCAAATAACCCTGAGCGCTGGCGCCGCGACTGATATCAAGTTTTGCGGCGTAGACGACCCTACGTGCGAGTCCTGCCAATAGGCCTAACGGCGTGGCATTCCGCAACGAAGGCCGCACGATTTTATTCAAACGGATGGTGCGTTAAAGCTATGCAATTGGCACGGCTGCTCGCATAATCCAAACATGTGGAAACATCTATGCTGACCTGGGAAGAAGACATCAAACCCGCATCGCAAAACAACTTTGCATTGCCACCCCAGCCGCCTATATCGGTGCCCGCATCGGCGGCTGCATTTGACAGCGTGATGCCTGTGATTCATGGTCCCCAGGAAGCGGCTGTGCCAGCAGTGGTGTCGCATCGTGTAAAGGCCTCAGACAAACGCATCATTAATGGCAAGACCGATGTCAACCAGTTGGTGCCGTTCAAGTACAAGTGGGCCTGGGAGAAGTACCTGGCCACATGCGCCAACCATTGGATGCCCCAAGAGGTCAATATGACCCGCGACATTGCACTTTGGAAAGATCCCAACGGTCTGACCGATGACGAACGCCGCATCATCAAGCGCAACCTTGGCTTCTTCGTCACCGCTGATTCGCTGGCGGCCAACAATATTGTCTTGGGCACCTACCGCCATATCACGGCGCCGGAATGTCGCCAGTTCTTGCTGCGCCAAGCCTTCGAGGAAGCGATCCATACCCACGCCTACCAGTACATTGTGGAGTCTTTGGGATTGGACGAAGGCGAAATTTTCAGCGCCTACAACGAAGTGAAGTCCATCCGCGACAAGGACGAGTTTTTGATTCCCTTCATTGAAGCGATCATGGACCCGCATTTCCATACGGGCACCCCTGAAACAGACCAGACCCTGCTCAAGTCGCTGATCGTTTTTGCCTGCCTAATGGAGGGCCTGTTCTTTTACGTTGGATTTACCCAAATTCTGGCGCTGGGGCGACAAAACAAGATGACCGGTGCTGCCGAGCAGTACCAATACATCCTGCGCGACGAGTCCATGCATTGCAACTTTGGCATTGACCTGATCAACCAACTCAAGGCCGAGAACCCCCATTTGTGGACCCCTGAGTTCAAGGCTGAAATCAAGGCCTTGTTCGAGCAAGCCGTGGAACTCGAATACCGTTATGCCGAAGACACCATGCCGCGCGGTGTGTTGGGCATGAACGCGTCTATGTTCAAGGGCTACCTGCGTTATATCGCCAACCGCCGCGCGACCCAAATTGGGTTGGAGGCGCTTTTCCCGCATGAGGAAAACCCTTTTCCCTGGATGAGCGAGATGATCGACTTGAAGAAAGAACGCAACTTCTTTGAAACGCGCGTGATTGAATACCAGTCCGGTGGGGCTTTGTCCTGGGACTAGGGCGGTCATGGTCCGTTTAAGTATTTCACAGCTTTGGCGCAGCGATGGTCTGTGCCGGGGCTGTGTTCCCGTGTTCATGTTGCTGGGAACCAGCCCAACACCATGAATCTCTTTTTGCACTCCAACAGGCAAGAAGTGCTCTTTGTAAACTGATCAAGGAGAAAAGTATGGCAACTGCAAAAAAACCGGTCGCAAAAAAGGCCGCCCCCGTGAAAGCTGCGGCCCCTGCGAAAAAGGTAGCTGCAAAAAAAACCGCCCCCGCAAAGGCAGCGCCGGCTAAAAAAGTAGCCGCTAAAAAGGCTGCACCCGCCAAGGCAGCACCTGCTAAAAAGGTTGTAGCCAAGAAGGCGGCACCAAAGAAAGCTGCGCCAGCCAAGAAGGCCGCACCGGTGAAGAAGGCAGCTCCAAAGAAAGCTGCGCCAGCTAAGAAGGCAGCTCCAAAGAAGGCTGCGCCAGCTAAGAAGGTAGCCGCAAAAAAGGCAGCGCCAGCCAAAAAAGTAGCAGCCAAGAAGGCGGCACCAGCAAAGGCGGCTCCGGCTAAAAAGGCAGTGGCCAAGAAGGCTGCACCCGCCAAAAAGCCCGCCGCTAAAAAGGCAGCACCGGCAAAAGCACCTGCGCCTGCAGCTCAGACTACGCTCAACCCCAAGGCAGCGTGGCCTTTCCCCAGCGCCAGCAAGCCGTAATTCTTATTACCTTGCGATCAAGCCCAGCGCCCTCTCCGGGGCCTGGGCTTTTTTTGCGATGGGTCGGAGTTTGGCCTACAAGGCTGCCGACATGAGCACCCATCCATCCTGCATATCTGCCACCCTCAAAGCGCAATAGGGCGCATAGGCTCTGGCCAATTCGTCTGCTTGGCGTTCAAGAATGCCCGATAAGAGCAGAGTGCCACCGGCGTCCACATGTGAGCACAGCAAGGACGCAAGCACCTTGAGTGGGGACGACAAAATATTGGCCACTACCAAGCCGTAGCTCGCGCGAGCAAGATCGGGTAGACCGCTTGTCAACGTCACTGTGTTGGCCAGCGCATTGGCTTGCGCCGAATCAACGGCTGCCGGGTCAATGTCAACGGCAAGCACGTCTGTAGATCCAAACTTGGCGCAGGCAATGGCCAATATGCCAGAGCCGCAGCCGTAATCCAATACCGTCTTGGGCATGGGGTGATTTGCTATCCAGCGTAAGCACATTCGGGTGGTGGGGTGGGTTCCGGTGCCAAATGCCAGGCCGGGATCGAGCCGGATTACTGTCTGCGCTGCCAATGGGGGCTGGTGCCAGGTGGGCACAATCCAAAACGTGGGCGTGATGTCGACTGGCGCAAATTGCGATTGCGTCAAACGCACCCAGTCTTGGTCTGGCACCTCGTTGGTTCCCAGAACGGTGCAGCCGACAAAAAAGTCTTGTGCCCGCAGGAGCTGGCTCGCCTGGGTTGCCGCAAGCCCATCGGCAAACAAGGCCGTCAGGCGAGAGCGTTGCCAGCCTTCCTTGGGCGCTGGCATGCCGGGTTCACCAAACAGGGCGACTTCGGCATCGGTTTGGGCGTCGGCGTCTTCCACGCTGACGCTCAGGGCGTCCAGAGCATCGAGCGCCTCGCTCACGGCTTCGACCCGGTGTTCCGGGCACATCAGGCGCAGTTCAAACATGGTCGGTTTCAGCGCTTGTGCTGCTCCAGCCAGTGCTCTAGATAGTGGATATTGGTTCCTCCGGCCATGAATTTGGCGTCCACCATCAGTTCGCGGTGCAAAGGGATATTGGTGTGGATGCCTTCAACTGCGGTTTCCAGCAAGGCGGTGCGCATGCGTGCCAAGGCCTGCTCCCGCGTGTCGCCGTGCACAATGAGCTTACCGATCATGGAGTCGTAGTTCGGTGGGACAAAGTAGTTGGTGTAAATGTGCGAGTCCACCCGCACGCCAGGGCCGCCCGGCGCGTGCCAGGTCGTGATACGGCCGGGGGAGGGCGTGAACTTATAGGGATCTTCGGCGTTGATGCGGCATTCAATGGCGTGGCCGTTGATCGTGATTTGCCGCTGGGTAAAGGGCAGTTTTTCACCGGCGGCCACAAGGATCTGGGTTTTGACGATGTCAATACCCGTAACCATTTCCGTCACCGGGTGCTCCACTTGCACCCGCGTATTCATTTCGATAAAGTAAAACTCACCGGCTTCGTACAAAAACTCGAAAGTGCCAGCACCCCGGTAGCCCATTTTCTTGCAGGCCGTGACGCAGCGCTCGCCAATACGCTCAATTAGCTTGCGGTTAATGCCGGGTGCCGGTGCTTCTTCCAGGATCTTTTGGTGGCGCCGCTGCATCGAGCAGTCGCGCTCGCCCAGGTACACCGCATTTTTGAAAGTGTCGGCTAGAACCTGGATTTCGATATGGCGCGGGTTCTGGAGAAATTTTTCCATGTACACCGCCGGATTTCCAAAGGCGGCACCGGCCTCTGCCTTGGTCATGGTGACTGCGTTGATGAGGGCCGCTTCGGTGTGGACCACGCGCATACCACGTCCGCCGCCGCCGCCCGCGGCCTTGATGATGACGGGGTAGCCCACGGTTTTTGCGATGCGTCGCACCTGCGCCGGATCATCGGGCAACTCGCCCTCGGACCCCGGCACGCAGGGAACACCGGCACGGATCATGGCTTGTTTTGCAGAGACTTTGTCCCCCATCAGTCGTATCGACTCGGGCGTTGGACCAATAAACTGGAAGCCGCTTTTCTCAACCCGTTCGGCAAAGTCCGCGTTTTCACTCAAAAAACCGTAACCCGGATGAATGGCCTCTGCGTCGGTTACTTCAGCGGCAGAAATTATGGCCGGCATGTTGAGGTAACTCAGGTTAGAGGCGGCCGGCCCAATACAGACGGCTTCCTCGGCCAAGCGCACGTACTTGGCGTCCCGGTCTGCTTCCGAGTACACCATCACCGCCTTGACGCCCAACTCGCGGCAGGCGCGTTGGATTCGCAGGGCGATCTCGCCCCGGTTGGCAATCAGGATTTTCTTGAACATGGAGGTCTGTGGCCCTATTCGATGGTCAGCAAGGCTTGCCCGTATTCCACCGCCTGCCCGTTTTCGCAGAGTATCTGGACCACCTTGCCCGACTTATCGGCTTCAATTTCGTTGAGAATCTTCATAGCCTCGATGATGCAGATGGTGTCGCCCTCCTTGACCATGTCACCCACATCGACAAAGGCTTTTGCACCCGGCGAGGCAGAGCGGTAAAAAGTGCCAACCATCGGCGACCGCACGGCGTGGATAGCTGGTACCTCAGGCGCCGCTGCTTCTGTCGTCGCAACCGGCAAAGGCGCCACTACTACGGGGGCTGTTTGAATCGGCGCCGGTGCGTAGCTCTGGACCACGGCGTTAGAGCCTTTGACAATGCGGACCTTGCCTTCGGCTTCGGTAATTTCAAGTTCGGAGACGTTGGAATCCGATACCAAGTCAATCAGGGTTTTGAGTTTACGTAAGTCCATTGGGGGCTCCCTTAGTGTGTGTTCGCATTGCAGCGAATTATTTGTGAAGACAAATCGGAACCATGGCTAGTTGCTTTCAACTTTTCACAAGTTCCGTCAAATTGCGCGAAGATCGTTAATCTCCACGGTGCCAGCTCGTCGCCGCAGTCTTGAGTTCCACAGCTCAGGCACCTATTTTAGACCACGCAGCAAGGCCAAATCGCCGACGTCAAGGCGCCCCATTTTTCGTTGGATGATTCCTCCCTCGCTATCCAAGGCGACCGAAAACGGCAAACCACCCGTGGTATTGCCCAGGCTGCGGCTGAGGCCGGTGCCATCAAACCCTGCCATGGCCACCGCAAACGCAAGCGGGGTTTTGCTGAGAAAGGTCTGAACCTGCGCCGGTTTGTCCACCGCTAATCCCAGAACTTGCCAGCCGTTCGCTTGGTTTTCCTTAAAAAAGGCGTCGATTAGCGGCAATTCTTCTACACAGGGCGGGCACCACGTAGCCCAAAAGTTAATCAGCAAAGGCCGCCCCTTGAACGACAACATCGCCAATTCCGCACCGCTTGGAGTGTTCCATTTCAGGCTCCAAAATGCGGGGACCACGGTGGTAACGGTGGGAGTTTTGGCTGGCTTGCCTCGCATCCAGGCCGTAGCGACGCCTGCGCCCACCAACACGGCTGCCGCTGCGCCCAAAAACGCCCTGCGTGGCACATTTGCCCAGGCGTCCCTGACTTCGCTGGAATAGGCCGTGGTTGCTTGTGCCTCTATGGTAGGCGGCGTTTGCAATGGCTTGGATGGGTCGGTCATGGTTGCATATTCTCCATCAGGCGGCGCAAGGCGTCGGCGTCGCCACGCGGGCGGCGGCCCTGATCGTCGGGCTGCAGAGCGCCGCGAATGTCGTCCTGGTCGTAGACCAACAAGTGCACGCCAATATTTTCTTGCACCGTGTCGCAGCGCACGTGCACGCTGAGCGCGTCCACCAGTTCACCGTGAAAGCCCGGCACCGAGCGCACTTCAAAGCGAACGCCCATGTCGATCAGCGCGATTTCCGCCGCTTTGGAGTCTTCGCAAAACAGTTGCAGGTAGATATCAGAGTGCCGTGTTGCTGTTCCACGCCAGACCGCGCCACCCAGGTGGGGCCTGAAGCGCGCCAGGCGCTGCATCCACTGCAGGGCAAGTTCGCGCAGCGCGCGCAGTTCTTGCGGTTGGGTGTCGGCGCAAAACAGCGCAATGTATTCCTCAACCGCCGCTTCCACTTCTCGGTTGTCAGGCAGGCCGCCGCGCCCGCCCGTACCGAACTGCTTGACGGCGCGGCGCTTGGCGGCGCCATAGTCCAGTCCTTCTTCCACAATCAACCGGGCGGCGGCGGCGGCGGCGGCGATCTCAGCTTGGTAACTTTCCATGGGTGTATTTTGCCCGCCCATGTCACTGGCCGGGTGGGGGCTGATGGCTAAACTCGCATGATGCATATTCATATCTTGGGCATTTGTGGCACCTTCATGGGTGGTTTGGCGGCGCTGGCGCGTGAGGCGGGCCACCGGGTGACTGGTTGCGACGCCGGGGTCTACCCGCCCATGAGCGACCAATTGCGCGCTTTGGGAATTGACCTGATTCAAGGTTTTGGCGCCGACCAGCTGGCGATCAAGCCCGACATGTTCGTCGTGGGCAATACCGTGAGCCGCAGCCGCACGGAAGCCGGATTGGCCAAATTTCCATTGATAGAGGCCATTTTGGACGCCGGCGCGCCGTACACCAGCGGCCCGCAGTGGCTCGCTGAACACGTCTTGCAGGGCCGCCACGTCCTGGCCGTGGCTGGCACCCATGGCAAAACCACCACCACCGCCATGTTGACCTGGATACTGGAGTGTGCGGGTTTGCAGCCCGGTTTTTTGGTGGGAGGCGTACCTTTGAACTTTGGCGTCTCAGCGAGGTTGGGCGCCACCGGGCTGGCCCCCGATGACGCTGGTTCGGCTTCCGATAGCCCATTCTTCGTGATTGAAGCCGACGAATACGACACGGCATTTTTTGACAAACGCAGCAAATTTGTCCACTACCGGCCGCGCACTGCGGTGCTCAATAACCTGGAGTTCGACCACGCCGACATTTTTGACAATCTCGCTGCTATTGAACGCCAGTTTCACCACCTTGTGCGCACGGTGCCGGGCAGCGGCCGCATTGTGGTCAATGGCTTTGAAGAAAGCCTGGCGCGTGTGCTGCACACGGGCTGCTGGAGCACGGTGCGCAGTTTTGGCACGCCGGTGAGCGACTTCAGTGCTGTGGGTGAGCCCGGTGATTTTGCGGTGCTGCAGGCGGGCGAGTCGGTTGCGCGCGTGCAATGGGCGATGGGTGGGGTACACAACCAGCTCAATGCGCTGGCCGCTATCGCCGCAGCTGAGCACGTGGGCGTGTCAGCATCAGACGCGGCGTTAGCACTGGCCCGCTTTGAGAATGTCAAACGCCGCATGGAGGTTCGAGCGCGCATTGCGCTGTCCGGTGCGCCCAGCGCAGAACCGGTGACGATTTACGACGACTTTGCCCACCACCCCACGGCGATCCGCACCACGGTCAACGGCTTGCGCCGCAGCGTGGGTGCGGCGCGCATTCTGGCGGTATTTGAGCCGCGCTCCAACACCATGAAGCTCGGCACCATGAAGGCGCAGTTGCCCTGGAGCCTGGAAGAGGTGGATCTGGCCTTTTGCCATGGCGGCGGGCTGGGTTGGGATGCAACTGACGCCTTGGTACCCATGGGCCAGCGCGCCCAGGTGGCGCTCAACATCGATGCGTTGGCTGCGATGGTTGCCGCGCAGGCGCACCCGGGCGATCACATTCTGTGCATGAGCAATGGTGGCTTTGGCGGTGTACACGACAAAATCGCCAAGCTATTGCGCGGCCGCTGAGGCGCATGCCGCGCCTGACAACCCGCGCCCGGTGGCGTTCAGGTTGCTGCGTTGCGCCGCACTCGGCGCGCTTTGACCGCCTGCGACAGCAGCTCCAGGCCTTCCAGCGAATCGTCCCAACCCAGGCAGGCATCGGTGATGCTCTGGCCGTAGGTCAGCGCTGCCGGGTTGTCTTTGCCGGGTGTGAATTTTTGTGCGCCCGCGTGCAAGTGGCTCTCCACCATGACGCCAAACACGCGGGTGGAGCCACCAGACACCTGGGCTGCGATGGCGCGCGCCACTTCGAGTTGTTTTTCATGCTGTTTGCTGCTGTTGGCGTGGCTGCAGTCCACCATCAGCGTGGGCGGCAATTGGGCCTTGACCAGGTCCTGGCAGGCGGCATCCACGCTGGCGGCGTCGTAGTTGGGGGCTTTGCCGCCGCGCAGAATCACGTGGCAGTCCGGGTTGCCCTGGGTCTGCACGATGGCGACCTGGCCGTTTTTGTGCACCGACAAAAAGTGGTGACCCCCGGCGGCAGCCTGGATGGCGTCGGTGGCGATTTTGATATTGCCGTCGGTGCCGTTCTTAAAGCCGATCGGCGCCGAAATGCCCGATGCCAGCTCGCGGTGCACCTGGCTCTCGGTGGTGCGTGCACCAATCGCGCCCCAGGCGATCAGGTCGCCCAGGTACTGCGGCGAGATCACGTCCAAAAACTCGCTGCCCGCAGGTAGGCCCAGGCGGTTGATGTCGATTAGCAACTGGCGCGCCATGCGCAGACCCTCATCGATGCGAAAGCTCTCGTCCAAGTAGGGGTCGTTGATCAGGCCTTTCCAGCCGACGGTGGTGCGCGGTTTTTCAAAATACACGCGCATCACGATCTCCAGCGTATCGGCGTAGTGCGTGCGTTGCTCCAGTAAGCGGCGTGCATAGTCCAGCGCGGCGGCAGGGTCGTGGATGGAGCAGGGGCCAATGATGACCAGTATCCGGTCGTCCTTGCCAGCCATGATGCTTTGGATGCGCCTGCGTGTGCCCGACACCAGGGTCTCGACGGCGGTGCCGCTGATCGGGAAAAAGCGGATCAGGTGTTCAGGGGGCGGTAACACGGTGATGTCCTTGATGCGTTCGTCGTCGGTGGTGCTGGTGCGGTCAGCGCTTGCGGTCATGGGGAAAGCTCCTTAAGCAGTCAATCAAAGTCAAAAAGGCATAAAAAAACCGCCGGGGAGGCCGGCGGTTTAAGAAGTATCGGGACGTTTTTTTCAGGTACGTTCAGAACTCTCTACCGCCGGTGGCGTTGGAGAACCAAAAATAGCTAAAGAAAAAAGCGGCGCGGTGCATGGCGGCAATGTAGCACAAGTCATTTGCGCCCCGGCCTCACGTTACCAGCCAGCGCCACAAGCCGAACACCACAAAGGCGCCGACGATGGCGGTGAGCGTCTTGCGGCTCCACAGCGCCAACACCGCCGCCGCCACGGTGCCCGGCAGGTAGGCGTTGTGCAAGGACAGGTCGATGGCAGCCTGGGGCGCCAGCGCCATGGGCACCACCAGCGCGGTTAACACGGCGGCGGGCACATAGCGCAGCGCGCGCTCCAGCCACGCCGGGAAGGTCAATCGGTGGCCAAACACCAAAAAGCTAAGTCGAATGCCGTAAGTGACCACCACCATACCCGCCAGGGCAAGCGCCGCTTCGCCGTTCATGGCGTCCCTGTCGGGTTGGGAAGATTGGCGCGCCGGGACCAGGCTTCTGCCAGCATGCCAGCGCCCACACCTGCCACCGCCGCCAGCATCAGGCCGAGTTTGTAGGGGAGGGTGCGTGCCAGCAGGGCCACCGTACCGGCGACCACCGCTGCAAACAACACGGGCCGCTCGCGCAACTGAAGGGCCACGATGGCGGCAAAGGTAGCCACCATGGCAAAGTCCAGGCCCAGGGTTGCCAGGCCCGGCACGCTTTGGCCCAGCAGCACCCCTGCAATCGTCCAGAGTTGCCAGTTCAGGTACATCGCCAAGGACGAGCCCAGCCAGTAATGTGCGCTGTCTTGCAGGCTACTGTGGTGGCGCAATTGGTTTTCCACCACCGCAAAAGTCTCATCAGTCAGCCAAAAGGCCAAGGCCCAGCGCCAGCGAGCAGGCAAGGTGCGGGCATAGGGCAGCAAAGTAGCGCTGTACAGCGCGTGGCGCAGGTTGACGACAAAAGTGGTCAGCCATATGACCGGCAAGGCAGCGCCGCTGCCAATCAGGCTTACGGCCACAAACTGCGAAGACCCGGCAAACACTAGCGCAGACAAGCCCAGTGTCAGCCACACCGGCAGACCGGTCGCAATCGCCAAGGTGCCAAAAATCAAGCCGAAGGGCGCAGCGCCCACCAGCATGGGAATGGTGTCGCGGGCCCCCGCGAAGAACGGACGCAAACCCAGGGTTCCTCTAACGCCCGCTTAAGCGGTGCCGCCCACGGTCAGGCCGTCGATGCGCAGGGTGGGTTGGCCCACGCCCACGGGCACGCTTTGGCCGTCTTTGCCACAGGTGCCCACGCCGCTGTCCAGGCGCATGTCGTTGCCGATCATGCTCACGCGCTTGAGGCATTCAGGGCCGCTACCCACAATGGTCGCACCTTTGACCGGGTACAAAATCTTGCCGTTTTCTACCCAATAGGCCTCGCTGGCAGAGAACACAAATTTGCCCGAGGTGATGTCGACCTGGCCGCCGCCAAAGTTGGTCGCGTAGAGGCCTTTTTTGATGCTTTTGACGATTTCTTGTGGGTCTTTGTCGCCGCCGAGCATGTAGGTGTTGGTCATGCGCGGCATCGGAACGTGGGCGTAGCTTTCGCGCCGGCCGTTGCCCGTGGGGGCCACACCCATCAGGCGCGCGTTCATGGCGTCCTGGATGTAGCCCTTCAAAATACCGTCTTCAATCAGCACATTGCGCGCGCTGGTGTTGCCTTCGTCGTCCACGTTGAGCGAACCGCGCCGGTCGGCAATGGTGCCGTCGTCGAGCACGGTAACGCCTTTTGCGGCCACGCGCTGCCCCACACGGCCGCTGAACGCGCTTGAACCCTTGCGGTTGAAGTCTCCCTCTAGGCCGTGACCAATGGCTTCGTGCAGCAAGATGCCGGGCCAGCCCGAACCCAGCACCACGGTCATTTCGCCAGCAGGCGCCGGGCGCGCTTCCAGGTTGGTAAGCGCCGCATGCACCGCCTGGTTCACATACTCGGTGATCTGTGCGTCGTCAAAATACGCCAGGCCAAAGCGGCCGCCGCCGCCCGACGAACCCATTTCGCGCCGGCCTTTTTGTTCGGCAATCACGGTAACCGACAGGCGCACCAACGGGCGCACGTCGGCGGCCAAGGTGCCGTCGGCGCGGGCGATCAGCACCACGTCGTACTCCATGGCCAGCCCGGCCATCACTTGCGCTACGCGCGGGTCTTTGGCGCGCGCCAGACGTTCCACCTTGCCCAAGAGCGCGACCTTGGTGGCGCTGTCCAGGGTGGAGATGGGGTCTTGGTCGGGGTAGAGCGATCGGCTGCGGGCGATTTTGGCCTTGGGCACGCTGGTGCGGCGGTTTTGGGCGGCACTGGCGATGGTGCGCACGGTGCGCGCAGCGTCGAGCAGCGCGGCCTCAGAAATGTCATCGGAATAGGCAAAGGCGGTTTTCTCGCCACTGACGGCGCGCACACCCACACCTTGGTCGATACTGAAGGAGCCGGTTTTGACAATGCCTTCTTCCAGGCTCCAGCCCTCGGAGCGGGTGTATTGGAAGTACAGGTCCGCCTCATCGACCCGTTGCATTTTGATCTCAGTCAAGGCGCGAGCTAGGTGCGACTCGTCCAAGCCAAAGGGGGTGAGGAGCAGGGACTTGGCCGTAGCCAAGCGTTCGATGGTGGGTTCGCGAGAGATCATGCGCCCATTTTAGGCCGCGCCCCATGCCCCGCAGCTGGTGGGGCCAAGCCGGGCACCCCAGCGCCTTAGGTTTGAACCAAACGCCGGCCGCTGGAGATCGACATCAAAACGCCCAAGGTAAAACCCAGCGTCACCATGGCCGTGCCACCGTAGCTGATAAACGGCAAGGGCACGCCTACCACCGGCAAGATGCCACTGACCATGCCCATGTTGACAAAGGCGTAGGTGAAAAAAATCATGGCGATGCTGCCCGCCAGCAGGCGCGAAAAAAGCGTGGGTGCATCCAGCGCAATGGCCAGGGCACGCAGGATCAGGGCGATGAAGGCGCCAATCAGCAGCACATTGCCCAGCAGACCAAATTCTTCGGAAAAAGCGGCAAAAATAAAGTCAGTGGTGCGCTCGGGAATGAACTCCAGATGGGTTTGCGTACCTTGCATAAAACCGACGCCCCACAAACCGCCCGAGCCGATACCAATCATGCCCTGGATGATGTGAAAACCCTTGCCCAGCGGGTCGCGCGAGGGGTCCAGCAAGGTGCAGATGCGCTGCTGTTGGTAGTCGTGCAGCACCGGCCAGCGCATGCCGTCGGCGCACAGCAGGGGCTCAAATCCCACCAACAAGACCACCGCTACCAGGACCAGCGCGGTCGGCGGCAGGATCAACTTCCAACTTACGCCGGCAAAAAACATGATCGCCAAACCCGCCGCCAGCACCAGCATGGCGGTGCCCAAATCGGGCTGGCGGATGATGAGTGCCACCGGCAGACCCAAAAGTACGGCGGCGACGGCAAAGTCGAGCGGGCGCAACTGTCCCTCGCGCTTTTGAAACCACCAGGCCAGCATCAATGGGACCGCGATTTTCATGATTTCACTGGGTTGAATCACCACCCCCACGTTGAGCCAGCGCCGGGCGCCTTTTTTTGTCAGACCAAAAACGGCTACGGCAATCAGCAACGCCACGCCCAGCAGGTACAAGGGAACGGCAACGCTCATCAGGCGCTGCGGCGGTATTTGCGCCGCCACAAACATGATGGCCGCGGCGATTAGCATATTGCGCGCATG
>Ga0214919_10007815_pt1 | contig 14310 bp, 10 predicted proteins | sample LL1503_MetaG_FD_177994 | JGI IMG/M metagenome (GOLD analysis project Ga0214919, IMG submission 177994) | Freshwater microbial communities from Lake Lanier, Atlanta, Georgia, United States - LL-1503 | ecosystem: Environmental > Aquatic > Freshwater > Lake | place: USA: Georgia | collected...
TCATTCACATGATCTAGCGACGGCGAAAAATATAGGCGGAATGTCGCGCGAGCAAGTTACGAAATTGGTCAAGCGCGATTTAGGTCTCATGGCAAAAGCTAAAGTCGTTGTGGACGTTGATGGACGGATCTTTAGACTCAAATATTCAGAGCTTGGAATATTTCTTGATCCAGAGGCAACCGTCAATCAAATAAAATCTAGAAGCGCCAATCCCATCAAAATTTTTCAGGCCCTCACGGGTGGCTTAACCTACGATCCGATCTACACGTTCAGTGAAAGTACGCTGACTCGCGCTTTCGAAGATATCGCTGCACAAACAGATCTTGCACCCATGGAGGGGGACGTGGTCTTCTCAGGGACTCGTCCGATAGTTGTGGAAGCTGCCGAGGGGCATGCGCTCGACATAAAGGAAGCCGTCAAGATTCTCCGATCTACCTGGAATCACACACGAACTTTTAAGTTCAAGTCCCCGACTATCGCACCACAAGTAACGACGGAGGAAGCGCAAAGCGCTCTACCCATGGCAAAGAAAGCAGTCAACGGATCTTTATTGCTCACCGTCGACGGCCACGACATCACGCTGAAGAGTTCAGACATCGCATACGCCTTAGATTTCGCAAATGATGGATCAGGAAATCTCAAGCCAACGTTCTCGAGTGAACTGCTTACCCAAGTTTTAGGGTTGAAATGGACTAAGTGGGTGACCCCACCGGTCAATGCCAAGTTCTCTGCAGTAGGCGGAGTTCCTAAGCTTCAACCAAGCGCGCCGGGACATGCCGTATCAGATGACGATCTCACTGCGGCTCTGCTCCCCGCTTTGAATCAAGTCGGGAGCGATCGGAGAGCGAGCGTACAGACCTCGTTAGTAGAGCCGAGGATTACCACGGAAATGGCTGGGGGACTCGGAATCACCGAAATCATCTCGACGTTCACAACAAAATATCCACCAGCTGCTTATCGGATCCAAAACATTCACCGAGCTGCAGATCTCATCGACGGCACCATCCTGAAGCCAGGCGAAGTATTCAGTCTCAATAAAGTTGTGGGGGAGCGCACTGCTGCGAACGGATTTGCCGAAGGAATCATCATCAGCCAAGGAAGATTTGAGAAGGATTTCGGTGGTGGCGTATCGCAAGTAGCAACGACTACGTGGAATGCTGCCTGGTTTGGCGGGCTAGATCTCGTTGCGCACATGGCGCACTCGTTCTACATCTCTCGATATCCAGCGGGGAGAGAATCTACGGTGGCTTGGCCCAAGGTTGATATGCGATTTAGGAATAATTTCGATACGCCGATCATGGTTGATACTTCTTACACAAATTCAACCTTGACCGTTTCCATATACGGAAAGAAGAAGTATGACGTTGAAACAATCACTGGGCCGTACCGCAACGTAAAAGACTTTGAAATTTTGGAAGACGATTCACCTACGTGTATTCATCAAGATGGTGTTCAAGGTTTTGATATTACGGTCACCCGTGTCGTCAAACTCAACGGTGTGGAGGTAAAGAGAGAACCTTTCAACACGCACTACATTCCAGAGGATCGAATTACCTGTACAAATCCTGAAGCTATCTTCGGCAATCCGACGCCTGCTCCTAAGCCAAAAGTAAAAGCAACTCCCACACCAACGCCCTCACCCACGCCGACACCGACCGCGAGTGCTAGCGCTTCTCCCACACCTGCCCAGTAGCGGTATCGCGCACTTCAATTCCTAGGTCCGAAAGTTTATTTCGTAACTCATCGGCGATCGTCCATTGCCCGTTTTGGCGGGCGCTCTCACGTTCGGCAAGAAGTGTCTCTATTTCGACGGAACTTACTTGCTCTGGCAATCGATCGAGATCAAGCCCGAGGAAGTCATCAAAGAAGTCGAAAATAATCGCTCGTTGATCCGGTGGTGTTGACTCATCCTTTTCAATTTTCCGAAGGAGCTGAATGAGCCCGGGCGTGTTGAGATCCTCCTGCAATAATTCCAGGCCCTGTGTGAGCCAATCTTGGGTGGCTTCGCTGATCGTTGGATCGATGCTCCGCCACTGCGCTAGGTGTGAACGCCATCGCGTTATTGTCTTGTGTGCGGCCGAGATAGCAGCCCATGAGAGGTCGAGTTGAGTGCGATATCGCGCCTCTAGAAATGAAAGACGTAAAGCGAGTGGATCCAGGCCGCGTTCAATGAGATCGCTGACAAGCACAACATTGCCGCTACTCTTCGACATTTTGCGACCTTCGAAAAGTAGATGTTCTCCATGGATCCAATGTTTCACGACTTCGCGACCGGCGGCGCTATTGCTTTGAGCGCGCTCGTCTTCATGATGAGGGAAGCGGAGATCGATACCACCCAAGTGGATATCGATGGAGTCACCCAGATGTTCTAGTGACATTGCCGAGCACTCGATATGCCACCCGGGAAAGCCATTTCCCCAAGGAGAGGGCCAGGTCATAGCTCGGTCGGCACCCGCATTCTTCCAGAGCGCCCAATCTGCATGAAAACGTTTTGCCTCGTCGCTCTTGCCTTCGAAGCGATGACCTGGGCGTAAATGATCCAACGAATTTCCGCTGATGGCCCCGTATGTGGGAAATGAGTTTGCATCGAAGAAGAGGGAGCCATCGCTTCCCACATATGCATGCCCTTGATCCTGCAATCGCTTGCATATATCGATGATGAGATCGATTGATTCACTTGCTCGTGGATAAAGGTCTGCTGGTTGGATATTGAGAGTCGCGAGATCTGTGTGAAAGGCTGCTTCATAATAACGAGCGATAGCAAATGGATCTTTGCCCTCCACCTTTGCCTGCTCCAGAATCTTATCTTCGCCCTGTGCATCTACCTGGCTGTCATCTACAAGATGACCAACATCTGTGACGTTTTGAATAACTCTCGTTTTCCATCCGTTGAGGTGCGCGAGGCGAGTTATCAGATCAAGCAAGAGGAATGTGCGCAAATTTCCCACGTGGGCATACCGATAGACGGTTGGACCGCAGGCATAAATGGTCAGTAAATTGTGGCGGGGTTCGATTTCCACCACTTCTCGGGCTCGCGTGTCATAGAGGCGCACGCCAACAATGTATCTAAAGGTCTCTAGTCGCGCGAAAGATAGATATTTCGATGGTGATGGGTGAATCCCAGGCTTTTATAGAGCGTGATCGCGGCATCGTTATCGCAATCGACTTGCAAAAGCATGAAAGGAAAACCTTGGTCCTGCGCCACATTGATCGCCCGCTCCACTAGCGCTCTGGCGATGCCCTTCCGTCGGTGCTTGGGATTCACTCGCACTGCACCCAGCGCGCTCCACTGACGCGCAAAACCTACTCGAGCAGTGCCTACGACTTCTCCATCAATGACGTAACTCAGAAAGCGCGGCGTTCCACTTGTGAGTACGGAATGCCCTTCGTTGCCTAATGCACGTCCATGCGCAACCATCCACGAGGCGTCCGGAGTGGTGGAAATTTCTATCTGGCCCAGATGTGCGTTGGCGCTTTCGTCCACTGAATTTCGATCGATACGGACCATCACCGAGATATCAAGCACTAACTTCCACTCTCGAGCGATCAAGATTGCTGCGAGCTCTTCATAAAGCGGCATAGGCAAGGTGATGATGGTGGGAAGGTCGTGTGCTTGATAGAAGCGGTCAGCTTCTGCGAGATCTGCGTCAAGAGAGCTTCCACTCCACGACTTGCTCTCCCAGGGCGGTGCAATCGGAATCATGGAGTTGGCTCGGCGGGTATATCCGCCAGCCGCCCTCAGGTGCCATCGGGGTGTGCGTTCCTGATGGGTGGGGGCCCAGAGTTCACTACTTGCACTTTCGATATCTAAAATGCGCTGCGACATGGGGACGCCGGTACCACGTGGTGGTTTCACAATGCGCCACGCGACTACGTGCGCCGGATCGAAGGTGCGTACGCCGGCCTTGGTCTCCAATTGACCTGTGGGCAAGAGAATGCCCACCAGATCGTCCGTGTGACCTTGCTCGCTTTGTACTCGAACTGAGAGGCGTTCGCCCACGTGAAGCAGGAGGTCGTTCGCCGCTTGTTCTGGCAAGGCACCCACCCGCTTCTCTCCCGAATTGCTCCTTCACATACTAGGCTTGGCTCGAACGAAATGGAGAGACTATGACCTACGTGATCGCCCAACCTTGTGTCGACCTCAAAGACAAGGCGTGCATTCAAGAGTGTCCCGTTGATTGCATTTACGAGGGTGAGCGCATGCTCTACATCCAACCTGATGAGTGCGTTGATTGCGGTGCGTGTGAGCCTGTGTGCCCGGTAGAAGCAATTTATTACGAAGATGATGTTCCTGCGCAATGGAAAGAGTACACCGCTGCGAATGTCGAGTTCTTCGATGGAATTGGTTCACCCGGTGGAGCAGCAAAAGCAGGTATGTACGAGAAAGATCATGCGATCGTCTCTGCTTTGCCGCCACAAGAACACGAAGGTCACTGATCTCGCTAGTGAGCGGACACGCCACTTTCGATCTGCCGGAGTTTCCTTGGGATCGGCTCACGCCGCTAGGAGATAAAGCGCGCGCTCATCCCGGTGGAATTGTTGACCTCTCCATCGGGACTCCAGTGGATCCGGTTCCGGAGATTATTCAAAAGGCGCTCGCTAGCGCGAGCGATTCACCTGGGTACCCTCCCACCGCTGGCATCCCTGCAGTGCAAAAGGCGATGCGCGATTGGTCTATCAAGAATTTGCATGCCCCTGATGATGTAGGAGTGCTTCCAAGTATTGGTTCGAAAGAAATGGTGACGCTCTTACCATTTCTCTTGCGTGCTAAGCGCGTGCTCTATCCCGATATCGCTTACCCCTCTTATCACGTAGGCGCAGTGATGGCTGGTGCCGAAGCGATACCGGTAGCCGAGGATCCAAAGTCTTGGCCAGCGGCAGATTTTGCGTGGATCAATTCGCCTTCAAACCCTACGGGTGCGTTAATGAGTGATCAGGCAATGCTTGATGCCATCGCTTGGGCGCGCGCGAACGACGCGCACTTGGTCTCTGACGAGTGTTACCTCGAGTTGGGATGGGAAGAGACCCCACGCTCGGTGCTCTCCTTCAAGGAAGCAGCAGAGGCGAAAGTGATTGCGCTGCACTCGCTCTCTAAGAGATCCAATCTGGCTGGTTATCGAGCGGGTTTTGCCGTAGGAAACCCTTCAGTAATTTCAGAATTGTTAGAGATCCGCAAGCACGTAGGAATGATGATGCCCGGCCCGGTACAGGTAGCTATGATCGCAGCGTTAGCAGACTCTGACCACGTGAGTGCGCAACGTGCAATTTATCTCCGACGTCGTAGCGAACTGCATCGAGGTCTCACAGCGGCAGGTTTTACGATTCACAACTCGGTCGCCGGCCTTTACCTTTGGGCCACCAGAGATGAAGAGTGCTGGAAGAGCGCGGAATGGCTAGCTGGACATGGAATTTTGGTAGCACCAGGAGATTTCTACGGAGTACGCGGAAAAAACTTTGTTCGGGCGGCACTGACTGCAACGGATGAACGAATTGATGCGGCAGTAGCACGCCTTACGGCAACTGCTTAATCCACTCTCTCTGCGCGAGCAATCGCATCAATAGCTACGGGACCATTCACCAGCACGAGTGATCCGCCATCGAGAATTACTTCTGAATATAAATCAAAATCTGCTCTTGGAGAGTTAAAGAGCCTCCGGGAATGCCGTCCCGAGATCTCAGCCTTCGTCAGATTCTCACTCTGAAAGAAATCCGGGAAGGTAAGAACTTCGCGCGCGAAATCGATCTCCCCTGCAGTGCACTCCGATGTGCGCCCCCAGAGGTCTCGAGGTGAACGAATATTTATGGCGCTCGCGCTGATGCTCCCCACGTCCGAGACGTGAATATCGCTCGCGGTCTCAACGATCTCCAAGTTGAGAGCAGATGCGGTGAGAAGCCAGACAACGGAAAGCCAATGATTGGAAAGTTCGAAAGAGATGGAACGAGCCTCTTCGCTCACATCACGTAAGAAGTTAGCGCTCTTTGAAACCCAGTTTCGCGTTGAAGTGTAGGAGATTTCGATTCGTCCGCTGTTGTCGTAATAGGTAACGAGTGGCCGTGCTCCGTTCTTCTCGCTAAGAAGAGTGGGGAAGAGCGCTGATAAGGACACCCCCCGATCTTACGCGCGATATTATGAATAAGTGAGCGAGGCAATTCTGCTAGTCGGTGGTCAAGGCACACGACTGCGCCCACTTACCGATTCGATGCCTAAACCGCTCTTGCCGCTCGCTGGCATCGCTTGTACGACTCATCAATTACTCAAGGCCAAAGCCGCCGGAATTACCCGTGTAGTGCTGGCTACTTCTTACCTGGCCGATGTCTTTGAGGCCCAGTATGGCGCTGGTGAGGCGCTAGGGATTGAACTCGTGTATGCAGTCGAAAAGGAGCCGCTCGGCACGGGTGGAGCAATTGCTAATGCGGGACAATTCCTCAATGGTGTTGGCCCTGTCTTGATTTTCAATGGTGATGTGATTTCAAATCACTCTCTTGAAGAGCAGTACAGAGTGCATGAAGAATCGGGTGCAGTAGCGACCCTTCACCTCACCCCCGTTGAAGATGCGCGTGCTTATGGCTGCGTGCCGCTCGATGAAAACGGTCGTGTCACCGCATTTCTTGAAAAGATGGACAACCCGGTCACGAATCTCATAAATGCGGGTTGCTATCTATTCGATAGATCAGTCATCGACGGTATCGCTCTCAATACGGTTATTAGCGTCGAGCGTGAGATATTTCCAAACTTAGTTAAGCGACACGTGCAAGGTTATGTATCAAACGATTATTGGATTGATCTGGGAACACCGGAAGCATTCATCAGGGCCTCCGCCGATATCATCTCGGGTCGGGCATTTTCACCGGCTCTCGGAGAACTCAATCTCGAATTTCTGGCCGACGGTGCCCAAGTTGCTCCGAGCGCCGTACTCACTGGGGGTACTTTTCTAGATAGAGGAGTGAAGATCGATGCCGGAGCAGTGGTTCATCACAGCGTGGTATTGGCAGATACACACATAGGGGAGTCGGCAAAAGTAGAGAACTCCTTTGTTGGTCGAGGAGTTCACATTGGCGCAGGGGTACGACTCAAGAATGCTGCCATTGGTGACGGGGTTGTTCTGAGCGAAGGAATCGACGTCCCTGAAGGTGCTCGAATTAGCGCGTAGTAAAAAACTCTTGGTGGGAAAGGACTTCTCGCTCTGCAGGTGTCACTGATGAATAGCCAACCGCAATGGCGCCCAGTGGTTGCCATTCTTCATTGATACCTAAGGTTTCGCGAACGATGGGCGAGCAGAAGATAGTCGACGAAATCCAGGCAGAACCCACGCCCTCTCCATGCAGGGCCAATAGGAAGTTCTCGACCCCAGCGCCACCGGCAATCATGTACATGTCGCGCTCTGAGTTGTCGCGATGATCTCCGTAGCGGTGGGCATCTTCTAAAGAAATAAAGGGCAATATCACTTCAGGGGCCTCGTAAAGAATGCGACCACGATTCAATCGTTTCGCGAGCGCGTCACCCTCAAAACCTGAACGCACTAGGTCAGCTCTCCACGCTTCGGTCATGCGATCTAAGAGGGCGATTCGAGAATTCTTGAGGCGAATAAACCGTAAGGGGTGACTGTGGTGCGGTGCGGGGGCAGTCAAAGCGGCCGAGAGTGCAATATCCAGTACTTCATCTGAGATCACTTGGTTAGTAAAAGATCTAATAGTGCGTCGCGTAGTAATTGCTTCGCGATGGCCTAAGCGGAACCAATCATCTTTGCTCTGACGAATGAGAGCTTGTACGCCAGGGCCATCATCTGACGTTACAAAGTGGGAAACTCCAGTAATGATTGCTATTGGGCTCTGTGTGAGTTTTTGGCGTACCAACTCAGAGGCGGCGGCAAGTTCATCAACGGTGGCCATTACAGTCGCTTCGAGTGTGTTGCCTGCGAGATCTACTTCCCCGCGAAAGTCGTTCATCACTTGAATACCGGCTGCGCCGATTGCCATGTCGACGAGCCCGTCGCGCCAGGCACGTCCAAAGGTATCTGTGATGATGACACCGATGGTGATTCCTAGAGCGTTCATAATCGCGCTGCGGACGAGTCGCGCACTCGCATCGGGATCGACTGGTAACAATGCAGCGTATCCAAATGGCACATCTGACATGTCGACGCCGGCAGCCGCCATGATGAATCCGTGCCGCGTCTCTACTATCGATGTGCGCCCGCGGCGGGCTACTAACCGCCTTGATTCGCTGGTGATGGCGTCGGTGCGATCGAGTGCGGGGAGCAAACGATCCTCTGCCTTACTCACGATCTTGCTGGTAATCACGAGTACATCACCGTCGCTGAGAGTGCACGCTTGCAAGATGAGTGCCGCCAGGTCATCTCCTGCAGATATTTGTGGAATCCCTTCGACTCCTCGAATGGTAATCACGAGAGTGAGTGCGCCAATTCCAGTGCAGCTGCGGCAATATCTTTAGATGACTCAAGATCTTTCATAATGAGTGGACGAGCATGCACTCGGAGACCATCGAGTGCGCAATCCACATCTACGTCATCTACGAGCCACCCATGTAATAAACCGCCATGGGAGCGAGCGCCGTAATGTTGCGCCACTCCCCAAGCGCTGCTCTTGACATTGATGGATGCTAAGCACGCATCTGCCATACCGCGGACGGGCGATCCACCCACAATGGGGGAGACTCCCACCAAGGGCGCAGCAGATGCGAGTAGCGCGCGCCTTATCCCTGGAATAGCAAGGATGGTCCCTATAGAAACAACTGGGTTACTCGGTGGGAAGAGAATCACATCGGCACTCTTAATAGCGTCGATGACTCCAGGTGCCGGTGTGGCACTCTCTGCATTGATAGGAACGATGCGAAGAGCTGGAGTGCTTGCTCGGTACTTGATCCACCACTCTTGGAAGTGAATGAAACGACGACCGCCTTCATCTTCGATTTCGACATGTGTCTCCACGCGATCATCGGTCATTGGCAGAAGATTCACTCCTGGATTCCAACGCGCACAGAGCGCCGCTGTTACCTGCGAGAGTGGATATCCTGCTTTACGCATTTGTGTGCGCACGATATGTGTAGCAATATCGCGATCTCCTAAACCAAACCATTGCGGTTGCACGCCATAAAGTGCGAGTTCTTCTTTGACGACGAAAGTCTCATCTCGCCGCCCCCATCCTTGTTCTTCATGAATGCCATTTCCAAGCGTGTACATCACTGTGTCGAGATCGGGAGAAATCTGTAAGCCGAAGAGCTCGATATCGTCGCCAGTATTTCCGATCACCGTGATCTCTGCTTGAGGCGCTGCTGCGAGGAGCCCCCGGAGAAATCGGGCTCCGCCGATGCCTCCGGCTAACGCGACAATTTTGACCCCCGCCGAAGGTGTGGCGCCCGCGGGTGAAGTGGTCATAAGGCAAGTCAATCACGGGAAACCCCCTCCTTCGCTCGAGAAATGTCCGGTTTAGCCCACTCTGAACCGCGCTTGGGGTTGACTTACCCCCATTACAAGCGTGTAATTTACTTACATGCCGCGCGACATCGCGCTGGCGGCCTGGCCTGATTGAGAGGAGCTCACTTTGAGCGAGAGTTTTCCCTTGTCCGGCTCAGAAACCGAAGAGATGACCTGGCAGGAGCGCGCACTCTGCGCCCAGACCGATCCCGAGGCATTCTTCCCTGAAAAAGGCGGTTCTACGCGTGAAGCGAAGCGAGTATGCCTTTCATGTGATGTTCGCTCCGAATGTCTAGATTACGCTCTTGCTCACGATGAGCGATTTGGAATCTGGGGCGGTCTCTCCGAGCGCGAGCGACGCAGGCTTAAGCGCCGCGCCGTTTAATCAGGCGGTACACGCCCTTGTCGTTACCCACGATGGCGCGCGTTGGCTTCCTGAATTAATTACTTCACTCGCAGATCTCACTTACGCTCCGAAATCAATTCGGGCAATTGACACAGGTTCTCTCGATCGAAGCGTTGATCTGCTTCAAGATGCATCGATTCCTTTGCAACATGCAGATCGCGATTCGGGTTTTGGTGAAGCAGTTAATGTGGGTGTTGATTGGATTACTGAAGAGCTCGATACAGATCCCACGAAAACATGGATCTGGTTATTACACGATGATTGCGCCCCGCTTCCAGATGCTCTAGAGAAATTGGTTGCTGCATTAGCCGATGCGCCGAGCGTGGCTATGGCTGGTCCCAAAATTCGAGGATGGCACGATCGAAGTCACTTACTCGAAGTGGGAGTTTCTATTGCTGGTAATGGCGCGCGCTGGACAGGTCTAGAACGCCGCGAGCGCGACCAAGGGCAACATGACGGTGTGCGAGATGTGTTGGCAGTGAGTTCTGCAGGTGCACTCATACGTCTTGATGTATGGCAAGAACTCTCTGGCTTTGACCCGCACCTCACTTTATTTCGCGACGATATCGACTTTGGCTGGCGGGTAAATGTGGCTGGGCACCGCGTCATTGCAGTGCCAGACGCCGTGTTGCTCCATGCAGAGGCAGCCGCTACGGAGCGCAGAGAGATCGATGTCGAAGGTGCGACCTTGCAAAGACCGCACTTGCTTGATCGTCGACATGCAAATTACGTCTTGCTGGCCAACTCTTCGAGGTGGCGATTGCCTCAGGTGCTCGCCCGACTCGTGGTTTCAACGTTGGTGCGCTCCATCGGTTACCTCTTTGCCAAGCTTCCGGGGTATGCCGGTGATGAAATAGCAGCGCTTGCCCTCTTCCTAGCTCGCCCCGACCTGATCCGCACAGCTCGTAAGGAACGCGCCAAGTCGAGATTGTTGCCCGCGAGCGCCGTTTCTTCGTACTTGGCTCCTGATGGATCGCAAATCCGATTAGCGTTTGAGTCTTTGCGCGAGTTGGTCTTCAAAGGTATTGCTCCGATGTCTAATCCATCTACATCTTTTTCGGACGCACGTTATGCAGTAACTGAAGATGATGAAGAAGTGGTGAAGAGCAACTCCTTCGTCTTAAGGGCAATCAAGATTCCTGCGGTGGCGCTCTTCTTGATTCTTGCGCTGGTTAATCTCCTTGCTTTTAGGGGTAAGTGGGGCAATCTTTCAGGTGGTGCGCTCTTGCCTGCTCCCGCTAGTGGGGGAGATCTGATCAGCACTTATTTGGATTCTTGGCATCCTGTTGGAATTGGCAGTTCCACGTCCGCCCCGCCATGGATGCTGGTTCTTGGTTTCTTTTCGGTAATCACGTTTGCCAATTTGCATGTCCTCGTCTCACTCATCTTCTTTTTGGCGATGCCCATCACTGGGCTCACGATGCATCGTGCCTTGGGTAGTCATGTTCAAGATCGTGGAATTCGAATCGCGGGATCGGTCATCTATTCATTCTCACCCGTCCTACTCATCGCGATGGCAGATGGAGAGCTCACCTTGATCCTGGCGGCCATGTTGCTGCCGTGGGCAATCGGAATGTGGTGGCGCGGTGCCACCTCAATTCTTAACGCTGATAGTTTTTCTCAGGCAAAACTATGGCGTTCGCTCTTCGTTGCGGTACTTATGATCGCGCTTCTTCCACAGCTCATCGTTGCCTATGTATGCGCCTCGGCTGCATTGCTTTATAGAGTGCGCTCACAAGGAATAAAGCGAGTAGGAATTCTCGTTGCCCTTTTTGTATTCACGCCGTTTCTTACCCTCTTTCCCTGGTCACTCAGCGCCGTACTTCACCCCACTCTGTGGCTGCGCTCCTTCGGGCTCGGCCCCACTAGCGGTAACGCCTGGCATTTGGCGTTCTTTAATCCTGGGGGATTTCATTCGCCTCCGTTTTGGATGGGTGCACCCTTACTCCTTGGTGTCTTATTGATTTCCATACGTAGCGGCCGTGCCCGGATTCGAATATTCGCCTCCCTCAGCATTTTCGTGCTCACTATTTCGATCTGCCTATCAGCACTCACTCTTACGCCCTACGGTTCGCCCACTCCTGCACGTGTGTGGAGCGGCCCTGGGGTGCTCTTAGCTACAGCACTGGCAATCTATGCGCTGGCTCTGGTCTCTGATGGTTTAAGTGAGCGACTTCGTAATTCTCCGCTCTCTCGACAACATGTGGAATCCCTTGTCACTACGGTCGCGCTATTAATCAGCATTGCCACTGGAGTGGGGTGGCAAGTTCTCACTCCTTCGCCGCTTCAATCAGATAGCGAGCAGATTCTCCCAGCCTTTGTCGAAGCATCATTGCAGTCGACCGATCGTTCACGAGTCTTGGTCATGCGGGTCAATTCCGCGGGGGCTAGGTATTCAGTGGTGCGCGAAAGTACCTCAGTTCTTGGAGATCCAGAAGTAAGTGGACTCATGCCTGACTTGTTAGATAAGACGCTTGCTGAACTCGTGTCGGGTGGATCAAATAGCACAAGTCGCGTCCTTGGACAGTTCGCCATTAGATATGTATTCGTAGCTTCCCCAGCTCCAGTTGCACTTTCACGAGTCTTAGATGGCGTGGGCGGATTGCGTCGAGTCTCGGCAACGGAGCAAGGTTCTCTTTGGAAAGTCACGAACCCATCAGGTCGCTTAGTCTTCTTGGGCGACGGGGCAGAGGGCGCCGTCGTCCTCCCTTCAAGTCGTGTTTCCGCTCAAGTTGCTCTTCCGGGAAAAGGAAAACTTTCACTCAGCGAGAAGGTTGACTCAAAGTGGAGCCTCTTGCTGGATGGAGAGATTCTCAAGCCGGAGAAGTCAGATAGTTGGAGTCCGTCTTATCAGATCAACCATGCCGGAGAGCTACGGCTTGTTCATGACAGTTCTTTTCGTAGATTGGCTCTCGGGTTGGAATTTCTGACTCTTATTGGTCTGCTCATCATGTGCCTACCTGGTGGTCGACGCTGGATTGATCGACCTGATGAAGAGGTCTCATGAAAAAGTATCTCTTCATTGCTCTCCTTGCTATTGCGACTCTCATTATTTCGCTTCTGCCGCATGCGAGCGTTGAGGGTGAGTTGCAGAGTTTGCGCTTCTCGCCAGAGATTTGTCCAGCGTGTAAGAACAGCACACAAATAGTGGTTGCGGGCGCCTCAAGTCAGGTGCAACTATTCCGCGGCAAGAAATCTAAGTTGAGTAGCGTTAAGAAATCTTTCACGATCTTGACGCCGATGCCAAGTGACTGGATGGAAATCTCTGAGAGTGCTGGGGCTCCGGTCTTGGTAGATCGGAGTGCTGGGCTCTCGCTCCTTGCCTGTCCTGGAATTGCCGAGCCTGCCTGGTTTGTAGGTGGTTCAAGCGATGTTTCGAGTCAAGACCAACTTGTCTTGGCAAACGACGGTGCAAGTGCCGCCACCTTATTGGTGAAGATGTGGAGCAATCAGGCTCGCCCAGTAGAGCAATCCCTTACGGTGCCTGCACGCACTTCCAAGAATTTACGCCTAGATACTCTGGCTCCTGGTGTGAAATCAATGGTGCTCTACATCGAGCCGCAAGTGGGACGAGTTTCCATTGCCCTTCAATCCAAGAAGCAGACCGGATTGAAGTCTGCAGGTGCGGATTACATTGCGGCGAGTGCGCCACCTTCGCTGGATCAACTTATTCCAGTGGTGCTCGGAGTTAAGAAGATTGTTGCAGCAAAGCCCGCAACTACTCTGAAGAAGAAAAAGGGCGCAAAGAAAACTGCCGCCCCCACAGCTCTCTCATCAATTCGTACATTAAGAGTCTTGGCCCCAGGGGAGGGCGGTGCGACGTTTAGCGCCACCTTGCTCGCCAGTGATGGTTCATATATTCCTGTCGGTTTGGATGGGGTTTCACTTGAGCCGGGAACCGTTCGCGATTTCACTTTTACGACCAGCGTTCCCGTCACGCTCTCTGCCCTTCGCATTACCTCGGATGTGCCCATCGTGGCCAGTGTTAACAATGACGATGCCGATTACGCCTGGTCTCCGGCGGTGACTGGGATGGAGAAGGAGAGTTCGGTTCTCATGCCACCGAAAGCACTCCTGGCGATGGTTGCATCGAGCGGCCCGACAGTGGCTATTCTCACGGTGGGGTCAAAGAGCGCGACATCCCTTTCCGTTTCATCCGAGAAATTGACGTCCTGGGTAAATGAATCTAAGAACTGGGCTCTCGTACACATCAGCAGCAATGGCACAGTGCATGGCTCAATCGTGCTTATCGATTCTTCGGGCATCGCTGTCTTACCGATTCGTAATCGCGTGCGGGTGGGTAGCGGCTCATTGCCAATAAGCGATCTATCTGTCACTCGAGGTGGCGCGTCATTGCCCACTTCTGGGTAAGAGTCGCGATAACTTGCTCATCATGGCTGGAAGAAAATGTTCAAAGACCGGGTGCGACGGCAGCGCCGTGGCCACTTTGACATATATCTACGCCGATTC
>Ga0214919_10007816_pt1 | contig 14309 bp, 12 predicted proteins | sample LL1503_MetaG_FD_177994 | JGI IMG/M metagenome (GOLD analysis project Ga0214919, IMG submission 177994) | Freshwater microbial communities from Lake Lanier, Atlanta, Georgia, United States - LL-1503 | ecosystem: Environmental > Aquatic > Freshwater > Lake | place: USA: Georgia | collected...
TCGAACACCACCTTGGATCATTCGCCATATCATTGTCAAATAAAATTATAAACAATAATAAGTTCATAAAATATTGGAAATATTATAAAAATTCAAATACTCGACCCGTTGTAATAAAAAATGGAGAAATGGGTCTTTCTAAAGTATTGTTTAAAATTTCTAAATATGATGCAATTTCTTCAATTTATTCAGTTATATCACTAAGAAAATATTTAGAAAAAAAAGAAGATAATGTTTTTGAAGTAGTTAAAATACTTAGGAAATCGCGTTATGTTGACTGGCCTGTTCTTGAATCTAAAAATTTAGTAGAGTCATTTCTATGTCGATCTGCTATTAAAAAAATATCACATGATCATCATCATATACTGGGCGGTGGATTATCTGCTGCTCATAGTCATGAGTCCACAAATTTAAATTTTAAAGATGATTCAAGTCTTCATTTGGGTTATATTACTGAAATCCATGAGATAGATTCATTAATCAAAGAATTTAATTTAAAATCAATTGAAAAATTTAAAATTGAATTCATTCAATATGTTATAAATTTATTAGTTGAGTACAGTAAATTTGGAAGTCAAATACATCAAAACAATGCAGTATTTTTAAAAATGGGTTGTCCTCTTATAAAATTAGATGGTATTTATCGAGGAATGTTCGTTGAAGAAGACGTGTATTGTTTTTCTAAACTAATAGATATCAAATATTTTGACGAATTATATTATCTATTAATTAAAAAACCTTTCGGAGGTTTATTTTTGAAAGGTTGGAAGCGAGAAGCTTTTAAAAGAGGATTAATTTAATGCAAGGTATTTTGGATTATATAAATGATAAATATATATCGGGATGGATATTAGGTGAGTTAAATTTATTTAAAATACTTATTGACGGTGAATATTTAATAAATATAAAAATTAATTTTTATCATTCAAAGTATGTTCAAGATGCAAATCCAGGTAAACAAGCTACTCGATTTAAAATTGAAACTCCATCGACTATTTTAGACGGTAAATTACATGAAATACACATTTACATGGGTATTGATCACGTAGCGCATTCACCTGCAAAATTTCGTTTTAACAACAGTAAAATTCTATTTATCCATGTGCCAAAGACCGCAGGCTCAACAATTATTGATTCACTAAAGCATTTTAAAAGCTTTCAAGGGATTGATCATATACAAAAATTTTTAAGAACACCTGTTGACGATATAGAAAAAGCAAATCCTGGTGCATCACTTAATTTTTTGCAAAGAAAAAAAATAGAATCAAAATTTAAAAAAGAAAACTCTATTGATAAAAATATTAAATGGATAGCAGGGCATATTTCTACTTTACAAGCTAAAAAGATTCTTAATAAATATTATTCATATTCATTTACTAGAAATTTTAAATTATCATTTACAAATATTTATTCTGCTACCACAAGTAACGTTAATCAAGAAATACAGGGTTTCGAATTATATTCATTGATAAGAAGTCCAACTGCTCAACTCATAAGCGGGTTAAATTGGTTTAATGAGATTTTTTATGGAAGAGATACTGACTTTTTTTATTCTCATAATTTAAATGATATTGCAAAAATTTCATTTTATTTATCTAAATGTGATAATTCAACTCTAGGGTTACTTGCAAAAATCTTAAATTTAAATATGTTGAATTCACAGTGTAAATTTATTGCGCCTTCTCTTTTGATTGATCCAACATATAAAACTGCAGTTCAATCTTTAAAGGCATATAAATTTGTTGGTACAACAGAGAAAATCGATAAATTAATAAAAAAAATAACTTTTGAAGAAAATGAATTTCCTCAATTTAAAACTAATATAACAACAACATCTCAATTTATCTGGGATGATTTGGATTCAACCTTAAAGAATTTTATTTATAAAAATATGAAATCTGATTTATTGCTTTATGAATCAGTTAATGATTATTTCGGGTAATTTTCTTTTTGAATTTTTTTTTTACATGCAATTTATTACTATAATTGTAAGATTCAGTTTTGAAGCGCAATACACTTGATCGATTGATTAATGGTACTATCAAATGAAATATTTTAATTTTTCAATTTTTTTAATTATTTTTTGCTTAATAAGTTGTAGCGATAAGCCGATATATTTTGAAAATTCTTGTAGTATCGACATTATCAATAACAACGGACACTGGATCATTGACCGTAATGGCGAAATTACTGTTGATTTAGCTGGTTGGGTGGCAGACGGATACTCTAAAGCGACTCCAGAATCTATTATAATTAATATTATTTCAACATCTGGTGAAATAATTAAATTATTAGAAGGAAAACCCACAGTAGAAAGACCGGATGTAAAAACTGCATTAAATGCGCCTGCGATGGGAAATCCTGGATTTGGACTTGCGAATACATTAAAGGCACCGCCTTTAGGTATTTATAAAATTCAAATTACAAAAATATATAATAATAAAATAGCAATTTGTTATTCAGATAAAACTGTAACAATTTCGAATTAAATTTATTGATAGTAAATTTTAGTTAATTTTTTAATTTCTTTAATAATCAAAAGCAGGCCCGCAAAACATCGACAAATCCCACGATGGATGTACAGTTAAGATTCATATGGCTGCCGCAGATGCAAGAACGGCCATTACATCCGAACTGTTTACTGGTCATTTTCACTATGCGGCATAAGGGCGAGGGTACATTGCACTAAAGCATATTCCCATTTCAGCAATGGGAAAAAGATCGAAAAATTTATAGCGTTTAAATTAATTTTAAGATTGTTTCGTCTGCTTAAGTGCGTTCGTTAAATTTTCTGTATTTTTCAAGAAACTCGAAGTCATTTTCATTGTATTTATTTATATCGCGCGTATAGTTGAAGTGATGTGTTTGTCTTGGTATGTCCTAGTAATAAATATGTGCGGCTTCTAATATTAACTGAATAATTTTTATTTTATAAGAGGTGGTCCATCAACGATCCTGAGAAAAACTTCTCAATTTGCAAGCTTTTCCTCTTGACAAGATAATTTTTATAGTTTTTATAAAATAATATAACTTATGCAGATAATAATTCCTATGTCAGGTTTTGGTGAGCGTTTTCGCAGAGCAGGGTATTTAGTCCCTAAGCCTCTGATTGAAATTGAAGGAAAACCAATTGTTGCTCATGTTATAGATATGTTCCCTGGTGAATTGGATTTTATTTTTATTTGCAATCAGGATCACCTGAACGAGCCTGGATATCGAATGGAGTCGATACTTAGACGGTATTGTCCGACCGGTCGTATTATTGGAATCCCTCCGCACAAACTTGGCCCTGTCCATGCTGTAAGACAAGTTGAGAATTTGATTGATCGACATCGTCCGGTTATTGTTAATTATTGTGATTTCTCTTGTTATTGGAAGTGGAATCATTTTAAACAGTTCATTACAAATACTGATTGTCAAGGAGCCATACCTGCATATAAAGGGTTCCACCCCCACACGCTTGGCACCACAAATTATGCATATTTACGTGAATTGAATGGTTGGGTTCAAGATATTCAGGAAAAACAACCCTATACCAATAATCGCATGGAGGAATATGCTTCCAGTGGAACTTATTATTTCGCTACAGCGCAGATTATGAGCGAAGCTTTTCGTGTTGCTATGGAGCAGGATCTTAATGTAGGTGGCGAATACTACGTCAGCCTCGCTTATAAACAGCTTCTTGCTAATGCTCAGTCTGTGGTCGTGTACTCTTTACAACATTTTATGCAGTGGGGTACCCCGGAAGACGTTGCTGAATACAACACATGGTCAAAAGCCTTTAGGGGTTTAGTCGAACCGTTTCCCGAAGTGATCATCCCTAAGGGTTCAATTATTGTCCCGATGGCGGGATTGGGTCAGCGTTTTGCTAACGAGGGGTACGAGTTAACCAAGCCACTGATTCCTGTTTCTGGATCGCCTATGGTTGCGCAGGCAACACATGACCTGCCCGCAGCTGAGCAGCATGTTTTTGTATTGAGATCTGATATGCAAGGATACAAGGATGTTTCGATTGAACTTAAGCGACTCTATCCAATGGCAGTCATTAAAACAATTGATTGTGTTACTGAGGGCCAGGCTTGTACGGCATTCATCGGGCTGGTTGCATTAGAAGAGGCGTTGGGTAACGTACCAGGACCTATAACCATTGGGGCTTGTGACAACGGTGCTTTGTATGATGAAAATGCTTTCGTTAAGTTAGTCGAAAACCCAGATATTGATGTCATCGTCTGGGGTTTTCGTGGCTTCCCCAATGCGGGACGTCACCCGAATATGTTCGGCTGGATCAATGCGACAGAGGGAATAATCAGTTCTATTTCCGTCAAGACCCCGCTCGATAACCCTGCTTTTGATCCCATTGCGTTAGGTACATTTACATTTCGCCGCGCCGAAGACTTCCGTCGCGTTGTCGAACATTTAATTGCACGTGACGGAAGGATTAACGGCGAGTTTTATATTGACTCATGCATCTACGATGCAATTGAACTTGGATTACGGTGTCACCTATTTGAGGTTGATAGTTATTTGTGTTGGGGAACACCGAATGACCTGCGCAATTTTGAATACTGGCAGTCATGTTTTCATAAATGGCCTAGTCATCCATATCGGCTTGAGTTGGATAGACGAGTTCCCGAAGATCAGCTAAGAGCTATTGAGACTAGGTACCAAACCACATTGCCACACTCACCTAGCAGTAATGCATGATCAAGCGAGAATTTGGCATTTTTTTGATCGTTGGCTCATTGACAGTTTTAATTGATTTTTGTGCATACCGGAGTTTGGTGTGGCTTGGGGTAACAGGTATCGAAATAGCAAAGACAGTAGGTTTTCTTCTCGGGACACTATTTGCCTACTTTGCTAACCGTTTTTGGACTTTTGGGGACAAGTCACACGTAGCAGGCAGTTTGTGGCGATTTGCTACTTTGTATGGGGTCACCTTATTTGCCAACGTACTAGTCAATTCATTGGCATTGATACTTTTCGTGGATGCGATTGCATCTGTTCATCTCGCCTTTTTGTTCGCAACGGGGATTTCGGCCGCTCTTAATTTCTTGGGCATGAAACTATTCGTCTTCAAGTCACGTGCAATGCCAAGTCTTATATGAAATTTTCGCTGATTATTCCTTGCTTCAATGAAGCTTCCAATCTACCTTTGCTTCTAGAGCGATGCAAAGCGCTTGCAGCAAAGTCAGAAGTCGAGGTCATACTGGTAGACAACGGCTCGACCGACAGCACACCCCAAGTGCTCTTGAATCTGCTGCCAAGGTATCCAGGTTGTCGGACTGTGCGGGTTGAAAAGAATCAAGGTTATGGTTTTGGGATCCTCTCAGGTCTCAGGGCTGCGAAAGGTGAAATTCTTGGCTGGACACATGCAGACATGCAGACTGATCCACTAGATGCATTTAACGGCCTTGAGCTATTTGAAAGGCATGGTAGTGACATATTAGTGAAGGGGCTTCGCTACGGTCGCCCTTTACCTGATGTCATATTTACTGTTGGAATGAGTCTCTTCGAAACACTTTTGCTTGTTAAGCCGATGTGGGATATAAATGCTCAGCCGACCATGTTCTATCATAAGTTCTTTGAATCGTGGCGTTCTCCCCCCGATGACTTTTCGCTAGACCTGTACGCCTACTATCAGGCTCAATCTCAAGGACTCAAGGTCTATCGCTTTCCTGTCAAGTTTGGTGAACGGGCGCATGGCGTATCACACTGGAACGTTAACTGGAATGCCAAGTGGAAATTCATACGTAGGACTATTGCATTCAGTATCAAGCTAAAAACAAATTTATAGCAATGGATATATCCACTAAACGAGCCCTTCAGTGGGCGCTATTTACATTTGCATTAATTTATGTTGTAAAAATTTTCTTCATTACACAGTATGCAGTTGATGTTCCATGGGCTGATCAATGGGATGGTGAAATTGAAGCCATTTATTTTAAAAATACACTGACATTTGGAGACCTTTGGGCCCAAGCAAACGAGCACCATATTTTATTGACAAGATTGCTCAATAACGCATCTTTTCTGCTTTCAAAAAGTAATTTTAATCAAATCAATGCACTCTTCGCGCAATCGGCAATCTGGGCGTTGATCGCTTCGGGTTTGGTATTTATTTTCAAAAGAAATGATGCACAACATTTAATTATTGCGGTGCTTTTATTGATATTTATTCCGGTTTTAGACTGGGAAAATTTCTATTGGAGCTACCAAAGTCAAGTTTATTTTTCCATGTTTTTTGCAATCTTAGGATCCTACCTATGCAGCAAAAAAAATATCAACTTGATAGGTATTTTTATATTTACTTGCGCAGCGGGTTTCTCAAATGCAGCAGCAGTTTATATTCCAATAATCGCCTTAATCAATTTATTATTGACAGGAAAACCAAGTTTTAAAAATTGGCTGAGTATCATTTTTTATATCTTGCTTGTGTATTTGTCTTACAAATTTTTTGTAGCGAGCACGCCGTGGCACGATCGATATAAAGCCGACTCACTCGGTTTGCTGCTAAATTCAGCAATGAAATACTCCGCATGGCCAAATAATGCTGGTTGGCTTATCTGGCCTGCGTTAGCTTTTTGTTCAATAAAAGTTGCCCATCGGTTGAACGTAGATCAAAATAATGTCTCGCAACTTGAGCGATTTGGCTTAAGCTTGTCAATATGGTTTTTCTTGTTTTTGGTGTCTTCAATTTATAATAGGGCCGGTTTTCCTTCGATCCCCGTTCGATATTTTTCTTATTACCTTCTGGGAATTTCCGCGCTCCTTTGTTTCAGATGGAACGCAACCCCATCTACTCGCTTCGCAGCTTTAATTTTTGCTTCTTTAATCTATGTTGCGACTGTGAGGGATACATTTGTTCAATGGCAAGATTACTCAGCCATGAAAATGGCTTATAGGAATAATTTTATTGAAACCATAATTATGGCAAAAGAAAACCCTTCTTTAACAGATGAAACTTTATTAAATAATATGCACAAGGTTCCTCTTCCATATGCTGGGTACCCAAACTATGAAGTTCCACTTCGGGTGATAAGAAACCCAAAGTCTTGGAAAATATTTGATTATTTAATTAATGACAATAGCCGGTGAAAGTTATTCTTCATCGTCGCAACACAATCGCTGAACTACGGGCAATTGACAACAAATATGGCGTCGAAGTAGACATCCGTTGTGTAGGGGAGAAACTAATCGTACACCATGATCCTTTCGCTCTAGGGGAGTCTTTTGATGAATGGGTTGCTGCCTATAGACATGGAACATTGATTCTGAATGTCAAGGAAGAAGGTCTCGAAAGCCGTCTTATTGCTCTTATGGCCTCGAAAGGCATTGACGATTATTTTTTTCTGGACCAATCATTCCCGTTTCTGGTGAAGTGGTCGAAAGCTGGCGAGCATCGTTGTGCCGTTCGTGTGTCGGAGTTTGAATCAATTGAAACAGCACTTACCTTGGCCGGTAAGGTGGATTGGGTTTGGGTGGACTGTTTTACCCAATTCCCTTTGAGTAGCGCTGATGCTCAGCAGCTCAAGAACGCCGGATTCAAGCTCTGTCTGGTTTCTCCAGAATTGCAGGGGCGGGATGCTGAAACTGAAATACCTGCTCTGGCATCTCTACTGCGAGAGCGGAACATTGAGTCGGATGCTGTTTGCACGAAACGACCAGACCTATGGGAGAAAGCGGTACTTACACAATGAAGAAACTATGCCTTGATCCTATGTTTTTCTTGGGGCTTGCCATTCGTTTAGCCCTGATCATCGGCATGGCTCCTCTTGCAGTATCCGACTGGTATGTCCCATTTCTAGATGCCAGCATTTCTTCGGTAGCACTTGATCCGTGGTCAGAATGGATGAATAAAGGTGGTACTCCAGTAGCGTTTCCTTATGGCTATGCGATGTGGTTGATCTTTTTGCCTATAATACTCGCGGCCAAGATAATCAGCGCTCCGCTGCAGTATGGGTATGAGGTGACGTTGTTGGCAGCGGATTTTTGCCTGCTGATCACACTTCATCACCTTTTACCTGGGCGGCAACGTCTGCTTCTGGCTGTCTACTGGCTATCCCCCATTGTTATTCTCGCCAGTTACGCACTAGGACTTAACGATCTAGTGCCCGCTTTGCTTTTGATGTTGTCAATATTTTTCATTCGTCAAGTTGAGCTCAAACTAGCCGGGGCTTTGTGTGCGGCAGCGATTTCAGCCAAGTTGAGCATGGTCGTTGCTCTACCATTTTTTGTAATTTACCTTTACAACAACAAGGCATTACGGCAGAAAATTACTCAATTTCTATTGGGATTTCTTGTATGCGTGCTGATTCTTGGCATGCCTTTTCTTTTCTCCAGCGCAGGACTTCAAATGCTGTTCGGCAATCCTGAGATGGGAAAGATTTATAGAGTAGCTCTCAGCTTGGGCGGCAATGTTTCCGTCTACATAGTCCCATTGGTCTACATGATTATGCTTTACCTGGCCTGGCGTGTCCGCCGACTAAATTTTGATTTGTTTCAAGCGACAACGGGAATGGCTTTCTTGTTGATCGTTTTAATGATTCCTGCCTCACCTGGTTGGTTTGTTTGGAGCATCCCTTTTCTTGTGCTCTATCAGGCAATGAGTGGGCGAATCGCCATCTTATTGATTGGGGCGTTTTCGGCTCTTTATGTGCTGAGTACTCTACTTGTCACGCCACTCCAATTTACAAATAACCGTGGCTTTGACTTGGGTAGTGCGCTCCATATGTCTGCACAACTTGGCAGTCATGCCGCCTCGCTCCTGCACACCTCCATGATGGCCATCGGCGTTGTGCTAGCCATCCGAATCTGGCGCGAGGCAATTAGTCGCAATGATTTTTTCAGATTGAGTCGTAAGCCTTTTGTCATTGGTATAGCAGGTGATTCGGGCGCGGGTAAAGACACCTTTGCCGATTCCATCACAGCCCTTTTTGGCGGACATTCTGTGGTCAAGCTCTCAGGTGATGATTACCATCTATGGGACAGACAGAAACCTATGTGGCAGGTGATGACCCATCTGAATCCAATGGCCAATGACTTGGAAGGGTTTTGTCGCGATCTGGTTTCTTTGACTGACGGCAAGAGCATTCAGTCCAGGCACTATGACCATACAACGGGGAAGATGAGCAAGCCGTTCCGGATCATCAGTAACGACTTCATCATCGCCAGTGGTTTGCATGCGCTTTATCTTCCGATACTCCGAGATTGCTACAACCTGAAGATTTACCTTGATGTTGATGAGGGGTTGCGTCAGCACTTCAAGCTCAAGCGAGACGTAAACCAGCGAGGACACACTGTGGAGCGTGTGCTAAGTTCATTCGAAAAAAGAGAACCTGATTCTGAACGGTTCATCCGACCCCAATCGACCTATGGTGATCTGACCCTTGCATTGCACCCGATTCATCCCCGGATGCTGGAAAGCCTGGATGATAAACACCCACTTCGCCTAAAGCTGGTAATCAAAACACGATATGGATTCAACGAACTCTCACTGAACCGCGTTTTGGTTGGAGTATGCGGACTGCATGTCGACATTGTCGTCAGCGATGACGGCGGCGAAGTGCAGATGACCATCGAAGGTGATGCATCGGCAGAAGATGTTGCGATGGCAGCAGAGATGCTATGCCCGCAGGTTCTCGAGTTCTTAGACATTCCGCCCAATTGGCAAGACGGCATGGCGGGTTTGATGCAGTTAATCACCCTGTCTCATATTAGCCAAGCATTGACAAAGCGATTCATATAGTGAAGATTAATAATCAAGAGCGATTCGCTCGACTGCCAGACGCTTTCTTATTCGACACAGACAACACACTGTATCCGTATGATACTGCCCACGCTGCTGCGCAGAAAGCGGTTAGAGATAAAGTTGTCAGTACGTTTTCAATCTCGACCGAAGATTTTGACAAAGCTTTCAAAGAGGCTAGAAACCAAGTCAAAACTCGACTTAAACATACAGCATCCTCTCACAGCCGCTTGCTCTACCTTCAGCGCATGCTTGAGATTATGGGCTTGGGTTCGCAAGTATTACTAGCTCTAGATTTTGAACAAACATATTGGCGAACTTTTTTAAGCAACGCCATTCTTTTTGATGAAGTAAAGGAGTTGCTGGACGACATCCGTTTGCTTGGCATCCCAACTGCGATTGTCACTGATCTGACTGCACAGATTCAATTCAGAAAGGTCGTCTACTTCGGGTTGGACAACTACTTTGACTATATCGTGACAAGTGAAGAGGCCGGTTTTGACAAGCCACACGAAGCTCCTTTTCAAATTGCGCTTCAGAAAATGCGCCCGAAAGGTGACTGTATCTGGATGATTGGCGATAACCCCGTGAATGACATTCGAGGTGCTCGAGAAAAAATAAATGCTGTGACGCTTCAAAAAATACATGCTGGCGTTGAACTTGGTACAGATGCGAATGCGCCCGATGCCACCTTTAACGAGTTTGCTGCGTTGAGAAAATTGATCGCAAAGTTGGGTGTAAAGCCATGAACACCTTAGTCCGAACAACTGCAGAGCAGGTCAAAGAATATTGCGGCCGAATTGGCGCAGATCCTTTGCTTGTCCAAGGGGCAGGTGGGAATGTTTCCTGGAAGGATGGCGATACGCTTTGGATAAAAGCATCTGGAACATGGCTAGCGGAGTCAATGACGAAAGAAATTTTTGTTCCAGTAGACCTTGCTCACTTGCGACAGGCCATTCCCAAAAAAGACTTTTCTGCTACGCCGAAAATAGTTGGTGACTCAAATTTGAGGCCGTCTATTGAAACTTTCCTGCATGCTTTAATGCCGCAACGCGTGGTGGTGCATCTGCATGCAATTGAAGTATTAGCACACTTGGTTCATGAAAATTTTCAGGCTGATTTTCAATCTTTGCTCGATGACTCCACTTCTTGCGCTGTAGTTGACTATTACAAACCCGGGGCTTCCCTTTCCGCAGCGATCAACGCTGTGCTGATTCAAAAACCAACGACCAAGGTGTTTTTTCTAAAAAATCATGGAGTCGTGATTGCTGGCGCAGATGTTGAAGAGGTGAACCAAATTATGAGTGAATTAACGCTGGCGTTATTTACCCGACCCGCTGATATTTGTCCTCCTTCGCACTTATTGTCTGTTAAGCCAGAAAAGCTAATTGATCAATATGCCCCAGTTGCTGATATCAACATAAATCAATTAGCACTAAACCCCGACCTTTTTAAGCGACTGAGTTCTGATTGGGCGCTATATCCCGACCACGTGGTATTTTTAGGCCCCAAGGCTTATACTTTTGAATCATGGGAAGCTTTGAACAATGCCGGAAAACTTGGTCAGAATCTGCCTGAACTTGTTTTCATATTTGGTGAAGGTGTATTTGTGAGGTCAACTTTTAACAAGGCTAAGCAAGTGCAGTTACGCTGCTACTTTGATGTAATAGCAAGACAGAAACCTCATTCTCCATTGAAAGCCCTTACAGATTCTCAGATTGCTGAGTTGCTTGACTGGGATGCAGAACAGTACCGGATGAATCTTGCTCAATAAAATTAAAAATAAAAGTGATTGGGTTCTATCTTGAAGAAAATAATATTGCATCTTACAAAAGCTCGTAACAAATTCTTTCACATGAGTAATTCGTTTGGTGGTAATGAGTCAATACAAAACGATCTACGTCCAGCTATTTTATTTTTATCGACTGTATTTCTTTATATATCTTATCAGCTGACAATGCAGCCAGGCTGGGTGTTGGGTGGAGAGATGTGGGCTGAAATGGCCACAAATTATTTTTCTAATGCAAATTCATTACCCTATTCGCAGAAATTTTTTTCCACGGATGCAGGATATATTCCTGCTCCTCAGCGATTAATTGCCTTTGTTGGTAATCAATTTAATCTGCCAGCAGTATCAATTCCATACTTTTATACATGGTCCGCTATTATTTGTACGGGAATGTTGATAGGTGCTTTTTGCTTGGGGCAATTCCGTAAGTTGGTGGAAAGTGATTTATTACGTTTTCTAACTGCTATTTCAATTTTGATGGTTGCCGATTTTGAAACCAGAACATTTATTAACTTCACTTATTTTTCAGCATTTTTTGTCGCAATCGTCACCGCGCTTGCCTTAATCGAGGACTCAGAAGAGATTCCTTGGTGGGCTTGGTTTATCCCGATTTTGATGGTTTCCAAACCAGCGGTTCTTGCTGCTCTGCCAGCAATGATCTTGGTAGCGACGGTTAGTAAGTCAAGGTTTCGTTGGATAACGATTTTAGCAGTCGTACTGAGTATAGGACAGCTTTTGCAAATGTTCGTAAGTGCAAAAACTGGTGTGATGCCTTTTCGGAGCAAAGATATTACTTTTTTTTATAAAATAATTGCTTCATTTAATTATTTTTTCGGATTTTTGGGTGGCTATGTTGTTGGCAAGGCTTTTCTTAGTAATAAATATTTTTTAATGCTGACCGGGTTATTTATTTTTTGTATAAGTATATTTGTAATTATTAACAAAAAACGCAATTCAGGAGCCCTAATTATCATCGGGCTTTCACTCCTATTTTTCAATGTTCTCTTGAATACATTTGTTTTGAGTGACAGCTGGAATATGGACATGACAAGACTTGATGGCATTCCAGTTTATAGGCACATCATTGTGGGATTTTTTGGTTGCATTTTAGTTGTTTCTGGAATTTTCTCTACAATTGCTAAAAATAATGTTTCTTATTCATATGGATTAATAAAAAATAATCTTGGCGCGATACTTTTTTTCCTTTGGTTTGTATGCTCTGGTTGGTTTGTAATTGCCGGAAAAATTAACAGAGAGCCTAGTTCTCCAACAATTAATAATTCTCAATGGCAGAGTATGGCATTTGCAATTGACTCAGGAGTTTCACCGTTATGTGTTCCTATCGATCCATGGTGGAAAGGGGCAAGTTGGATGTACTCTAGAAACTGCAGATTGCTTAAGTCCGCACCAGTCTGGGATAATGGGTCGATTTTAATTGGTAATCCATTATTTTTTGATCTATCCCCCCCTTCAACTTTATCTGACAAAACGCTTTTAGCGTCCGCGGTTTTGGTTAAACCGTTTTCAAACAAAAAATCTTTCATTCAAGTTCAGATGATTATTAAACTAGTTAATGGCGGTGTTAAATTTTATTCTGGTGCGCGCGATATAAATTCTTCTGGAGGCTTGTTGTTATTGACTGGTAAAGATAGTATTGCCTTCAAAGATATTTCTTCTGTGAGAGTAATATTCACTTTGCCTGTTGAGATTGCAGTATCCTCAGATGATATTCAAACAGTTCCTGGCATAGCTTGGATGGGTAATTAGCAGATTATTTTAACGCCTTAAAAAGCAAATAAAGTTAATACGGGTTTGACTTTTATTTGCTTAATTAACTAGCATACATACTCTCATTGTGAAATTTATTTAATTATGAAGTTATATTTAATTCTATTTGTTTTTTTTTATCTTAATTGTTTCGCCCAATCCACCGACTACCCATACGTCCTCAACGTCAATCTGATAGAAAGCCCCGAAGTCAAACCCAGTTCAGTACGTGACGGCATCAAGAAAATTCTTGGCAATAAATTCGAACTCTCCCGGTTCTCAGAAAACTACACCAAGAAAGACCAGCGCATCAGCGTGAAATCGACCATTGAAATGCCTTCAGCTATTTCTGCTTTCACACCCATAGACAGTATTTCCAGGCAGTCTTACACCGAGGTGGTAAATAAGTCGGTTCAGATGTTGCAGGTGGTTGAGCGTCAGGGCAAGCAGTCGCCCTGGGAAGAGGCCAGAAACGACATCAAATACAAGCGAGTGAGTTTCTTTAAAAACGGTCAAAAGAAGTCCGCGGAAGAATACAGCGGCGATTTGATTGATCTGGTATTTCTGCCTTATTACTGGCTCGGCAGACCTGTAGAGATAAAACCTTTGAAGGTCAATGTCGCCACCAGCAATTCGCTGTACAAAGACCAGGTTTTCTTACCAACCGAGTTGAAAGTTAATTTTCTCGGTAAGCAAATGGACGTGGTGCGCTTTGTCCGTCAGCCCAAAAAAGCCAACGAGTTCAAGCTGGAGATCTGGGTGAACAAAAAGGACGGGCAACCCGTGCGCGTCATAAACGTGATGAACCCTGAGGTGGGCGTGCAACTAGACACCTATCCGGTCAATTAAACCTTGTCTTTTCGTTTTGCCGGTAGTTAAATCTCTCAATACAATGCACCGCATGAATTACTGTATTTGGTTTACCGGCCTCTCAGGCGCTGGCAAATCCACCTTGGCCTACGCCTTGCACCAAGACCTGACTTCATCCGGCGTCAATACCTTTGTGCT
>Ga0214919_10007817_pt1 | contig 14308 bp, 11 predicted proteins | sample LL1503_MetaG_FD_177994 | JGI IMG/M metagenome (GOLD analysis project Ga0214919, IMG submission 177994) | Freshwater microbial communities from Lake Lanier, Atlanta, Georgia, United States - LL-1503 | ecosystem: Environmental > Aquatic > Freshwater > Lake | place: USA: Georgia | collected...
AAACCTTACCCGCAATCTCACACTCTAAATAGGCAGCAGCTTTGGCATCTCCGCCAGCAGATAATGCGTGCTCGTAATAATCTAAAACTCTTAGGGAGAGTTTTGGTTCATGAGCATTAACAATTGCTACAAATGCTGCAATTGGACCATTGCCTTTTCCGGTTAATTTCTTTGAAGCACCTTTATCTAGTAACTCAATGCTTAAATCAACATCTTGATCCATCTGTGATGTTTGAGAGAGCGCGGCTAATTTAAAGCGACCCCATTGATTATCTTTAGCGGGCAAGTACTCATCTTCAAACTTATCCCACATCATCTCTGGTGAAACTTCGCCACCTTCAGAATCAGTTAATGATTGAATTACTTGGCTAAACTCAATTTGTAATCTGCGGGGCAGATCTAATTGATGCTCATGCTTCATTAAATAAGCAACCCCACCCTTACCTGATTGGCTATTAACTCGAATCACCGCTTCATATGTTCTGCCAATATCCTTTGGATCAATTGGTAGGTATGGAACAGCCCAGGTGAATTTATCTTTTTCTACTCCAGCAGCTATGGCATCTTTTTCCATATGCTCAAAACCTTTTTTAATTGCATCCTGATGAGAGCCAGAAAATGCAGTAAATACCAAGTCACCCCCATATGGGTGCCGCTCTGGCACGCGCAACTGATTGCAATACTCAACGGTTCGCCTGATTTCATCTATATCTGAAAAATCAATCATTGGATCAATTCCATGAGTTAATAAATTAAGTCCTAAGGTAATTAAACAGACATTTCCAGTTCGCTCACCATTACCAAATAATGTTCCCTCAATTCGATCAGCCCCAGCTAGGTATGCAAGCTCAGCTGCTGCCACACCAGTGCCACGATCATTATGTGGGTGCAAACTTAAAATCACGCTATCTCGATACTTAAGGTTGCGATGCATCCATTCAATTGAATCAGCGTAAATATTTGGTGTTGCCATCTCAACTGTGGCTGGTAAATTCATAATTGTCTTCCAAGCAGGTGTTGGCTTCCAAATATCATTAACTGCATTACAAACTTCAACTGCAAACTCAAGTTCAGTTCCAGTATATGACTCAGGTGAGTACTCAAATGAGACTAATGTGCCAGGCACAGTTTTAACTAGCTCCAAACAGATCGCAGCACCATCGGTGGCAATCTTTTTAATACCCTCTTTATCTTGGCCAAAGACCACTCGACGTTGCAAGGTTGAGGTTGAGTTATAAAGGTGAACGATCGCCTGTTTTGATCCTTTAATTGATTCAAAGGTTCGCTCAATTAACGGCCTTCGCGCTTGGGTCAATACTTGAATTACTACATCATCTGGAATTAATTTCTCTTCAATGATTTTACGGATAAAATCAAAATCAGTTTGGCTAGCTGCTGGAAAACCAACCTCTATTTCTTTGTAACCCATCTTTACTAGTAACTTAAACATGGCAAGTTTGCGGTTGGCATCCATTGGATCAATTAAGGCTTGATTGCCATCTCGAAGATCTACTGAGCACCACTTAGGTGCGACACTCATTTTCTTACTTGGCCAGGTTCGATCTGCTAAACCGCCAGCATTTGGAAATGGATTAAAAGGGGCATAACGCGATGTGGGCATTGCTGATTTACTTTGTTCTGGAAAGTTACTCATTTTTATTTCTTCTCCTCGTCGGTTAAAAGTGGTCTACCGGTGTGACCAACCTCCGCGGACGAGGGAACCGGTTACTTGGCCCCGCCGCGGCAGATAAGAAGGAGAGATGACAGGCGCAATGAAGTGTTACGTAAAGAGGTGGCACCTGTGATTAACATGGCTAAAGGTTAACTCACCTGTTAGAAATTAACCAAATTACTTCAACGGGGCCATTCATTTTCAGGTACAAACTGCCTATCGTTTAACCATGGCCTTTGCGACTTCCAAGCCTTACCAAGCCCCACGTCCAGTTGAGTATGCGCAAATTCCAGAGCCAATCTTTCGTAAAAACTGGTTTGGCGATACAAATCTGCCAGGACCAAATCCAAAATTTTCAGATTTAATCACAGCCACCTTCATGATTAACACGCCAAAATTTTTACTTGGCATGCAAAGAAAATTTGGTGATAACTGCTCATTTTTTCTATCAAGAAGATTATTTATTGGTCTTTTCTCCCCCAGTGCAGTTCATGAAGTAACAGTTGCTCAGCAACATAACTTTGTTAAAGGTGTTGGTTTTGCCAGAATGCGAAAAGTTTTAGGTGAGGGTTTACTTACTAATGAGGAGCCAATTCACCTAGCCCACCGGCGGATGATGCAACCACCGTTTCATCATGGAAATCTAGATTCCTATGTTGCCATTATGCACAACCTAGTTAGTGAACACACCAAGGATTGGCAGGGTAAGAAAAGTATTGAGTTAGCTCCGGAGATGATGGCGCTAACTTTAGAGATCGTCTCGCGATGTTTATTTGGCTTAGATTCTCATCAATACACCCAAGCGATAGCACAATCTATGGAGGTGGCGATTGATCGAATTGAACGAACCATGCTGCCTGGCCTAGATCGCTTTGATAAATCTGGGATTAAGTACTTCAAGGAGTTTGAGCTTGCCTCAAATAGATTAGTTGAAATTGCGGAGGCGATCATCAATAAACGACTGGAAAGTGGCGAGAAGAAAGATGATGATCTTCTAGGAATCTTGTTGCAAATGCGAGATCAAATATCAACTGATCATATTCGCGATGAGGTTTTAACTTTGATTTTAAGCGGCCATGAAACTACTGCAAATGTAATGAGTTGGGCATTTTCATACCTGGCTAAAAATCCTGAGGTTAGAAAACAACTTGAAGATGAGGCAGATAATGCGTTGTGGATTAAAGAAAATCGCACCCCGACCTATCAAGAGTTAGAGGAGAGCTCAAAGGTTGCATCTGCAGTTTTACAAGAGACAATGCGGCTTGCTCCCCCAGTTTGGGTAGCACCTCGAATTGCCACCACCGATTGCGTAATTGATGGTGTAAAAATTCCAAAAGGTGCACATGTATTAGTTAGCCAATATGTAACTCATCGAAATCCAAGATACTTTCCGGAGCCAGAAAAATGGCGGCCAGAACGTTGGTTTGATTCAAACTTTGAAAAATCTCTTCCCCGTGGTGCTTACTTCCCATTTGGTGGCGGCAGCAGGAAATGTTTAGGTGAGTACTTTGCCATTGCTGAGGCAAGATTAATTTTATTAATGGTGGCAAAAAACTTTAGATTAAAAGGTGATTTCCCTAAAGCCCAACCTAGAGCAACTTATCGCCCAAAGGGTGGGGTAAAAAGTAAGGTTTCGCTGCGTTAGTTAAGTGAAAAAGATGGATACTCATCTGTTACTAATAACAGCGCATAACCATAGAGGCGATTCCAATAAGCAATTACCTTAATTACCTCTTCAGCTTTATCTTCTGGGTAATGTCCCTTACTGATTACGGTAACCCAAGCAACTAGTGTTAACGCTAGCGCGTAGATAGCGTAGATAACTCCTAGAAGGAAAAGTGGAATTGCTAAAAACCACTTAACTAGCGGCATCCAAGGTGAAAGCTTTTTGCCGCCCTCAATCTCTGGATAGATCAAGCGCACCTTTTGATTAGCTTCAATTGATGGATATTCATCAGTTAATAAAAGTAGGTAGGCATTAATTCGATTACTTAATTCAAGCAGTGCTTTATTAAATGCCAAAACATATGATGGATAAACATTTCTAAAAAGCAGTGATAGCACGACCGGCAAAATTAGAAAGCCACCAATTACTCCTGGCAGGTTATCGGCAAACTCAGAGAAACTACTTAGGAATATCAAAACTGGAACTGCTAAAAAGACTCTAAAGAGGGCGGTATTTTTATCGCGGTTATCCAGATCTACATGAATCTCAGTAAGTATTTGATTGCTCATATCTTGATTCTATCTATAAAACTGGCAAATACCGGTTTAATTCATAGGCACTAACCTGTTTGCGATACTCATCCCACTCACTTCGCTTATTGCGCAATACATACTCAAAAACATCATCACCTAATGTTTTTTTAACCAACTCACTCTTTTCCATCACACTAATTGCCTCTGCAAGATCTGTTGGCAGCGGAGCTGGCTTTGAACTCTCAGTTAATTCATAACCACCCTCTACCCCGGCCATGCCAGCAGCAATAATTACTGCAAAAGCCAGGTATGGATTGCAAGCAGAGTCTGGGGATCTAACCTCAATTCGAGTTGAGGCCTCTTTCTTTGGTTTATAAGTTGGAATTCTCACCATTGCATTTCGATCAACCTGAGCCCAATTTGCATATGCTGGCGCTTCCCCGCCACCACTTAATCTCTTATATGAGTTAACCCATTGATTAGTAATTGCAGTTATCTCAGATGCGTGCTTAATTATTCCAGCAGTAAATGATCTACCAATCTTTGATAACTGCATAGGTGCACCCTCTTCATAAAATGCATTTTTCTCTCCTTCAAACAAAGAGATGTGGGTGTGCATGGCAGAGCCTGGATGATTAGTAAATGGCTTTGGCATAAAGGAGGCGTAAAATCCTTGATCTAGTGCAACCTCTTTAACCACATGTCTAAAGGTCATGATGTTATCTGCAGTAGATAACGCATCGGCATATCGAAGATCAATCTCCTGTTGACCAGGACCGCCTTCATGGTGGGAGAACTCAACTGAGATTCCCATGGCCTCTAAAATCGTAATTGCTTGTCTTCTAAAATCATGACCAACCACAGATGGTGTGTGATCAAAGTAGCCAGCAGAATCAACTGGAATTGGCTCCTGTCCTGGCTTTGGTTCATCTTTAAATAAGAAGAACTCAATCTCTGGATGTGTGTAACAGGTGTAACCAAGCTTTGCTACTTTTTCTAATGTTTGACGTAAAACTCTTCTTGGATCAACTGAAGCTGGTGTGCCATCAGGAAGTGAGATATCGCAAAACATTCGAGCTGCCCCGGGAGATTCTGTTCGCCATGGCAAAATTGAAAAACTAGCAGGATCTGGTTTTGCCAACATATCTGCTTCAGTTACTCGGGCAAAACCTTCAATGGCAGAGCCATCAAAACCAATACCTTCAGAGAATGCGTTCTCTAACTCAGCTGGTGCGATTGCAACAGATTTTAAAAAACCTAAAACATCGGTAAACCAGAGGCGAACAAATCTAATGTTGCGCTCTTCTAATGTGCGAAGCACAAAGTCTTGTTGCTTAGTTAAATCACTTGGGGAGGTCATAGACAGTATTAAAGCCAATGCTGGTTACGGCTATGTTAACTGGCAAAAATCTACCCAAGCCAAGCGTGCTTAGATTGCGAAAAACTCCGATGAATCCACACTGGTACTGGCAGGAACACTTCTACTTACCACCATGTTGGCAGAAACTTTGGCGCCATCGCCCACAGTGATATCTCCAATAATTCGAGCACCGGCACCGATTACCACATTGTTTCCAATAGTTGGATGGCGCTTGCCACTACCACCTGATTTAGCACCCAAGGTCACATCATGATAAATCATCACATCATCACCAACTATTGCGGTGGCACCAATGACCACACCCATGCCATGATCAATGAAAAATCTTCTACCAATCTTGGCTGCTGGATGAATCTCAACTCCAGTTGCTGCGCGAATCCAATTTGAGTAAATACGAGCTAAAAGTTTTAGTTTTATTTGCCAAAGAAAATGCGCAATTCGATATCCCCATACTGCGTGAAGCCCAGGATAGGTAAGTAAAACCTCTAATCGATTACGCGCAGCTGGATCCTTAGCTAGCGCAGTATCAATATCTTCAACTATGCCTTTGATCATTTAATCTGTTAAATCTTCATACAAAACAGTTGATAGATAACGCTCACCAAATGAAGGAATAATTACTACGATATTTTTTCCAGCAAACTCATCTCGCTTTGCCACAACGGAGGCTGCCCAAAGCGCAGCACCTGATGAGATACCAGCCAATATTCCCTCTTCACTGCCAGCACGGCGGGCATATTTAATTGCATTCGCAGCAGAGGCATCTAAAATTTCATCGTAAACATTTCGATCCAATACTGGTGGCACAAAGTTTGGACCAATTCCTTGAATCGGATGTGAGCCTGGAGCGCCACCATTTAAAATAGGTGATGCTTCGGGTTCAACACCAATTACCTTAATGCTTGATTTGCGCTCTTTAAGAAGTTGACCTGTTCCGGTAATCGTGCCACCGGTTCCAATTCCAGCGATTAAAACATCAACTTTGCCATCAGTATCTCGCCAGATTTCTTCACCAGTTGTTTGACGGTGAATGATAGGACCGGCAGCATTTTCAAATTGGCGAACCATTACCGCACCAGATTTTGCTAGCTCCTCAGATCTTGCAACCGCACCCTTCATTCCCTCTGCAGCTGGAGTTAAAATTAACTCAGCCCCGTATGCTCTAATTAATTTACGACGCTCCTTTGAGACCGACTCTGGCATCGTTAAAATTACTTTGTAACCACGGGCTGCCCCGACCATAGCCAGTGCAACTCCAGTATTTCCCGAGGTCGCCTCAACAATTGTGCCACCAGGCTTTAGTTCACCACTTTTTTCAGCGGCATCAACCATGGCAATCGCAAGGCGATCTTTAACAGTTGCAGATGGGTTATAAAACTCAAGCTTTGCCCAAACATTAGCGGCAGCGCCATCCATAATTTTATTGATTTTAACTAACGGGGTATTTCCAAATATCTCAGTGATGTCGTTGTAAATCTTCATTTATTTCTCCTAAAAATTAATTGGTTGATTGAAAAAAAGGGCAAAGCTGGATGAGGTAAAAGAAAGTATTAGCAGCTACAAGATGTTGCAAGACCAAAATCAATTACCCGACGACGGGTAAACTTCCACTTACGAATTGATTTAATCACGGGCTAAATCTAAAGTACCAATTGAGTTAAGGCTAATTGCAAATCATTTGCGTGTTTTAATAATTACGCTTAAATTAGATTAAGACTCATTCCAATGTGAGGTAATCGGCAATCTGCGATCCTTACCAAAAGCTCGATTTGAGATCTTTGTTCCTGGCGGATACTGCCTTCTTTTGTACTCAGCACGATCTACTAAGCCAACAACTTTATCAACTAAAGCAGCATCAAAACCGGCGGCGAGCGCAGCTGGCTTGCCACCATCTTGATCAATATATATTTCTAAAATCTGATCCAATACTTTGTAATCAGGCAAAGAGTCAGAGTCCTTTTGATCTGGGCGTAGCTCAGCACTTGGCTCCTTATTAATTGAATTAACTGGAATTGGTGGAGTTTGCCCCTGCAAAACCGCTAATTCATTTCGCCACTTAGCTAATTGCCAAACCTGGGTTTTATATAGATCTTTAATTGGGGCAAAGCCGCCAACTGCATCCCCATACAAAGTTGAGTAGCCAACTGCTAACTCAGATTTATTACCGGTTGCTAAAACCAAATGTCCCTCTTGATTTGATAATCCCATCAAGGTTACCCCGCGCACCCTGGCCTGCAGATTCTCCTCAGCAACTCCGGCCAAGTGCAGATTTTCAATAAAGTTTGCCACCATTGGAGCGATCTCAATAATTCGATAATTCAATCCAATATTCATAGCTAACTCTTTTGCATCAGCTAATGAGTGCTCAGATGAAAACTTACTTGGAAGTGCCACACCATGAACCCGGTTTGCACCAATCGCATCAGCGGCTAAGGCGGCAACAACTGCTGAATCAATTCCACCTGATAGGCCCAAAATTACCGACTTAAAATTATTTTTCTCAACATAATCTCGCAGGCCAACTACCAACCCCTGCCAGATCTGCTCACTCTCCCCTAATCTTCTTGCCACACCCGCTTTTATCTTTTGATACTTCAAGATTGGCGGGTTAGAGATAATTAAATCTGGATCACTAGAGGCTAATTTCACATCAAGATCAATCACCATTAAACCATCTTCAAATTGCGGAGCCCGGGCAATTATCTGGCCAGTTTGGGAGGTGACAATTGTGTCGCCATCAAAGACTAAATCATCTTGCCCACCAGTCATATTGACATAGGCAAGTGGGGCGCCGATCTCAAGTGAACGTTGTTGCACTAATGCTAATCGCACATCATCTTTATTTACCTCAAATGGCGAACCATTAGGAACGAGTAGCAATCCAATATTTCGCTTGGCAAGCTCGGCAACTGGTCCACCTGATTGCCAAATATCCTCACAAATTGCAATGCCAATATCAACCCCACAAACTCTAATAACTAATGAGTGATTTCCGGGGGCAAAGTTTCGATACTCATCAAAGACTCCGTAATTTGGCAGGTGGTGTTTGATATAGGTAGCCATAATCTCACCGCGATAAATAACTGCAACACAGTTTTGCGGCCGCCCGCTCTGAGTTTGACCTAGGTAGCCAACTAATAAAGTTAAATCACCATTGCCTTCACTATTAATTCGAACTGCAAGTTTTTCTACCGCTGCCAGGGAGGCAGCTCTAAAGGATGCTCGATTTGCTAAATCCTCAACTGGATAGCCGGTTAAAACCATCTCGGGGTAAACCACCACTACCGCACCAGCATTGGCAGCATCAAAGGCGTACTTAGAAATTAGATCAGCATTCTTACTTAGATCACCAACTGTTGGGTTGATCTGGGCAAGGGCAATTCTGATTTGGCCGGTATCACTCACTTTTCAAGAGTACCTCAGGTGGCGCACCTGGTGGGAGTTAAGTTAAAGTGTGCGCACCTAGTAATGACAGGGACCAGTAATGGCCTTGATCTAAAAGGAGTAATAAATGAGTAATGCTCATTCATCCCGGATTTCTATCACCGATTTAGCTGCCAAGAAAAAGGCTGGCCAAAAATGGGCGATGCTCACCTGTTATGAACAGATCACCGCTGAGATCTTTGACCAAGCAGGTATTCCAGTTTTACTAGTTGGTGACTCAGCCGGAAATAACTTCTTAGGATTTGAAAACACAATTCCCGTAACAGTTGATGAGTTAATTCCAATGGCAAGAGCTGTGGTTTCAGCAAGCCAAAAAGCGATGGTGGTTGCAGATTTTCCATTTGGCTCCTATGAGAGCTCTCCTGATCAAGCACTTGCAACGGGAGTTAGATTTTTTAAAGAGGCAAAGGTTGGGGCGGTAAAGCTTGAAGGAGGCGCAAAAGTTGTGCCACATATCCAAAAATTAATTGCAGCTGGAATTCCGGTAATGGGACACCTTGGCTTAACCCCACAATCAGTTCATGCCCTAGGTGGCTTTAAGGTGCAGGGGCGAGGGGAAGATGGGCAGGCGATTATCAATGATGCAAAAGCACTTGAGGCAGCTGGAGTTTTTGCACTTGTGCTGGAGGCAGTTCCGGCAGAGCTGGCAGGTGAAATCACTAAACAACTTTCCATTCCAACAATTGGAATTGGTGCAGGTGTTGATTGTGATGCCCAGGTCTTAGTTTGGACAGATCTAATGGGATTAACTGCCAAGATGCCTAAGCTGGCAAAGGCGTATCGAAATCTTCGAAAAGAGATCTCAGATGCAGCAGCTGAGTTTGCGCAAGATGTGGCAGCGGGTAGATTTCCTACTAAGGATCAAAGCTTTAATTAATTAAATTGATGCCCGGGGGTGGTGATGGCAAATCTAGCGATAGATTTTTCACCCCTTAAAAAGTATCCAGATTTTAGGCGGCTCTGGCTCTCCGGTTTGATCTCCTACTTCGGCTCCATGTTTACCTACGTCGCACTTCCCTTCCAAGTTAAAGAGTTAACCGGCTCCTACTTGGCGGTTGGCTTAATTGGATTAGTCGAAATTATTCCATTGGTGGTCTTTGGCCTCTATGGCGGAGTGCTGGCAGATCATATGGATCGCAAAAAGATGATCTGGGTAACTGAGTTTGCCGCCCTTTTCTTATCTTTAATTCTTCTAATTAACTCACTCCTTCCCTCCCCAAGTCTGGCCCTGATTTATATTGTGGCGGCACTTTTTTCAGCAGTTGATGGTCTGCAGCGACCAAGTGCTGATGCGATTTTGCCGAGGTTGGTTGAACATAATGATCTACCAGCCGCTAGTGCGTTGATGAGTTTGCGTTGGCAGGTGGGAATGATTGCCGGCCCCTCCCTTGCTGGAGTATTAATTTCAATTGCGGGCGTTAGCGCTGGTTTTATTTTAGATATTGTCACCTACTTTTTATCATTAATTATTTTGATAAAGGTGAAGAGTGTGCCACCTATTGAAATCAGCGAAAATCCCTCATTTTCCAGCCTGGTGGCTGGGGTTAAATATGCAACTAGTCGCAAGGATTTGATGGGAACTTATTTAGTAGATCTATCTGCAATGTTTTTTGCAATGCCAACCGCACTCTTTCCATTCTGGGCAGAGCAAGTAGGTGCGCCTTGGGCACTTGGTTTGTTTTATGCCGCCGGAACTATTGGTTCAATCCTGGTAACTGTGACAAGTGGTTGGGTGAAAAATTACACCAAACATGGTCGGGCGATATTTTTAGCAGCCCTAGGTTGGGGAGTGGCAATAACCTTTGCAGGTTTGGTAAATAACCTGGCACTAATTCTTTTATTTCTTATCCTGGCCGGTGCTTCCGATATGGTCTCCGCCCTATTCCGTTCTACTTTATGGAATCAATCAATTCCAGATGAGTTTCGGGGCAGATTAGCTGGGGTGGAGTTAATCTCTTACTCAGTTGGACCATTAGGTGGGCAAACTCGTGCCGGATTTACCGCCGAACGCACCTCACTGCGCACCTCTGTGGTCTCTGGTGGCCTACTTTGCATCGGTTTTGTCGCTTTTTTCACCGCTCTACTGCCAGATTTTCGTAAATATGACAGCAAAAGTAATAAATTTGCAGTTTCAGAGGCAAAAAAACGTAAAACTGCACCAAATAATTAACGCGCCAGTAGTTTTTTACCAATTTTGGCCAAAAAATTGGCAAATTTTTATTCAAAAATGCATAAAAACTTAAGTAAATAAAGTTGCGACACGCTTCAATATTTTTGCCAAATAAGTGGAAAGTTTTGCCATTTAGTGCCACGCTTGTCCATGAAACAGGTTCGGTGACGGATCGAACCACTTTGATAGGAGATCTACGTGGCTGCAAAGCGTCGTAAGAAAGCAGCAAAAGCTGCACCAAAGCGTCGTCGTCGTAAGGCTGCTGCTAAGGCTGCCCCAAAGCGTCGTCGTCGTAAGAAGGCAGCAAAGGCTGCTCCAAAGCGTCGTCGTCGTAAGAAGGCAGCAAAGGCTGCTCCAAAGCGTCGTCGTCGTAAGAAAGCTTCAAAGTAAGTTATTAACTAAAAAATCCCGCCAGTCAAATGGCGGGATTTTTTATTGCCCAAAAGTAATTTAAGAAAAGATAGAGTTGCCCCATTATGAAAAGCGGCTTAGACCTATCCCATATTGATCAATCAGTTAGACCACAAGATGATCTTTTTAGATTTATGAATGGTAAGTGGTTAAAGGAATCTAAGATCCCAGAGGATCGTGCCAGTGATGGCGCTTTTTACTGGCTATATGAGCAGGCTGAAAAACAGGTAAAACAGATCATTTTGGATCAAGCTGCCAGTAAGGCGGCAGCTGGCAGTAATGCCCAAAAAATTGGGGATTTATATAACTCATTTATGGATGAGGATGGAATTGAAAAATTAGGGTTGTCCCCTATTGCAGATGATTTAGCAAAAGCTGCTGAAATAAAAACAGTTGATGATTTCTTAAAAACTTTAGGTGGGTTTGAAGCCCGTGGTTTATCTGGTCTTTTTTATACCTATGTCTCAACTGATAATAAGGACTCCACAAAAAACATTGTCTACCTAGGTCAATCAGGGCTCTCACTTCCTGATGAGGCTTACTACCGCGAGGATGAGTACAAACAGATCCGCCAAGAGTTTTTAAAACATATTGCAAAGATGTTTGAGTTGGCGCAGATTGAAAATCCCAGCCAATCTGCCCAAGAGGTTCTAGAGATCGAGACACAACTAGCCGCTTGCCACTGGGATCAGGTCAAAGATCGGGATGCTGAGGCGACCTACAACAAGAAGAGCTTTGCCGAACTTAAGCAATTAGCAGCTAACTTTAATTGGCCACTTTGGATCTCCGCCTCAAATACACCAGCAGCTGTTTTAGATCAGGTAATTGTTAGACAGCCCTCCTACTTTGAGGGGCTATCTAAGTTAATGGCAGCCTTTGATCTACCTAAGTGGCGCAGCTGGTTAATCTGGCATGTCTTATCTGGTGCTAGTCCATATCTAAGCTCTAACTTTGTTAATGAGAACTTTCACTTTTATGGCACTACCTTGTCTGGAATTCCAAAGTTAAAGGATCGATGGAAGCGCGGGGTTGGCTTAGTTGAAGGGGCGTTAGGGGAAGCAGTTGGTCAGATCTATGTAGAGCGCCACTTTGGTGAGATCGCCAAGACCAAGATGGTGGAGCTTGTCGCCAATCTAATAAAGGCATACCGGGTAAGTATTGAAGGACTTTCTTGGATGAGCCAAGAGACAAAGGAGCGGGCATACATAAAGCTTGAAAAGTTCACACCCAAGATTGGTTATCCAGATAAGTGGCGGGATTACTCAGCACTTGAAATAAAAGCTGGTGATTTAATTGGCAACCTTGCCCAAATTGCTAAGTACTCCCAAGATTATGAGTACAACAAAATTGGCAAACCGGTAGATAAATCTGAGTGGTATATGACCCCACAAACAGTTAATGCCTACTACAACCCAGGGATGAATGAGATTGTCTTTCCGGCAGCTATTTTGCAGCCACCATTTTTTGATGTGGCAGCTGATGATTACGCCGCCAATTACGGCGGAATTGGAGCGGTAATCGGACATGAGATTGGCCATGGCTTTGATGATCAAGGCTCTAAATATGATGGTGATGGCAATCTAGTTAATTGGTGGAGTGATATTGATCGAAAAGAGTTTGAGGCGCGAACTAAGAAATTAATTGATCAGTATGACCAGCTCTCCCCGGCAGCTGCCCCGGATGTGAAGGTCAATGGCGCACTAACAGTGGGTGAAAATATTGGTGATCTTGGCGGCTTAACCATTGCTTATAAAGCTTATGAGATCTCACTTAATGGCAAGCAGCCACCAGTAATTGATGGGTATAGCGGGGCGCAAAGATTTTTCATGGGCTGGGCGCAATCTTGGCGGGGTAAGTATCGAGCTGAAGAGGTAAGAAGGCGGATCGCTACTGATCCCCACTCACCTGATGAGTTTAGGTGCAATCAGATTGTGAGCAATTTAGATGAGTTTTATCAGGCCTTTACTGTTAGCGAAAATGATAAACACTTCATGAACTCAGAGGAGCGAGTGCGAATCTGGTAATTACTCCGGGAAGTGACAGGCGACCTGGGATTTACCCACAGTTAATAGCTCAGGGATCTTGGTCCGGCAGATATCTTGGGCCTTCCAGCATCTAGTGTTAAATACACAACCAGCTGGTGGATTAATTGGTGAAGGTAGATCGCCTTTAAGAATGATCCGCTCTCTGCTTCGCTCAGATCTTGGATCTGGTTGAGGAACAGCAGATAACAATGCGGTGGTGTATGGATGGTGTGGGGCTGAGAATAAATCCTCAGTCTTTGCAATCTCCATAATTTTACCTAGATACATAACCGCTACTCGGTCAGAGATATGTTGAACCACAGATAGATCATGGGCAATAAATACGATGGAAATACCATCTGCCTTTTGCAGATCATCAATTAGGTTAATTACCTGGGCTTGAATGGAAACATCTAAGGCAGAGACAGGCTCATCGGCAACAATTAACTTTGGCTTAAGTGCAATTGCTCGAGCGATTCCAATACGTTGACGTTGTCCACCTGAGAACTCATGTGGGTAGCGGTTGTAATGCTCTGGGTTTAAGCCAACCCGCTCCATCAGGGCGGCAACCTCTTTTTTAACACCACCCTCTGGTGTTATTCCCTGAATTTCAAAGGGAGCAGCAATGATCTTGCCAACTGTTTGGCGTGGATTTAATGCTGAGAATGGATCTTGGAAAATAATCTGCATCTGCGCTCGCAGTGGAGTCATTAAACCTGGGCGAAGTGCGGTTATATCTTTACCATCAAAAATGATTTGGCCAGCAGTAGGCTCGATTAACTTCAAAATAGTTCGACCAGCTGTGGTCTTACCGCAACCAGATTCACCTACTAGTCCTAAGGTCTCACCCTTCATTAAATCAAAGGAGATTCCATCAACGGCTTTTACCTGCAACTTCTCTTTTCGAAAGCCAACATTTCGACTGGTTGGAAAGTACTTTTGAAGATTTTTAACACTCAATAATGGCGTACTCATTAGGCACGAGCTCCTTTGATCTCAGCGGCAAA
>Ga0214919_10007818_pt1 | contig 14307 bp, 7 predicted proteins | sample LL1503_MetaG_FD_177994 | JGI IMG/M metagenome (GOLD analysis project Ga0214919, IMG submission 177994) | Freshwater microbial communities from Lake Lanier, Atlanta, Georgia, United States - LL-1503 | ecosystem: Environmental > Aquatic > Freshwater > Lake | place: USA: Georgia | collected 2015-03-15
GGGCAGGTGCAACTGGGCCAAAGTGTCAGGTTTCGTGTGAATGGCTACGGCGACGAAAGCTTTGAGGGTAAGGTAACCCGCATCGATCCAAGCGCCAATGAGGCTACGCGCCAAATAGAAGTGCTGGTTGCTTTTACCGGGTCGGCGCGACCCCGGGTGGCCGGCTTGTATGCCGAAGGTCAAATCAACAGCGGCGCAAAAACCCAAACCGTTCCCGTAGTGGATGAATCGGCGGTGCAGCGGGCGGGCGACACCAGCTTTGTCTGGCGGGTGGACGCCAGCGCCGTGCACAAAGTGGCGGTCACCCTGGGTGCCCGCGATGTCCGCAGCGGCCGGTATGCGGTGCAGGCAGGAGTTCAAACCGGTGATCGGCTGTTGCGCAACCCGGGCAGCAGTTTGAAAGATGGCCAAGCGATCAGTCTGGTGGCGGCACCTGCGCCGGCCAAGCCTAGTGCTGCGGCATCGGGGCTATAAACATGTTTTTATCGGACTTCAGCATTCGCCGCCCAATTGCCACGGTGGTGCTCATCGTGGGGGTGATGGCCTTAGGCCTGATGGCGCTCAATAAATTGCGGGTCAACCAGTTCCCCGACATCGAAAACCCTGGCCTCTTTATTTCTATCGCCTACCCGGGCGCCTCGCCCGACACGGTAGAGCGTGAAATCGTCAACCGTTTGGAAAAATCACTGCAAAGTGTGGCGGGTGCACAAAAAGTCGGCTCGACGAGCGCCGAAGGCAACGCCCGCTTTGATATGCAGTTCGCGTTTGGCAAAAACATGATCGAAGCGGGGGACGAGGTGCGGGGGGTGATTGCCTCGGTGCGCTACAAGCTGCCCATTGAAATGCGCGAGCCGGTGATCCGCCGCTACGACCCCTCTGCCCAGCCGATCATCAATTTGGCCTTGTCCAGCAGCAGCCAAAGCCACGCACAAATATCGCGATTGGCCGAGGACGTACTTGCTGACAAGTTGCGCGGCTTGCCCGGTGTGGCCACGGTCAATGTTTCTGGCTCGCTCAAGCGCGAACTGTCGGTGTTGCTGCGTTCTGCCAAGCTGCGCGAATACAAGGTTTCGGTCGCTGAGGTCGTCAATGCCATTCGCGCCCAAAACGCGAATGCACCAGTGGGCAAACTGCGCGGCCCCTATGAAAACGAGAGTATCCGTCTGGTAGGTCGCATCGCCGAACCGCAAGACTTTACGCAAATTGTTGTTAAGCGCATGGGTGCCCAACTGGTGCGCTTGGGCCAATTGGGGACGGTGGAGGACGGGTTTTCCGATCTGGACGGCATCAGTACCCGCAGTGGCAAACCCAATGTGGGCATTTTCGTGACCCGTTCGCGTGAGGCCAGTACCGTGTCGGTCGCCAAGGCGGTGCGCGAGGCGACCAAAGAATTCAACTCCCAACTGGCCAAGGACAGCCCCGGCACGGTGCTCGAAATCACCCGCGACGGCGGCAAAGACGCGCAAAACAGTCTCAACAACGTGATCGACTCGCTGGTGCTGGGAGCGGGCTTGACCATCGTGGTGGTTTACGCTTTTCTGAACTCCTGGCGCTCCACCCTGATTACCGGACTAAGCCTTCCTACCTCGGTCATCGCTGCGTTTATTGGCGTTTGGTTGTGCGGTTTTACGCTCAATTTCATGTCGCTCCTGGGCTTGTCGCTGGCCATTGGGGTGCTTATTGACGATGCCATCGTGGTGCGCGAAAACATCGTGCGCCACATGCAGCGCGGCTCCGACAGGCGCACTGCCGCTTTGGAAGGCACGGCTGAAATTGGACTGGCGGTGACGGCAACGACGATGTCCATCATGGCGGTTTTTTTGCCTGTGGCGTTCATGCCCGGCGGGGCTGGTGAATGGTTTCGGCCTTTCGCCTTAACGGTGGCCTGTTCGGTCATGGTCAGTCTGGTGATTTCGTTCACCTTGGACCCCATGCTTTCTGCCTATTGGGGCGATCCGCCAGACCACCACACGGCGCCTAAAGGTCCAGTGGGGCGCAAACTGCAAGTCTTCAATGACTGGTTTGATCGGCAGGCCGATCGTTACGCTGGCGTGATTGCCTGGGCTTTGCACCACCGGCGCGCTATGGGGCTGATTGCCCTGAGTTCATTGATTGCCGCCATTGCGCTGCATGTGCGCTTTGGTGGTTCGGCCTTTTTGCCAGCCGCTGATTCGGGTAACCTGATGATCGATGTGCGCACGCCCGCTTCCTCCTCACTCGAGTACGCGCGCCTCAAAATGGAACGGGCCGCCGAAATTGCCCGCACGCTGCCCGAGACGCGCGAGACCAATAGCAATATTGGACCCAACGGCGGTCGCATTTATGTGGACCTGGGTCCGCGTAAAGACCGCCGCCGTAGCGCCAAAGAAGTGGCCGTAGAACTGCGCGAAAAAATCCGACCGCTGATTGGTGCGGAATTCACCGTGTTTGACGACCTGGGCAATGGCGCGCGCAAACCGGTGCAAATCGATTTCACCGGACCGGACTCTCGCCGCTTACTGGAGATCACCAACCGCTTTATGGAAAAACTGCGCCAGGTACCTGGCGCGGTGGATGTGGGTCTGTCCGAGCAAGACCCCAGCAAAGAACTGCGTATAGAGCTCAACCGGGGCTTGGCCAACTCCATGGGCATATCGGCCAATGATGCGGCCCAAGCCCTGCGCGTCGCGTTTGCGGGCGTGGAGGTGGGCGACTGGGTGGACCCAACGGGCGAGACGCGTGATGTGGCCGTGCGCCTGCATCCCAGCGACCGACTATCGCGTGAAAACATCGAGCGTTTGCCTATTGCGGTCGCCGGCACCGGAGAACTGGTGCCATTGGAACAAATCGCCAGTATCACGATGGGTAAAGCGCCTTCCACGATTTCGCACAGCGAAGGCAAGCGGGTGGTGACGGTGGCGGCCAATGTCCAGGGCCGCTCCAATGGCGAAGTGACCGCGGATGCGCTCAAGCTAGCCCAGGCCATGGACTACCCCCCCGGCTACGGCTTGCAACTGGCCGGTGCCGGCCAAGACCAAAAAGAGCTATTCACTGAAATGTTGATCGCTCTGGTCAGTGGCATCGGTTTGATGTACCTGATTTTGGTGATCCAATTTAGCTCCTTCATAGCGCCCTTGGGTGTGATGTTGTCTTTGCCCTTGTCGCTCATTGGCGTCGTCATTGCCTTGTTGCTCACTGGCGGCACGCTCAATCTCATGAGCTTTATCGGCATCATCATGCTCATGGGCCTGGTGGCCAAGAACGCGATTTTGCTGCTCGATGCGGCGCGCAAAGAAGAGGCTGGCGGCGTTAGTCGTGAGGAAGCGTTGATGCACGCCGGGCGGGTACGTCTGCGTCCGATTTTGATGACCACTTTTGCGCTGATCGCAGGAATGATGCCGGTGGCGTTGGGGCTGGGTGAGGGAGGCGAGTTTTACCAGCCACTGGCCGTATCCATCATCGGTGGGACGATTACGTCTACGCTTCTGACTTTGCTAGTGGTACCGAGTTTTTACGACAGCATAGAAAGTGCTAGCGAACGTATGCGTGCCAAGATCCGGACGCGCAGCCTGCGCTACCCTGCGGCCCTGTCACTGCTGGTGACCTTGCTTGAGGCACTGGCTACTTTGCTGCTGCTACGCTTTCTGTGGCGAAGCTTGTTAACTCTCTCGGGCTGGATGCGTAGGCGACCCCTAGTCTGAGCTCGCCTGAATCTCAATTCGCCGTGATCGCTCGGTTCATCGGCGGCATTGCCGCCATGTATTGAAAAGGAAGTAACGACCATGCAATCTGGTATTCGTACCCTACAGAGTTTTATACTGTTCGCGACCTTGATCTCCGCGCCGCTTGCGGCACCATCGGTCATTGCTCAGAGCGCCGACAGCACAGGCCTGAAGTCTGCGCAACGTGTGCGCAGTGTGGAGGGCATTACCGAATACCTGCTGCCTAACGGCCTACGGGTGCTGCTGGCACCCGATGCCTCCAAGCCCACGACGACGGTGAACATCACCTACCTGGTGGGTAGCCGCCACGAGAACTATGGCGAAACCGGTATGGCGCATTTGCTAGAGCATATGGTTTTTAAAGGCACCCCCAGCCAGGGCAACATCATGACTGCGCTGGGCAAGCGCGGCATGGATTTCAACGGCACGACCTATACCGACCGTACCAATTATTTCGAAACCTTTCCCGCATCCGAAAGTAATTTACGTTGGGTCTTGCAGATGGAGGCGGACCGTATGGTCAACAGCTTTATTGCGCGTGCCGACCTGGATAAAGAGTTCTCTGTCGTACGCAATGAGATGGAGGCGGGTGAAAACCGTCCCCAAAGCGTGCTGATGCAAAAAATGCTGGCAAGTAGTTTTGACTGGCACAACTACGGCAAAGACACCATCGGTGCGCGCAGCGATGTGGAAAACGTCAAGATCGAGAACTTGCAAAACTTTTACCGCAAGTACTACCAACCGGACAACGCAGTTTTGGTGGTCGCAGGGGCTTTCGATGTGGCGCAGGCGCTGTCCATGGTGGAGCAGGCCTTTGGCCCCATTGCACGACCTACGCGGGTGTTGGAGCCGACCTACACCCGCGAGGCGCCGCGCGACGGTGCGCGTGAGCTCACGGTGAGCCGCGTGGCCGACAGCTATTGGTTAGCTGCGCTCTACCTTGTATCGGCTGGAGCGCATCCAGATACTGCGGCGCTCTTCGCTTTGGGCGAGATATTGGCCTCGCCGCCCGCCGGACGGCTGCACACCGAACTCGTGGAGCGCAAGAAGGCATCGCAAAGCTATGCATGGATGCTGGACTTTGCTGAGCCAGGCTGCATGATTTTCTGGCTGGAACTGGATAAAAGCCACTCCATGGCGCAGGCACGTCAGGCCATGTTGGAGCAGCTCGAAGGTGTGGCGCGTAAACCGATCTCTGCGGCCGAATTGGCGCGCGCAAAAGCTACGCTACTCAGCGATATCGATAACACGCTGAACAACGCGCAAAACTTAGCCGTCGCATTGTCTGAGGCCATCGCCAAGGGCGACTGGCGTCTGTTTTTCCTGCAACGCGATCGCATTGAAGCGCTGACGGTGGCGGATGTACAACGCGTGGCGCAGCATTACCTGCAAAGCAGTAACCGCACCCTGGGCCAGTTCGTGCCGGAATCCCATGCCAAGCGCGTCCTTATTCCTCCCACGCCCGCGCTGGCCGATATGCTGTCCGATTACCAAGGTAAGGCGGCGGTGGCCCAGGGCGAAGCCTTTTTGCTCACGCCTGTGGTGATCGAAGAACGGACCTTGCGCTCCACGCTGCCCGGTGGTGCGCGATTAGTGTTAATTCCAAAAAAGACGCGCGGCCAGACGGTTTCGGGCCAGATCGTTCTGGAGCTGGGGGACGAAAAATCGCTCGCAGGGCGTGCCAGTGCCATCGAGATGGTGGCCAGTTTGCTCACACGCGGTGCCGCAAAGCGCAGTCGCAGCGACATCAGCAGCACGCTAGACCTACTCAAAACCAAGCTGTCAGTCACCCAGCATGGACAAAGCCTGGTGCTGCAGTTTGATACGGTGCGCGCCAGCCTGCCCGCGCTCATGCCCTTGCTGCGCGACATCTTGCGCGCGCCCACCTTTTCGCAGGCTGAGTTTGAGCAGGCGCGCAGCCAGGATCTGACTTTTATCAAATCCCAGCGTAGCGACCCTGAGGCTTTAGCGGCCAAGGCCTTGGCGCGTGGCCTGAACAACTTCGGGCGCAAGGACATTCGCTACGCCCGCAGCTTTGAGGAGACTATTGCGGACCTTCAAGCCCTGCGTCTGCCGCAGCTCAGGGCCGCTTATGCCGATTTGGCGGGCGCTGCTTCGGCACACTTCGCGCTGGCCGGTGATTTTGATCCGGCATGGGCACAGACTGCCGTACCTGCGCTGTTTGCCGGTTGGGCCGGCAAAGTGGCTTTTGAGCGTCTGCGCAAGCTAGCGCCCGAGCCCCATGCGGCTACCTTGCAATTAGAAACGCCTGATAAAGCAAACGCTGTTTACATGGCTGCCTTGCCGCTTAAAGTGCAAGACACCATGCCCGACTACCCCGCGCTTTTGCTGGCCAATGAAATTTTGGGTGGCGGCACGCAGTCGCGCTTGCTCGAGCGTTTGCGCCAGCAAGAGGGGATCAGTTACGGCGCAGGCAGCCAGCTGCGGGTGTCGGCCTTCGAACCATCCGGGCAATTGACTTTGTGGGCGATTTTTGCCCCCGAGAACCGCATCAAGGTCGAGCAGGCCATGGCTCAGGAACTAGCCCAGTTGCTTGCCAGCGGAATCACCGAAGCCGAACTGCAGGACGCGAAGAAAAGCCTGGACCAGCAGCGCCTGACGACCTGGGCCCAGGACAGCGCCCTGGCCCAGTTGCAATTGGTCAATGGGCGCATCGGGCGCAATATGGCCTTTTATGACAAGTTGTATTTGCAGATCGCCGCCACCAGTGTGCAGGAGGTGAACGCCGCAATGGCCCGCTGGATCTCGCCCGCTCGGTTTTTACATGTTTACGCGGGTGATTTTGCTGCCGCCAAAAACAAAGCTGCGACGGGCACGCGGCCCTGAAAGGCAAGCAGTACGGGTGCTTAAGCCGCCGGTCGAAACTGGACGCGCGGTGCTGCGGCCAAAAGCTGGCGCGTGTAATCGGATTGCGGCTGCGCGTACAAAGTGGCTGCATCGCCTTGCTCAAGCACTTTGCCTTGGTGCATAACCAGTAGCGTATCGGCCATGTGGCGAACCACGTCCAGGTCGTGCGAGATAAACAAATAGCTCAGCGCCAATTCGGCCTGCAGGTCTTTGAGCAGATTGAGCACCTGCGCCTGCACCGACACATCCAGCGCTGAGACTGCCTCGTCGAGCACCAGCACCTGGGGCGATAAGCTCAGGCTGCGCGCAATCGCAATGCGCTGGCGTTGCCCGCCCGAGAACTCGAAGGGGTAGCGCCCCATGCTGCTGGCGGGCATGCCCACCTGGTCGAGCAGGCGCTGCGCGATGCGTTGGCGCCCCGCGGCGTCGCCCCCCAGGCCGTGCAGGCGCATGGGTTCGTCCAAGACCTCGGCCACCGTAAAGCGCGGGTTGAGCGAGGCATAGGGGTTCTGGAAAACGATTTGCAAATGTCTCTTATAGGGCGCAAATTCGGCCTTGGACAGCGCCAACAGGTTGCGCCCGCCCATCAGCACTTCGCCGCCGCTGGCCTGGTGCAGGCGCAGCATCGCCAGGCCCACCGTGGTTTTGCCTGAGCCCGATTCACCCACCAGGCCGACCGTTTGGCCTTTGAACATGGAAAAACTCACATCCTCGACCGCCACAAACTGCTTTTTGCCAAACCAGGAGCCGCCCACATCAAACACTTTGCGTAAATGACGCACTTCAAGCAGGGGGGCGTCGTTAGCCGCTTGCGCAGCGGGCGTCGCCACCTGGGCGGGAAGTCGGTCGGTGGGGGCGACGGTGGCATCGGACTGCATCCAGTCGTCGATGGTTAGGAGGCGTTGACCCAGGCGCTCGGGGCTGGGGCGACAACTGAGCAAGGCCTTGGTGTAGGCGTCCTGTGCCTGGGTAAAAATCTGCTGCACTGGGCCTGCCTCGCGCACCTTGCCGTGGCGCATGACTACCACCTCGTCGGCGATTTCGCTCACCAAGCCCAGGTCGTGGGTGATAAAGAGCATGGCCATTTTGCGGCGCTGGCGCAACTCGGCCAGTAGTTGCATGATTTGGCGCTGCACCGTCACGTCCAGTGCCGTGGTGGGTTCATCGGCGATCAGCAGCGCGGGCTCGCAGGCCAGGGCCATGGCGATCATCACCCGCTGCTGCTGGCCGCCTGAGAGCTCGTGCGGATAGGCATCTAGGCGCCGCGCCGCTTCGGGGATGCCCACTTCCTCCAGCAAAGCCTGCGCCCGGCTGCGCGCTGGCTTGCGGCCCATGCCTTCGTGCATGCGCAGCATCTCGGCCAGCTGAAAGCCGATGGTATAGACCGGGTTGAGCGAGCTCATTGGGTCCTGGAAGATCATGGACATGTGCTTGCCACGGATGCGTTGCCAGTCGGCTAGCCCCAGGCCCAGGAGCGAGCGCCCCTGAAACTGAAGCCGGGTCTGCGCACCGATGCGCGCGTTGTGCCGGGGCAGGAGCCCCATCACTGCCAGGGCGCTGACCGATTTGCCGCTGCCCGACTCGCCTACCAAGGCCAGGGTGGTCTCGCTGCGCAGGCTAAAGCCCACGCTATCGACCGCACGTACCGACGGGCGCGAGGCGCTGACAAAGTCCACTGTAAGTTGTTCAACCGAAAGCAAAGTGGTCATGACGGGCCTCTTATTGCACGACTTTGGGGTCCAGCGCATCGCGCAAGGCGTCGGTGAGCAAGGACAGGGCGGTCACAAAAAGGGACATAGCCAGCGTGGCGCACAGCAGCTGCCACCATATGCCGACCAATAAATCGTTTTGCGCCTCAGTGAGCATGGTGCCCCAAGAGACGCCGTCCACCGGCACGCCAAAGCCCAGATAGGACAAGATCACCTCGGCTTTGATACAGGCCACCGTCAGCAGCGAGTACTGCACCAGGATCACATGGCTGACGTTGGGCAATATATGCACAAACATGCGCCGCATATTGGAGGCGCCAATAGCGTCCGCAGCGCGCACGTACTCGCGCTCGCGATGTTTCATAAACTCGCCGCGCATCAGGCGGTACATGCCGGTCCAGCTGGTCGAGCCCAGGATCACCACCACTGCTGCGCTGCCTTTGGTATCGAGCACCGCCGCAATCGCCAAAATCAGCAAAATCCCGGGGATGGCGTGAAACACGTTGTACAGCCAGTTACTCAGGTCATCCACCCAGCCGCCAAACCAGCCCGATACCGCCCCCAGCACTGCGCCCAGCACGGTGGCCACCAGCGCCGCAGCCAGGCCGACCAGCACACTCGTCTCTGCGCCTTTGATGGTTTTGCTCAGCACATCGCGCCCCCATTTGTCTGCACCCATGGGCAGGTGCGCGGCCAGCACGTCAGGCTTTTCACCCGCCGGCTTGACGGCCCGTTGCGCCTGCGCCCACTCCTTGGCAATCGGGTCCGTCACATCGGCATGGCTGGGGGTGTAGTCGAGCACGTCTGGCAGCTGCTGTGATGGGCCAGCGCCCTTACTGCTTGCGCTGGTCGCCCAAGTTGGTGGGGCGTGGCCGATGGCCACCTCCTTTTCCCAGTCGGCTGCAACAAGACCCATGGCCGTTAAGGCAACCAGTAGCAAAAAACACAGCACGATGCAGGCGCTCCACATACCGATGCGGTCGGCACTAAAGCGTTGCCAGGCTAAACGCCAAGCGCCGGGGCTGGCTTGAACGGGATTGTCGGAATGTGGGGAAAGTGTCATGGCGGCTCTTTAGCGCAACTGCACGCGCGGATCGGTCAAACGGTAAAGCAAGTCTCCCAACAGGTTAAACACCATGGTGGCCAAGGCTACATACACCGTGACCGCTTTGATGACCGGGAAATCGCTGCGTTCCACCGCCAAAATAATCTCACGGCCGATGCCAGGAATTCCGAAAAACCGCTCAAGCAAAAAGGCCCCTAATAGCAGGCCGGGAATATTGGAGATGACAAAGGTAATGACCGGAATCAGCGCATTGCGCAGCACATGCACAAACATCACCCGGGCCTCCGATAGGCCTTTGGCGCGGGCCGTGCGCACATAGTCCTGGTCCACCTCGTCCAGCACAAAGGTTCGAAACAAACGGGTATGCGGCGCCACGCCCACCAGCAGGCCCAGGAGAATCGGTAAAGGCGCGTAAGTGCTGAGGTTTTTCCACAGGCTGTCCCCCCAGCCCTGAACCGGAAAGAGGCCCCAGCGGTAGGCCAGCAGGTACTGACCTAGGATGATGAATACCAAAATGCTCACCGACATCAGCAGCGTAAACAACACCATCACTCCCCGGTCCATACGGGAGCCGCGCACCCAGGACAAACCCACCGCCAGCACCAGGCAAACCACGGTCTCTATCACCAAGAGCGGCAGCATCAGGGTCAGCGAAGCAGGTAAGCGCGATGCAAACAATTGCGACACCGACTCGCCCGTGGTCCAACTGGCGCCGAAGTCAAATGTGGCTACCTGTTTGACAAAAATCCACAGCTGAACGTATAGCGGCTCGTTCAAGCCCATGGCGGTGCGGATGCTCTCGATTTGCTCCTGGTTGGACATCAGGCCAGCAAGTACATAGGCCGGGTCGCCGCCTACCCAGTTGAATAAAAAAAACACGAGCAAGATGACGCCCGCCATGGTGGGCAGCATTTGCCATAGGCGCCGTGCAACGTAGGCATGCATGCTTATTTCTCCCCGCCCGCGCTGGGGCGAATGTCCATGAACTGCCAGCCGTTGGTCACTAAGGGGTGCTGGCGGAAGCCCTCCACATGCGGTTGGCTCAGGCGGGTGGAAATCCGCGTCGAACTCAGGCCGAGTGCGCCATAAACCTCCATGATCCGGTACAAATTGCGCAGCACTTGCGCGCGCTCCGGTCCCTCGGGCAAGCGCTTGAGGCGTTCAAACTCTTGGTCGTACTCGGCGTTTGCAAAGCAGGCGTAATTGCTCTGCCCGATGGTTTTGGAGGACAAGAGCCCCATCACAAACTCCGCCTCTGAAGCGCCGATCCAGCCCAAACCCCACGACGAGAGCGAACAAGTCTTGCCTTGTTTGAGCATTTCGGCGAACTTGTCTTTTTTTACCTGCAGGCGGATACCCAGCCGGCCCATAGATTTTTTCCACAACTCGTCGCGCTCACGGTCGATCGATGAGGTGGACGAATGAATGGTGAACACCAGGGGCTTACCGTCGGGGTGCATCCGGTAGCCATGCGAATCTTTCTTGTAGCCGAACTGGTCTAGCAAGGCGTTGGCCTGTAGCGGACTAAAGCGCACGATGCTGCGGTAGGCGGCATCGTGCCCCGGTATCACCGGCGAAACCATTTGCTGCGCTCGGATAGCCTGGCCTTTGCGGATCACACGGATTTCCTCGTCCACGTCGAAGCCCAAGATGATGGCCCGGCGCAGCGCGATTTTCTCGGGTGTGTAGCCGCCAATGACGGGGTCGCGCATGTTGAAGAACTGGTAGGTGATGTCGGCCTCGACGGAGCGGTACATCTGCACACCCGTGCTGCTCAGGGAGGGCAGCAAATGATTCTCGCGGTCGAGTGCCTTTTCGATAAAGCTGGGGGGAACGGTGACGATATCGATTTCCTTGCCGCTAAAGGCCAGCCACATGGACTGGGGTTCTTCAATGATGCTGATCTCCACACGTCCGATCTGCGGCATGCTGCGCCCCTGCAGGCGAGTGGCAATCGCGACGTCCTGTGCGTCTTGCGGATTGGCTTTGAAGTTCCAGGCAAAGCCAGGGTAAGTCGGGTTGGCGCGCAGCTTGATTTTGGAGCCGCGCACCCAGCTATCGAGCACATACGGCCCGGTGCCCACGGGATGCGCCATGATGCCTTCGGGCCCGTAGGCCTCCACCACCTCGCGTGCCATGCCACCGGCGTAAGGGTTGGTCAGCAAGGTCAGGAAATTCCGGTCAGCCCGCACCAGGCGAATATGCAAGGTGTAGCGGTCGCTTGCGTAAATACCGGGGTGGCGCTGCTCGTAATTCATGCCCTCTTTGGCCGCTTGGCGGCGGGCGGCTGCGAAGCCCTCAATCTTGTCTTCCAGGTCGGCTACCCGGGGCGACTTGTTCTTGGGATCGATATGGCGTAGCAAGGTGTAGACAAAGTCCTGCGCCGTTAGCTCGCGCGCTTGGCCTTTGAAGGCGGGGTCGGCCGAAAAGTACAGGCCTTTGCGGATCTTGAAGGTATAGAGCGTGCCGCCTTCGCTGATTTCGGGCAGCGCTTGGGCGGCATCGGGCACGATGGTGCTGGGCCGGGCCATCCAATCGTAGGTGACCAGGGGTTGAAAAATTCCCCCATTCACGATATTCGAGTACAGATCACTCACCCGTACCGGGTCAAAGCCGGTTTCTGCGGCGGGAAAGGCCATACGCAGCACCTTGGCCGGATCGGCCTGATTGGTGCCGGCCTGGGCACCGCCCACCATCAGACTGGCGACACAAGCCCATGCGGCAAGGCATCGGCGGGGCCAGTGTGTCGACATCGCAGGCAAAACCAAACGCAGCATGAGGGTAGGACTTCCGGTAGTGGGCCAGGGCAGCGGGGATCATAAAGTAAGGCGTAGCCCATGGTTTGGGCATGTCGACTCCGAGTGGTACGCGCCATCTATTACAGTGGGTGGATGACACACACCGACAACCCCCTGCTGTCCCCCTGGGACACGCCTTTCCAGGTTCCCCCTTTTGCATCCATTGCACCGCCGCATTTTTTGCCTGCATTTGACGCTGCCTTTGCCGCCCACCAGGCCGAGATGGAGGCTATAGCGGCCAACCCGGCCCCCCCTGACTTCAACAACACTTTGCTGGCTTTGGAGTCGGCCGGCCAATTGCTGGCACGCTGCCGGGCGATGTTTTTCAATTTGGTGGCCTCGCACAGTTCGGATGCTTTGCGTGCGCTAGAGCGCGAAATTGCACCCCGGCTTGCCGCCCACCAGGCCGCATTTTTCCTGCATGCCGGTTTGTTTGCCCGCATCGAGGCGGTCGCCAAAGATAGCGCTGTGCTGGACGCACAAAGCCAGCGCTTGCTGTCGCGTTACCTCTTAGACTTTGAGCGCGCGGGGGCCCGCTTGGGGCCCACCCAGCGTAGCGAATTTGCCGCTAATGCCGAGCGCCTGGCCCGCTGCTTCACCCAGTTTTCGCAGAATGTGCTGGCCGACGAGTCGGCATTCCAGATGGTGCTGCGTACGCCGGACGAACTGGCTGGCCTGCCCGCTTTTGTCGTCTCCGCGGCGCGTCAGGCGGCTACCGAGCGTGGCGTCGAAGGCGCAGACGCCCACGTCATCACGCTATCTCGCTCCTCCATCACGCCCTTCATGATGTTTTCCCAGCGGCGCGACCTGCGCCAGCACATCTGGCAGGCTTGGTGCGCGCGCGGCGAGCACAAGGGCGCGCACGACAACCGGCCGCTGATGCGCGAAATTTTGCAGCTGCGCTTGGCCCAGGCGCGTTTGCTGGGCTACGCCCATTTCACCGACTTTGCCCTGGCGGACACCATGGCTGGAAATGCGGACGCAGTGCGCGACTTGCTCATGCGTGCCTGGGAGCCTGCGCAGCGCAAAGCCTTGGGCGAGCGCGCCGCCCTGGCCGCGCTGGCCAGCCAAGAGACCGGGCAGCCATGGACCAGCGAAGACATTCAGGCTTGGGATTGGCACTTCTGGACCGAGAAAGTGCGTCAGCGGGACTACCAGCTTAACGAGGCGCAGATCAAACCCTTTTTGCAGTTGGAGCGCCTTACCGAAGCCATGTTTTACGTGGCAGAGCGTTTGTTTGGTCTGCGCTTCGTGCCGCGCAGCGACATTGTCACCTACCACGACAGTGTCAAAGCCTGGGAGGTTCGAGACGCCGACGGTCGCCATGTGGGCGTATTTTTGGGCGATAACTTTGCTCGCAACGGCAAGCGCTCGGGCGCCTGGATGAGCACCTACCGCGACCAATGCGAACTACCCGATGCGGTGCGCCCGATTGTGGTCAACAACAATAATTTTTCGCAGGCTGCAGCAGGCGAACCCACCTTGCTCAGCTTGGACGATGCGCGCACTTTGTTTCATGAGTTTGGCCACGGCCTGCATGGTCTGCTCTCACAATGCCGCTTTCGGCGCATCTCAGGCACCAGCGTGTTGCGCGATTTTGTTGAGTTCCCATCCCAAATTTTCGAGAACTGGTTGCTGCAGCCAGAGATCCTGCAACGCTTTGCCACCCATAGCCAAACCGGTCAGCCCATGGAGCCAGCATTGCTTGAGAAGATTTTGGCGGCCCAGACCTTTAACCAGGGCTTTGCGACGGTCGAATACCTGGCTTCGGCCCTGGTCGATCTGGATTTGCACCAGCGCACCGATCCGGATACGCTGGACTTGCAAGTATTTGAGCGCAACACCTTGCAAGCATTAGGTATGCCCTCGGGCATTGGTATGCGCCACCGCTTGCCCCATTTTTCGCATCTGTTTTCGTCCAACGCTTATGCCTCGGCGTATTACGTTTATATGTGGGCCGAGGTGCTTGACGCTGACGGCTTTGACGCTTTTTTAGAAAAAGGCGATGTACTCGATCCGGCATTGGGTCAGTCTTTATTGCGCCATGTGTATGCAGCGGGCAATCAACAAGAGCCTATGCAGGCCTACCTGGCATTTCGTGGCCGCCCGCCAGCGGTCGAACCCATGCTGCGCAAGCGCGGCCTGCTTACCCCTGCCTGAAAGCG
>Ga0214919_10007821_pt1 | contig 14305 bp, 14 predicted proteins | sample LL1503_MetaG_FD_177994 | JGI IMG/M metagenome (GOLD analysis project Ga0214919, IMG submission 177994) | Freshwater microbial communities from Lake Lanier, Atlanta, Georgia, United States - LL-1503 | ecosystem: Environmental > Aquatic > Freshwater > Lake | place: USA: Georgia | collected...
GAGTTACCTTTACTGTGTCAGCAAGAATGTTGACACCGCGCTCCATGGCGCGGCGTGCTTGCTCATCAAATTGAAGGCTCTTTCCCATTTACTTCTCGATTACAGCGAGAATGTCGCGAGCTGAAAGAACAAGTAGATCTTCTCCACCGTGCTTGATTTCAGTTCCGCCGTACTTGCTGTAAAGAACTACATCGCCAACCTTGACATCCATCGGAACGCGTACGCCATCATCAAAGCGACCTGGGCCAACTGCGATAACAGTGCCTTCCTGTGGCTTCTCTTTTGCTGTATCGGGGATAACAAGACCTGATGCTGTTGTTGTCTCAGCCTCATTTGTCTTGATAACAATGCGATCTTCTAGTGGCTTAACTGCCATGGTCTAACTCCTTCTAGTTTTTGAAGCTATTGATTCCTCGTGCGGCCCGAATTAGCAGACTCGGGTCGTGAGTGCTAACGCAAACTCTAGGCGGGCTATTCCCGCGCAGCAAATCGGGATTACAGGCTTACAGTGGTGACAGGCAGGCTGGAATCGGCGTCAAAGGCCACTGGGCTGGGGCTGCGGCCCGCTGTAACCATTAAGGAGCCCAGCGCTGCCACCATCGCCCCGTTATCGGTGCACAGCCCAGGGCTTGGAACTCGAAGTTGGATACCGGCCTTTTCACACCGTTGAAGGGCCACGGCGCGAAGTCGTGAATTAGCGGCCACTCCTCCAGCGATAACCAGCGATTGGATTCCAGATTGTTGGCACGCTGCCAGCGCCTTTAACAACAGCACATCGACGATCGCTTCTTGGAAGGAAGCTGCTACATCCGCCTTCGCATAATCAGGGGTTGCCTCAAGGTATCTGGCCACCGCGGTTTTTAATCCGGAGAATGAAAAATCAAATGGTCTAGTTTGCCAATCATGTGAAGTTGTTAATCCCCGTGGAAAATCAATTGCGCTCGCACTTCCATTTTTAGCTAACGTATCGATGGCTGGGCCACCAGGAAAACCTAACTTCATCACACGTGCGATCTTGTCAAAGGCTTCACCAGCGGCATCATCCATAGTTTCACCAAGCTTTGTAATTGAACCGGTGATGTCATCAACCTGCAATAGTGATGAGTGACCGCCACTTACCAAAAGTGCAATTGTGGGATCCAATGGATTGTCATGGGTGAGGTAGTCAACGCTGACATGTGCAGCTAAGTGATTGACCGCATAAATTGGTTTGTTCAATCCCAAGGCAAGTCCTGCTGCAGAACCAACACCAACAAGCAGCGCTCCCACTAAACCAGGTCCACAAGTCACAGCGACCGCATCAATATCTTTCAATGAAATCTTTGAGTTCCTAAGTGCCTGATGCAAAGTTGGAATCATTGCCTCTAAATGTGCACGACTTGCGATTTCAGGAACGACTCCCCCAAAACGTGCATGCTCTTCAACACTTGATGCGATGACATTGGCAAGCAATGTGCGACCGCGAACGATTCCGACCGCGGTTTCATCGCATGATGTTTCGATTCCTAAGACAATTGGCTGACTCATGAAAGCTCCAATCGCATGACAAGTGCATCTAATCCTGATCCAAAGTAATCCTTGCGGATATTCAATTTTGAGTACCCAAGAGATTCATATAAACCAATGGCTTCAGTGTTATCCACCTTTACTTCAAGCATCATTGCAGTGGATCCCTGATTACGGGCCCAATCAGTTATAAGCACCATTAAATGGCGTGCAATGCCTTGTCCACGATGGTTGGGCACCACACCCACGGTAAGCACATCGGCTTCTGCTCCACCTGGTGCGAAAACCCCTGCGTATCCAATGATGCTTTGGGCTTCATCAACCGCGACAACGAAGTGCCGGGTTGGACTAGAAAACTCTTCTTTGTATTGGGATGCCGACCATGGAGAGTACGGGAACAACTCTCTGTCTAGAGAAACAAATGCTGGAAGATCGAAGGGGGTTGCAACGCGATAAGAAGTCATCTGTCCGCCGTTGCTACTGCATCTGGTCTACGCAAATAGATTGGTTCGATTACATTTCCTGGCAGATTGACTAAAGCAATCATGTCAGGAAAGAGATCTGCATGAATCGCGGCCCCAGTTACATCTGCAGGAAAATTAACTGCAGGCTCTCCAACTCGAAGCCCATCTGAGTACCGAGCCCAGTAAACCTCTTTACGTCTTGCATCTACTGTGATGATGAAATCTTTCTCAGCAACTTGCGCTGCGATTGCATCAAGCGAACACACTCCCCGAATAGGAATCTCACGAGCTAAAGCAAAACTCTGCGCAAAGGCGATGCCAACTCGCAACCCTGTAAATGGACCTGGTCCCATTCCGACAACAACTTCATCAACATCGCTAACAACTAGTGCTTCTTGTACCAACGCTGGCAAGGATGGACCATGTGCAGTCGCGCCATCTCTGAATCCGCTGTATAAAACATTAGCTCCTTCAATGATCGCAACACAGCTACGTGACGTTGATGTATCAATCGCTAACACCTTGCTCATAGCGAAAATCCCGTCCAGCGTGGACCAACAGCTTTGATTTCAACTATACGTTCATCACTACTGCGATCAATGGTGATCTCTATTCGATCCTCACTTAAACGTGCCGACTCTGCTCCACCCCATTCAATTAAGGTGATCGAGTTCGCGATATCAAGATCTAGATCATCCAAGTACAGATTGGGATTATCAGAGTCCACTAAGCGATAGGCATCGACATGGATAAATGGAATCGCTGCTTTATGAACACGCGAGATAACAAAGGTTGGAGAGGTTATTCCTGTAACTCCCAGACCCGCGCCAACGCCTTGGGCTAGAACTGTCTTACCTGCACCAAGTGGGCCATTTACTAGAAGAAGATCACCAGCACGCAGATGAGCTGAAAGTTGTATGCCAAGTTGATGCATAGCCTCTGCTGTAGCGATTGTGATCACTGGCTAAGCCTAAGGCACCAACCCTTTGAACCAATCCAATGAATCTGGATTGGCCAGCGCATCACGATTTCTAACTTCGCGACCATTGATTACATCGGTTACCGCTAACTCAACTAATTTATTGGACTTTGTCCGCGGAAGCTCTGGAGCAACAACAATCAAATCTGGAACATGGCGTGGAGATGCTTGGGTACGTAACGCTGTCTTGATTTCCTTCTCAACACTCTCGTTGAACTCTTGACCTGATTTAACAACCACAAACAATATAACTCGTGTGTCATTCTCCCAATCTTGGGATACAGCCATAGCTTCCTGCACCTGCGGAAAGGTTTCAACGACTCGGTAAATCTCAGCGGTTCCAATGCGAACACCTTTTGAATTGAGCGTTGCATCACTTCGACCAAACAATGTAAATCCACCTGTTGCCGACTTTGATGCAAAATCACCATGGGTCCAAACCCCCGGAAAACCTTCAAAGTATGCTGCCTTGTATTTGGCGTTATCGGTATCTGCCCAAAAACCAATTGGTTTGGATGGAAATGGAACTGTGCAAACAAGTTCACCTTTCTCATCAATAGCTGCGCTTTCACCTTTGCTATCAAATACATCTGTTGCCATTCCCAAACATGGCCCTTGTAACTCTCCTCGATAAACAGGTTGGGTAGGAACTCCCGCTAAGAAACAGCCACATATATCTGTACCACCTGACATTGATGCAAGGTGCACATCAGATTTAACAGATGAGTACACATAATCAAAACTTTCAGGTGAAAGAACAGATCCCGTAGATCCAATTGTCTTTACCGATGAAAGGTCATGGCTCTTTGCTGGAACCAAACCTTCTTTGTGGGCTGAATCTATAAACTTGGCTGACACTCCAAAGAAATCTAATTTTTCATCTTGGGCGATATCAAATAAACGTGTGGGGGTTGGAGCCATTGGTGCTCCATCAAATAAAACTATGGTGGCTCCGCGACCCAGCGCCATTGTTAACCAATTCCACATCATCCAGCCACAGGTAGTAAAGAAAAATACCTTTTGGCCTTTGTTGATATTGAATTGATACAACATTTCAGATTGAGCTTTAAGCATTACCCCTGCACCGCTATGGGTGATGCACTTTGGCTTGCCAGTGGTTCCCGACGAAAAAAGTACAAAGCCAGGATGATCAAATGGCAGCTGCTCAAACACCGCTTCGGCTCCAATAAATGGTGCGATCCAGGCTTCGAATTGGCTTACACGAACGGTTTTCTTCAGAGTTGGTAGAAGTTTTTCAATTTCCAAAGACTTCTCGGTGCAATCAAAGTACTTACCGTTGTAGTTATATCCATCTGCAGCTAAAAGAAGCTTTGGCTCAACTTGGCCAAAACGATCTTCAACAGCGTGTGGTGCAAAATCTGGAGAAGCGGTTGAAACTATTGCACCAATACTTAGGGCACCAAGGCCATAAATAATCGTCTCAGTCACATTTGGAACCCATGCAACAACCCGATCTCCTGCAACAACACCTTCAGCCCGCATGGCAGCTGCCGTTGCTGCGACTTTAATTCTTAGCTGTGCCCACGTAATCTCTGCACGCACGCCAGTTTCAAGAATCGAAACTATTGCGACCTCATCAGCATCACCATGTGCCAATAGGTTTTCTGCAACATTTAATCGTGCCTCTGGGAAAAAACGTGAAGAGATGAAATCTGCACCCTTTACATAAGGCGTTGCACCCTTTTCGCCAATTACATGGTTGTCATCCCAGGCATGAGACCAAAATTCGCCAGGATTTTTGACACTCCATTGATGCAAGGTTGCGTATGAGTCAAAACCTTTTTCTACCTGCAACTTTTCTATGGCTGTCTCGCCATTCAAAGTTGGTTCCCAGAGTTTTTCGATCATGAGTGTTTGCGGGCAAGGGCTTTCATGCGAAGTCGGTAATACGCTCCAGACAATCCGCCAGGAGCAAACATCACAATAAAGATAAAGATCAGACCCAACAAAAGTGCTGGTTCTGCAATTGGACCACCAATCCATTCAGGGATCGATTTAAATGATTCTTGTTGGGTGAGGTCCTGCATACGAGTTGATGCAAATGAGTAGAAAATTCCACCAAGTACTGCGCCCCAACGAGTAACTGCTCCTCCGATAACAACCATGAGCAGAAGCGCAATAGTTACCGATGATTCTGCAAAGCGTGGTGCTGCGCTACCGGCTGCAATAAGCATGACAAATCCGAGCATTCCAGCCAAGGTTCCGCTGATTACAAAGGAGAGAAGCTTGAACTTTTGGGTATCTAAACCAAGTACCTGAACTCGTTGCTCATTATCTCGCAGTGCAGCAAAGACACGGCCTGCAGAGCTCTCTGTAACCCACCAAATGACCAAGTAAGTGATTATCAATACCAAAAGCGCAGTCCAGTAGATGTACTTTGTATTGACAACACCAATCCAAAATTGTGGGACAAAATCTGCGTTAAGTGCGATTCCGTTTTCTCCACCCGTAAGGTTAAAGAAGTTTCGTCCAACGATCACATGCCCTGCTTCGCCGAAGGCCAAGGTCACCATTGCAAAGGTAATGCCTGTTGTGCGCAATGAAGCAGCACCTACTAGGGCAGCTAAAACTCCGCTAGCAACCGTTGCAATAATGGCAGCGAGCCACCATGAAACTATTTCATGGTTGATCAAAATACATGAAACGTACACACCTGTTGCAAAGTACAAAGCGTGACCAAATGACAGTAAACCTGTAAATCCAAAGAGGAGGTCATAGGTAAGAGCTAAGGCTCCCCAAATGAATGCAACCGCTAATGTTTGCTGTAATCCCGGCTTTCCTAAAGGCAGAGATGTAAACATTGGTGCAAGTGCCAGAGCGACAAGCAAGGCCGCTAAAAGTGGGCGTGAGTATTTCCAACGCAACATTATGCACGCACCTTTCCGAGTAGACCTTGTGGTCGGATCAGAAGGACTCCAGCTAACAAGATCACTACAACAAAGTCGCCAAGACCAGTAACGTAGTAATTAGCAAACTGGCGAATAACTCCGATCAACATCGCAGCCAAGAAGCTTCCTGGAACAGATCCCATTCCACCAATAACAACCACGATAAATCCGTAAATAAGATACGAACCAGCGATCAGAGGTGAGACACCATTGGAGTACACAGACACCAAAACACCACCAACACCTGCGGCAAAGCCGCCGAGGAAGAACACGGTGCTGAACGCACGTCGAACGTTGATTCCAAGGGCGTTGACCATATTGCGGTTTTCAACACCTGCACGAATAATCAAACCTATTCGAGTGAACTTTAAGAGAGCCCAGTTAGCGATTAAAAGTAGTACCGCCGTTGCGATGTAGACGATTCGATCCGCTGGAATCATTGCTCCACCTACATTTACCGCGGTTAAGAACCACAATGGTGTTGGGAACATGATCAAGTCATTTCCGAACCAACCACCGAGAACGGCACCTACAACTAATGCCACACCAACGGTGACGAGTGCTTGGTCGATGTGACGATCATAAAGACGTGTAATAAGAAGCTGCTCAATCAATAAGGCAAATGCGCCTGCTGCAAGACCGCCAACAACCATGGCCAATATGAAATCAGTCATCGTCGTTTCGGGACCAAGTCGGGTCGCTACCCAGTAGCCAACAAATGCACCTACGGTGAGAAAGCTTCCGTGTGCAAAGTTGAGAACTCCCATGAGGCCGTAAATAAGTGAAAGTCCTGATGCAACTAGGAAGTACAAAGCACCTAAACCGATTCCGGTGATACCGATAAGAATAAAAGTATCCACTTACTTATGACCTCCGCTCACACCTAGCATCTGATGTACCCAAGAATCATCATTGAGATTTTCTGGGCCACCCTGATAAACAACACGTCCTTGATCCATGACGATTACGTGCTGGGCAACTCGCTTAACAAGTGCAAGGTTTTGTTCAACTAGCAACATAGTCGATTGCTCTGCAACCTTAGTTAAAGCCTCAGCTACTTCTGTTACTAGCTTTGGCGCTAAACCTTTAGTTGGCTCATCAACTAACAGAATTTCATTTTTGTTCAGCAAAGCACGAGCAATCGCAACCATCTGCTGTTGACCACCTGAGAGAGATCCAGCTTGTTGAGCGGCACGAGTATCTAATTCCGGAAATAAATCATAAACAAACTTATATGCGGCCGAGCTGTCCTTGCTTCTAGCTGCAAGGGAAAGGTTTTCTTTCACAGTCAATGAAGCAAAAACTTCACGGTCTTCAGGAACAAAGGCGACACCTGATTGCACAATCTTGTGTGTAGGCATTCCAATTATTTGCTTACCGTTGAGCTCGATTGACCCAGTACCCACATAAAAACCCATAATGGTGCGCAGAGTTGTTGATTTTCCTACTCCGTTACGTCCAAGCAGAGCTGTTACTTTATTTGTTGGAACCTCAAAGCTGACTCCATGCAGAATATGTGATTCGTTAATCTTTACATGAAGATCCTTGACGGACAGGGCGTTCATAGCGCTTCTCCGATGTATGCAGATTGAACAATAGGATTATTAATAACATTTTGAGGTGTATCGCATACCAGAAGTTCTCCATGATTAAGAACTGCGATGCGATCGGCTAATCCCAAGATGACTTCCATGTGGTGCTCAACAATTAACACTGTCTTCTTGTGTTCGGTAGCAAGTGCACGAATGATCTCTACGAGCTCTGGAACATTTTCAACACTCATTCCGGCCATCGGTTCATCCAATAAAACTATGTCGGATTTTGAGGCTAAAACAATTGCGATCTCTAAACGTCGCTTGTCACCGTGTGACAATGAACCTGCCCGTTGCAGCGCACGCGCCGACAGACCAACCTTGGCTAAACATTCATGGGCAATTGATACAACTTCTGGGAAGTTATATGCATTCTTAGTTAAATTCATTGATTTACCATTTGCAGCTTGTGCTGCGATTCGAACATTCTCAAGACACGTTAGATTGATAAACACACTCGATGTTTGAAAAGTACGAGCAATTCCTGATCGGGCTCGCTCATGTGGCGAGAGGTGGGTTACCTCTGTTTTGCCAACAAAAATTTCACCACGAGAAGGTTTACGAATTCCACTCAGCAGATTAAAAAAAGAGGTTTTACCTGCACCATTGGGACCAATAATTCCAAGAGTCTCGTTGTGGGCGACATCAAGGGTAATCCCATCCAAAATCTTCGCTCCACCGATGTTAAGGGAAAGATCCCTTACGCTTAATGCTGAATCCACTAGCTCGGCTCCTTAAGTGTGCAACCCCAGTGTTGCTGATGGCAAAGAATATAAAGAACCCCAGTGCATTTCTACACTGGGGCTCTTCAATTTATATGTTTTGTATTACTTACCTACGCCTGAAATTGTCTTCAGAAGTGTTGGTACGTACTTTGAACCAGACTTGTTCAATGAAACCAAGAACATCGGCTGAATCAAAAGGTGTGAGTTGGAATCGATTGTCATCAATCCCTTTACTCCAACCCATGACTTTCCTTCGAGGTTTCGGATCATTGTGTCAACATCTTGTGTTGGGTTAGCTGTTAGAGCCATAACAATCATCTTCGCAGCATCTGCACCTGTTGAAGTGAACAGATCCTGAGTCTTCTTGTTGGCTGCATACCAGGTTGCTAGGTCATTAGCTGCTGAGGACTTTGATGCTCCTGCGAAGTAGCTATTTGTAAGAATCGCATTTGTACCCTCAAATAGTGTTCCGTAGATGTCATAGGTTGCAGCACCTGCAAGACCTGTGATTGGACGCTGCTTAGCAAATGCACCCTGCACTTTGAGAGATGTAAGCATTGCACCTGCTGTCAGAGCGTTTGACCACGCGATGAAGATGTAAGTTCCCTTAGCATCTGCAGCCTTCTTAGCAAATGGTGTGAAATCTGAAGTTGATGTTGGAACCTTGATCTCTTCAAATGTTGCACCCTTTGGTCCCATCAAAGCCTTTGCAGCTGCAATGTTTCCTGCACCGAATGCGTTGTCTTCAACAAACAAAACAATCTTCTTGCCTGAAATTGGCTTGATGCCTGCAAGTGGAGCTAAGTCTTGAGTTGATGAGTTACCTGAACGGAACACATACTTGTTCGCAGATGAAGTTACCAAGTCATTCTTTGCTGGGCCTGAGATGTACAGAACCTTGTTCTGCTGTGCAAGAGGAGCAAGGGTGAGAGCAACACCTGATGATGCTGTTCCTACGATTACCTTTGTACCGTTTCCAACCATCTCTTTGAATGATGCTGTTGCTGATGCAGGATCTGCGCCATCATCTTTTGTTGTAACTACAAGCTTCTTGCCGTTGATGGCCATCTTTCCGCCTGTGTAGTAATTCAATCCCCATGTAAGGCCTTCGTTGTATGCAATTCCATAGGATGCAAGTGGGCCAGATGTTGATGTAATTACACCAATCTTAATTTCTTCAGCAGCCTGTGCTGGAGCCATGCTTGGCGCTAGTACTGCAAGTGACAGTAGTGCGACACCCAAACGGGTTAGTGAGCGCTTGCTCATCAATTGTTCTCCTCATCGAGTTGTTGGGTCCGCGATCGACGGACCATCTTGTGTGCAAATCTAGAGGGTGGGGTGGGTTACTAGGAAGTTCTGAAGGTTTCGATTTGGTTACGTTTTCCAGCAATAGCCACTTTCTAGTGGCAACCCCCGTTCATAGGTTGGTTTTCAGCGGAGTCACAGGCACACTTGCTCCATGTCATTACCAACACAACGCTTTCTGGTTCCTGTTCGCGGTGGCGATATAGCGGTCTTCCAATATGGAAACGGTTCTGGAGACCCGGTCCTCTTAATTCATGGAGTCACCTCTTCTAATCGCGCTTTTCAATTATTTGCAGATGCGCTCATCGCTCGAGGCAAAGCACCATTTGCCGTTGACCTTCGAGGTCGTGGAGATTCAAACTCTCTACCAGCTCCATTTGGTATGAAACAACATGCGGAAGATATGGCAAAAGTCATTGATCACTTTGGTTGGAACAATCCTGATGTCATCGGACATTCCATGGGTGCATTTGTAGCTGCTGCTGTTGCAGGTTTGTGCGGAGAGAAAATCGGTGAGGTTGTCTTTGCCGATGGCGGTGTTCCTCTTCCGATGCCACCAGGAATGACCGTTGAGCAAATCATGCCCTTTGTTCTTGGACCTGCGATGACTCGTCTTGCGATGGAGTTTGAAAACAAAGAGGCTTACCGAAATTACTGGAAGCCTCAAGCAGCGTTTGTTAAAGGGTGGTCTCCTGTCCTCGATGAGTATGTCGACTACGACTTACGCGGCGAAGAACCACATATGAAAGCAGCAACCAATCCTCAAGCCGTTGAGGAGGATTCACGAGATTTGTTTGGCGATGATCTAATTGTTAAATCTCTGCAGGGATTGAAAAGGAAATCAATCTTTATTAAGGCAGAACGTGGATTACAAAATGAAGAAGGAGGCTTGTATCCCATGCCTGTTTTGGATGCGGTCCTTCCTGCATACCCGATGCTTACATTGGAGTTCCTAGCTGATTGCAATCACTACGATATGTTCCTTGAAGCAACTGGTGCCGAAAAGGTTGCTCACATAATTTACGGAGATAAGTAATGTCCCTTTCTGGAAAGCGTGCACTTATTACAGGCTCATTCCAAGGAATTGGGCTAGGAATCGCAACCTCGTTAGCTGCCGAAGGTGCCTCAATCATCCTTCATGGCTTGGCAGATGAAGCAACTATTGCAAAGGCTGAAAAAGCTGTAATGCATGCAGGAGCAGCCAAGGTTGAAAGTTATGTCTCCGATCTTCGTGATGTTGCTGCAACTGAAGCGCTGATTGCAAAGGTACTGGCAAATGGGCCGGTAGATATTTTGTGCAACAACGCTGGAATTCAGCACACCGCCACAATTGAAGAAATGCCACGCGAAAAGTGGAATGACATCATCGCAATCAACTTAACCTCTTTTTTTGACACTATGCGTTTACTTCTCCCCCACATGAAGGAACGTGGTTATGGGCGAGTAATTAATACCGCATCTGTACATGGATTGGTTGCATCAGCTGCAAAGGCTCCATATGTTTCAGCAAAACATGGAGTTATAGGTTTAACAAAGGTTGCAGCTCTTGAGTATGCAGCGGTTGGAAACCGCGAAACTGGTGGAGTGACAATCAATGCAATCTGTCCTGGATGGGTTGAGACCGCTTTGATTGAGCCACAAATTCAGGCCAAGGTTGATCTTCACAATGGGGATCGCGCCAAGGGAATTGCAGATTTGTTATCTGAAAAGCAACCATCTCGCCGTATGTCTACACCTGAAGAGATCGGTGCAATTGCTGTCTTTTTATGTTCACGAGCCGCACATAACATCACAGGTGCTGCAATTCCAGTAGATGGCGGATGGACCGCTCAATAAATTCTTGCAAAATTAGAAAAGAAAAGCGGGGCCAGATTTCTCTGGCCCCGCTTTTTACTACCCTCGATTTATAGAAGGTGATGTATTAGTTATCGCCGTAATACTTCAACCTTGGAGCGCTGTAACCACGATCGTAAGTCATATTTCCTGCCTTACGAATCTTGGTAAGCATTGGACCTCCTGAAAGGTTTTTCCCATTAGCTGAGGCGTAAGCAAGTAGATCTGCTATCGCCATGTACTGAGATGTCGTGAAGTTACAGTGGTTGGTACCAGTTGCAGCAGGAACAGATGTATCTGGTGCTCCAGCAGCTGTGTACTTGGTGTACTTCTCTGGTGTGAAGTTCCACAGTACGAGTTGGTTGTAAGCAGGACGCTTGTAACCTTTCGCCTTCTTAACTGCTTCCCACTTCTCTGCCCAATAAGTTGCGTACTTGTCTGCAACTGACTGTTGGTTTCCAGCAGCGGTTACAGGATCAGCAACTCCAGTAAAGAGAATTGTTGGGATCTCTACCTTTCCAGAGTGTGAAGTAAGAGTCTTCAACTTCGCTGCTGCAGCAGGATCTGCCTTTGCACGTGGAGATGCAGCAAGAACACTGAGAAGTCCAGCGGTTCCTGAGTTACCAGAAAGTGCTGAGGCCCAGATGAATTGTTCTTCTGCAATGCGAGCTGCATAGTCAGTCTTGGTGTTATCAAATATTGCACCACCAGCTTGTAGCTCAAGATCATGAGTTGCAAGAACTGCAAGTGCTGCAGCGTTTGCCACATTCTCTAGAGCTGCAAATGCTGGGTTGATCGCAACCTGGAAGGACAGCGTGTTTGAAGCTGGCAATCCAGCAGGTGCTGAAGTTGAATCAAAGTGTGCAGACTGCATAGGCACTCCAGCCATCAACGCAACCATTACGAGTGCGCTTCGTGAAGGAATTCCCTTGATTGCATCTGGCACCTTTGATGTTGCTGGCCAAGCTGGTGTAGCTGGGTTCGCAGCAAATGCTGCCTGCAATGATCCGATAACTGTGAAGACCTTTACAAGGTCACCCATCGCCTCGGCATACCCTGCAGCTCCAGCTGAATAATTACCACCCTTGATTGATGGATCAAAGAAGGTTTTGATTCCCCAGAGCGCATCCCCAGCCATTGTTGATAGCGGTGTGACATCGCTAGCCATACACAGTGGTGCGGCAGCGCTAAAGAGATCGGAATGCTTCTCAGCAAGTGCTTGAGTAATGAAACCACCGAGTGATTCGCCCCATGCAACAACCTTTTCAGTCTTTGTGAACTGCTTCTTGAACAGACCTACAAGTTCAACATTTGTTTTGATAGCTGAATCTGCATTCCAGCCTTGACGTGCAAAGCCAGAACCGACAACGGCGTATCCCTTAGCCAAAAGCGCACCAATTACTGTTGCGTTTGGACCAGGCTGAGGCGTGTTAGTGATTGTGTATCCACCGTAAACAGGAATTCCAGCAGGAATTGCAATGTTTGGACGGTATCCATGTGAATAGAGATAAACAGTTCCGTTGAAATTCGCAGGAACCATCATTGCGTATGGTGCGCCATCAGATGTTGCACCACCACATGTTTGAACTGGAACTTTGCCATCACACACTGGAGCTGCATTAGCAACTGTTGGTGCTGTAACTAGCAGTGTTGCAGCAAGTGCTGTGACCGCTGCGAGCGCTAAGGAACGCTTGAATTTAAAGATTCTCATGAGTTACTTGGTAATCCTTTCGCTGGCATTGCCGGACGTTTGAAGGTAGAAACCACAACTGGACCGGAGCCGCTATCAGTGGTGTAAAGCTTCACTTTTCCACCAAATGGCTTTCTATCTCCGTTAGCGTCCATGACCGCCATGTAGTAACCGGTGTGACCGACGTTGCTGGTCTGTGAATATCCAAGAGGAGAATAAGCAACAGATGCAAAGGTTGAACCCTTAGTTTCCATAGCTTTAATTAATCCCTTGCGAGTTGGATTTGGTCCTGCAGCTCTAAGACCTTGAACAGTCATTAAGCCGATGTTCATACCTTGTAGTACGTAGTCATCAAAAGCTGTACCAGCGTTGTACTTGGTATTGATCTCTTGGAACTGCTTTACATACTCATCGCTAGTGTCATTTGGTGATGGATTACCAGCTGGAGTCTGTGCGCCATTGAGAACAGCTAATGGAACACCAAGAGCACGAAGAGTTAGTGGGTCAGCACCAACTGAACCAAGGATCCATTGTGGTGAGTATTTTGCTCCGGCAGCTACTGCAAGAAGTGGAGCTGTTGCAGAAGTTACGCCAAAGAAGACAACAACTTGTGCGCCACCTGCTGCAAGTTGAGAGACCCAAGTCTGCGCAGTCGCAGCGCTCTGAGTACCTGATGTATATGGAACGCTTACATCAAATTTAATTCCGGCTGCTTTAAATGCACCCATTCCATCAATTCCAAACTCATCATTCTGATAAACAATGCCGAGTTTCTTTCCAGCATGGTTTTCTTTGATGAACTGGGAAATGATCTTTGCTTCCATTGCATATGAAGGAAGAATCATGAAACTGGTTGGATAGGTCTTCTTATTTGCAAATCCACTAAATCCAGTGTTGAGGAAAAGACTTGGGACTCCGCGCTTGGCAATGCCCACAGACTTATGTACTGAAGTGAAGTTAGCAGTTCCAAGTGGACCTACTAGTGCAAAAACTTTATCCTTCAAAATTAATTCATTTGTCTTAGCAATCGACAACTGTGGTGAGTACTCATCATTTTTCTGGATGAGAGTGACTTTTCGGCCATAGACGCCGCCATTGTCATTGACATACTTGAAGTATGCGTTCATGGCATTGCCGATCTTGTTATAGCCTGGCGATGCTGCTCCAGTAAGTGGAAGAGTGATACCGAGCTTGATCTCTGTGCCGGTAACTCCTGTCTCTGCGTGCGCTGGGAGCGATGTTGCAATCAAGCTTCCAACTGCGAGTACCGTGGCTGCGAGCCAGGTTCTCTTTACACCAGTC
>Ga0214919_10007822_pt1 | contig 14301 bp, 18 predicted proteins | sample LL1503_MetaG_FD_177994 | JGI IMG/M metagenome (GOLD analysis project Ga0214919, IMG submission 177994) | Freshwater microbial communities from Lake Lanier, Atlanta, Georgia, United States - LL-1503 | ecosystem: Environmental > Aquatic > Freshwater > Lake | place: USA: Georgia | collected...
ACACAACCGGTCACTCCTGACCTACCTACATGACGCCATTGTGCACCGCGGATTCGCCACCACCGGTTTCTATGTGGGAGGAATGAAACCGGCCGCGCTCAAAGAAACGGAATCCCGACAGATTGTACTGGCCACTTACGCGATGGCGGCCGAGGCCCTGGACATTAAAACTCTTAGTACCCTGGTCATGGCCACGCCCAAAACCGACATTACGCAGTCGGTGGGGCGCATCCTGCGCATGAAACACGAGAATCCCATCATCGTGGACATCGTGGATTCCCACGATCTTTTCCAAAATCAGTGGAAACAGCGAAAGCGGTACTACAAGAAATGTAATTATCGCATTCGGTGCACCGACAGCAAGAAATACAGTGGTATGAGCCTGGATTGGTCAGCGGATAAAACATGGCTGTGGGCTTTTGAACCCAAGGAGGTTTCGGATACAGTGGAGGCGGCCACTGAAGAAAAAGAGCCCGTTACCATATTCGGTGGTAAATGTTGTATTAATTTGGAGGATTTATAAGAGGAAAATAAGAAAAATTATAGGGGGGTTATAAAAAGTTGTTTGAAAAAGTATTCTGAAAATTTTCATTTTGGACATTTTAAAAATGTCCATTTTTGATTTTCTTGGGGAACTTTTTTCTGGGACTTTTTGAAAAAGTGGTTTGTGAGCATAATGCAGCGAAAATGAAAAAAAGCAGAAAAATCTGACTGCATAAAATTTTTCAGAAATTTGTTGCGGCTAGATTTTAGGAGATTTTTTCGAATCCCAATATATATAAAAATGGATTCAAATGTCGCAAAACAGGTAGCTCTGAAATATTTTTGTGAAAAATGTGACTACACTACGAGCAAAAAATGCAATTTTGACAAACATTGCATGACTGCAAAACATAATTGGATGGAAAATGTCTCCCAAAAAGTTGCCAATGTTTTTTGTTGTGAAATTTGTCACTATTCTACATGTAAGAAATTGGATTATTCTAAACACTGCTTGACTGCAAAACATATAAATGCTACAAAAATCTCCCAAAAAGTAGACGACTTGGCCGATGGGTTTTGTTGCGAATGTGGTAATATTTATAAACATCGCCAAGGATTGGTCAAACATAAAAAAAAATGTCAATCTATGTCTAATGAAACATCATGGGAGTGCCCATCCTCATCCAATTTGACATCTGTTATGGTGATGGAAATCATCAAAGAAAACAAGGAAATCAAAAATCTGCTGTTTGAACAACAAAAGGAAAACAGTATGTTGATGAATAAAATGGTGGAAATATCCCAGAATGCACTGACCGTTCCTACAACAATCAATAATAATAACAACAACAATACTACCAATAATCAGTTCAATTTGAATTTCTTCTTGAACGAAACCTGCAAGGATGCCATCAATTTTACGGATTTTATTGACAAAATTCAAGTTACCGACAATGATTTGGAGAACAATGCCAAAATGGGATTTGTAGAGGGAATTACCAAGATTATCATGGACAATCTGAGACAGTTGGAGCTGACGAATCGTCCCATCCATTGTACGGATGTCAAACGCGAAACTATTTATGTCAAAGACGAAGATCAGTGGGAAAAGGACCATAGCAAGGAGGTTCTGCAAAAGGGTATTCAAGAAATCACGCGCAAAAACATGTGCCAATTGACGGAGTGGCGGGAGAACAACCCGGAATACGACAATCTTGAAACGGAATTGGGCGAAAAATCCATTGTTATGCAACAGTCATCCATGGCGGGCGGTAACCGAGACAAATTTTACCCCAAAATCATCAAAAACATTGCCAAAGAAACTATTATTGAAAAATAATAATATGAACAATCCCATATTATTATTTATTTGTAACGACGGCTGCTCTTCTTGCGGCGATTGGTTTTGCGAGCATGACGCACCTTTCTGCGGATGATCGTACCCTTTTTACTGGTAAAACGCTTCTTGTTCGCCCCACCCACGGCCTTGCTGTGAAATTGGGAAGTGTGGGTCGCTAAGGAATTGTCTTTGACTTCGGGCAAAATAGTTGCGGTGTTACTCGCGTGTTTGGGATATAAGAGGGAATCGTAGTTGGCGGCCACTTGAGACATATATAGTATACAAATATTTTTTATAGCATGCCAATGTGAACGACTTTGCAGGGAGGTTTCACCGTACGAATGGGGACCCAGCGCTTGAATTTTGGATGAAATCGGCACTCTAAATACAGCGTCTTTTTGAGATCCACATATTTATCGGGCATCGTATTCTGAAAATCGTCCTCATCGTCGCTCTCCTCGATGTAATCCAGGTTCCGGTTTTCCTTGATGTTTCTAAATAAACCGTTCATGAAAACACTGGTCTTGTAATTGGGAATGTAGGCAACATTGTAGTACACTTGCGATTTGTTTTTACCGTAAGCAAAGAGGTGGTAAATATCAAACTGAATATCCGCCATAACCTGAAAAATCGCATTGCATCGGTACTGTGGCTTGCTCAAGTCGGGTTTAAAAGGCTTGTACACCGGAACAGCCGCCACTGGTACAATCGGAGCGGTATTTTTCGCACAGAAATTTTTGGTAATGGGATAATTCAGAAAGGGGGCGATTTCGTTTAAACATCGGTACTGGATGTGATGTACCTGATAGGGCAAATTCTTGTATTTAAGCGGCAGCGCGGATTCACCCTCCTGCAACAGATCAGGATCCACATTCGAGGCATCATAATGCCACATGGCGGGTACAAAAAAATCCACCTCACAATCGCGGACATTGGCTCTCCATTTCTTCAAGAAATCGTGAATCCACGGCAATTTCATGCTGACCGCCGCCTTCTTCATGGGAATGCCACGGTAATTGAAAATGTCTTCAATAATGAAGCGCTTTTTCTTGTCGTTTTGGGGGAAAATCGGCGAATCGACCGTGGGTTCGTCCAGGAGCACAACACCGTAAAAAACGGTACCGTAAAAGAGGTCTTGGTCGTAGTTCGGCACAGGGACGCGGAGAATGTTGGTGATTTTCCGCTCCTTGTTGATCTCGAGTAAAAACAGGACATCCTTGCTTTCGTAGAATGAAAACCAGGCGTAGAATTTTTTACCCTGAGGGACGGCCATTGCTAATTGATAAGAAGGGGAAACTTTCTTATGCGAAATGGTTTCATAAGAAAGTTCGATGGTGGGGAAGTTTTGTAAAATGCGCGTAGATTCAGAAATAGACAATATTTTCGACTCCATTGTTACTGTATATGTAGCGCCTTGTGTTTAAGTTGTTTTGATTTATTATTTAACACCGAACAATTTGTTCAGATTCTATTGAAAAAAACTCGGTATTTTGGTAATACTTGGGTTGGTCAAACAAATTCGGTTCATTCAGAATGATATTTCTGTATATAGTTGTGGGTCTATAATCATGATAATCGTTGATTCCTTGCATTATTTGTTGGATCGAAACATCTTCTTCCATTTTCCCGTATCCACAACAAAAAGAAGTAAATAAAATATCCACATCTTCTAATTTTTCTTTTCTGTTGTTCAACACATTGTATAAAATCGCCATAGTAGCATAATAAGCATTTTTTGTGTTGGACACATTTTGAGGCAATAGCATTGTTGGTGCAACCACCAATGCAGTAGCACCCCTGTCAATTATGATAGAACTTCCAATCGGCAAATAAGGTTTACCAACAATACTTGTAATACCTAATTGTTTTACGATACTTTTCACTTCGACCTCTATATCTGGAAAAATGATTCGACTTAAAGCATGATCTATCCCTCCATCCATAAAACACAAACTATTCGCTGGCGAAACATAATAAGTCCTTTTGTTGGGCACATAATCTTGGATTTTCATCGTTTTTGCCTCAAATCCACGCGACCTTGTTTTTTCGGTAAAAGTGTCGCTTAATGAAATAAATATAATTGGCATATAATAAATTATATTTTTGTTATATGTGGAGTAAACGCATCATAATAGAGTTCAACATCCCTTGTAAAATTCGTGCATGGGCAACCCCAGCATCAATTTGAAAGCAAAATATAACATGGAGGTATTCACCAACCAACACCACATGGACCAGGCGCTCCTATCCTGGTGATAATTGTAAAGAGTAAACAGTAGTGTTACAATTCCAAAGAGTATCCAGTGGAAGTGGCCCTGGTAGAAGAGACCAAACAACAAGAAAAATAACCACATGGCTACAAAAACCCAAATGCTATCAAAGAAATGCCAAATCAAATGTCCTCGTTTACTCACACTGCACCGTATATCTGTGGTGGCAAACTTATAGATGGAATAGGGTACGGCTAAAATAAGGTAAGAAGTCAATGTGATGTTGCGAACATACGGGTCGGAGATCATCATGCTACTGGCGACCGGCTGGGACAAAATAATCAAAACGGCACATACAGAAAATAGGCGATTGTAGTCCGCGTTCTTGAGGTTGCGCCAAATAAAAAATTCGGCCAACTGCATCACAATAAAGGAAGCAAAAAACATGTATTCCCAAAAATGACTCATTTCTTTGATTTTGTACTGGGTATAGGTGTTGTTGTAGATGACGAGCCCTAAAACAAAGGTACTAAATACAAAGGTATTCAGGGAGATTTGTTCGTTGTAGCACATTATAATATTAATTTATATTGATATTATAAATGATTCAAGAAGCAGCGATTGTACTCTTTCTGTTTGCGATCAACCCCATCATCAATAAATTCATGTTAGGATTTATTTCGGTCAAAAGTCTGATACTGTTTACGGGGTTTGCGTATTTTGTGGTAGCGGGACTGTGTCTATTTTTTCTGAACGACAAGACGATTCAAAACGATTTGCAAACTTTGAACAAACCCGCCAATCGATACCTGTGGGCATTCATTATTGGTTTCCCAATTGTACATTTGATCACGCACTATTTCTATTTTTCGCTGATTCGCGACAACAAAACCTATTTAGCGACGGCGATTGTAGCCTGTTATCCTCTCCTAATCGCTCTCTTCGGTTATTTCATTTTGGGAGAACAGGTGGTTGCAATGGATCTGTTGGGTATCTTGTTCATTGTGTTCGGACTCTCGATCATACAGCCTCTGAAAGATTAGAATAGATAGATATCAAAGCACAATATAAAAATTGAAATATCAAATTGAAATATCAAAATATACAATTAAAATTATCATGAATCAAATCAATAATCCTGTCGTACACACTCTTACATATTCCCCATTTGTTCCGCATGCTGTTGATATTGAAAACAGAATTGCAGATCAAATAAATGAAATACGAGAATCGAACGAGGAACGAAAAATTAGTGATGGGAAACGAATAGATAAAATAGAAAAAGATTTGAAGGAACTTCGAGAAGAATTTACTCGCACAGTTCAAATCAGATGTTGCGATGGTATAATTGGTACCGTATTGTTGATTGTGATTTATGTCAAAGTTTTTGTGGGGTTTCATTAGCATTTCTTACCTAACGACAAAAAATTCAAGAGCCCGGCAAAGCATATCCACATCATGTAAGGAACCAAAATATAAAATACTGACACGGGTAACAGCAACCAAGTGTAGTACAAAATGAAAGCGGCGGAGATAATCATCGCCAACAAAATAACAAATGCTAAACTCACATTTTCCGTGCCAAAGTAGGCAAAGGACCACAACATGTTCAACAACAAATTATATCCGTACAAGTACAACAAAATATTCTTGTCAATGGATTCTTGCAGCATAAAAGTCTGCGCCAAAGCGAAACCGATCATAATATAAAGAAAGGTCCAAACGATGGGAAAAACATAGTTGGGCGGGGCAATGGAGGGACGAATGCACTTATACCAGGCACTCGTGACTTTTTTCATGGTGGCTACCGTGGGTACAAACATGACGAATAACATGATAAAAAGAGACAAGAAATATGCATTTTTTTTATCCATAAACGAAGATATATATATAACTCCCAGATTTTGTTCGTTCCAGAATAATGGATAATTTAGAAAAACATATATATGTGGTCTTTATTCAAAACTGTTTTAATTTCATGTATTATCATTTTAAGTTTGCATTTTGTATTTCATTATGTGAAAGATTTATTGGTTCCTAAAAGACGAAAAGATGTGATCAGTTACGAGATCAACAAATACAAGGACATTGTGGAGAACCTTGTCAACCAAAAAGAAAAATCGGCTATATCCAAAGAGGACGAACTGTTGGAAGTGGCCCTGGATTCTCTGAAAAATTGGGATGAAAATGATGACACGGTTTCTGTAGTGGATTTTCAGTCGATGGAGCGGGAGCTTACCGAATATGCACTCAAACAAATATAATATATCCAAAATAATTTAAACACATGTCAGGTAGATTATACAACGAGAGATGACCAAAATTATTGTTGTGGAAAAAACGGGCACATTGAAAGAGGTCGATGTTAAATTGAACGACACGAGCGAATTATATAAAAAGGCGGGATTCAAGTCCGCCGAAGGGTTTATTTTACAGACGAATTGGGTTTCTACCTCCAAGAAATGCGCCTACGATGTGTCGCTCTACGCCAAGACCACGGGTCGTGCGGGCCAAGAAAATAAATATGATTTCCCTCCACCCGTGGACGACAAGTTGTTTTTTGGCTGCTGCGTGCTGGTGGCCAAAAACAGCGAGACGGATAAAATGGTGGATCTTACCAAGGAACAATGGAATCAGTGTTATGAACATTTGTTTGGCGGATTCGAGGATTTGGGTGACGAAGACTCGGAAATGTCCGAAGATGATGTGGATGACGATGTGTCGCGCACTAAGGAGGGGTATGTGAAGGACGGATTCATTGTGGACGATTCGGAATTGGAGTTGGAAGATGACGAAGACGAAGAGACGGATGAAACCGAGCTCGATGATTCAGAAGAAGACGACGAAGAAGAGGAAGAGGAGGAGGAAGACGATTTCGAGGAGGAGGAAGAGGAGGCACCCAAGAAGTCCAAAAAGGCGAAGAAGCCTTTGCGAAGCGAGGCTAAGCCCATCAAAATCGCCGCAAAACCCAAGAATGCATTTGTGGACCCCCCTGAAAAGAAGCCGCGTGCCAAAAAGGCGGAAGCGGATTCCAAGGGCAAAATCGTGAAGACCAACAGTTCGAATTATCTGAACTGTAGCGATGAATTAGTGGAGGAAGAATATATTTGAACCTATATACCAAGGCCGCGGGTATAATGAAAAAATTGAATAATATAAAGATTGCTCTATATTATTCAATAACCTGCCAGAATGTCCACGCGTAAAATCAGTCAACCCGATTCGTTTCGCGCGAATGTACGCAAACAACTCGAAAAAATCTTGCTCGATCCCACAATGTCGATCAATCTTGAAAAGGCGATTTTCAATTACGCCATTCAAGAGGCGAATTTCAAAAAAATCGTCAAGAAGTGGGAAAATGAGTGTTTCGCGCATCTCTACATCGATCGACTGCGCACCATGTATCTAAATTTCAAAAACAAGGAATTTTTGGATCGGCTCTTGACGGGCGATCTGACGCCCCACACGGCGGTATTTATGACACATCAAGAGATGAATCCCGGCCGCTGGCACGACCTCATCGAAAAGAAGAAGATTTTGGATGCCAACAAATTTACCAACAATGCGGTAGCCAGTACGGATCTGTTTACCTGTGGTCGCTGCAAATCCAAAAAGTGTACCTTTTATACGGCACAAACTCGGTCGGCGGATGAGGCAGAAACTATTTTCATTACCTGTCTGGATTGCGGCAAGAATTGGAAGAAAAATTGATACAAAATGATTTATAGAGTAAACCATAGATATAAAAAATACCGTTTTCAATGGAAGAATCCAAATTTGTATGTCCTTATCCCCTGATAGAATTTCTATATAAAAAACGGTATTGTTTACCGAACGATATCGATGTAGAAGAGTGCAAAAATGGTAACATACCCAGAAATAATTTCATGTTGCATATCAACACCTACAATCATATTGCCTGTATTTTCCAAGGAAAGGTGGAAAACAGTCAGAGTGGAAAAAACATTCATGTGCTTTCGTACGGTATCAATATTTATGCGGATGTCGAAGGAATCAACTCCACGATTCATGCCGAATACAATGCGGTAACCAAATTACCTTCACTCCCCAACCACCGCAAAAGACTATGTCAGTGTAACATTATGGTAGTTCGACTCTCTAAAACGACTCGCTCCCACATGAGCCGACCCTGTTATCGATGTCTCACAAATTTGGTGGAGATTTCCGAAAAAAAGGGGTACAAAATCAAACATGTGTATTATACCGACAATGACGAAAAAATGGTTAAAACCACCTTACACAAAATGTTAAATGATACACAATATTACACTAGACACCAACGCTACCAAAAACAATCATCTATTGACTGTTGTCATCACGATCTGTAAACGACCACGCACCTTGTGTTTTCGTGTTTTTGTATTTTTTCATTACTCGGTTTAGCGTCTTCCCCAATCGTCATCGTAGTCCGCCCAAGTTGGCCAGTCAGGAAGTGACCGAGTTTCCCAGTCGTCCCAACTATCGCTCATCTGGCTCAGCTGTTCTTGGTGAGGACAGTTGCATTTTAAAGTGTAGGGAATGTCGTTCCACAGCTTGCGGGTAGACACCTGAACGAAATTGCCACAGCAGTTGCAGTTTACCGCCTGCATCTGAATGCCCTCAGGTGCCTCGCCAAAAGCCCAGTGTTCGTCAATGTCGTCGATTCTGGTCGAAAAAGCCTGGCGAATGGTTTGGAGTACCTGTTCTTTATTTTTATGGGCGATCTTTTCGATTTCATAAAATCTCAGATCGCGGATGATAGCACAAACCACGGCCATGTAACCGCGGTACATGACATCCCACACGATGTTCACTATACTGAAGAGAGGATTGAATAAATTCATGTTAAATTATTGGGTGAATACTGTGTGATTTTGATGAAAAAAATCAATTTTTACATCAATTACCCGAACAAAACTATTCTAAAAACTCCAAATCGCGCAAACGCCAGTACTCGCAAGCGCCGCTCGGTAACGGACGACGAACAATGAAGGGGATTTTTTTGGCCTCGTATTCTTTGAGCGCAATCAGATAACTGTCGATCATGTTGTCTTTCAAAGCAATGAACGGTTTGCCCCCCGCATCCAATTGCTTGGCACGCTCACCCAAAATGCGCGCCTTTTCGTACTTGGTGACAAAAGGCAAAGTTTTGTGTAGAGGATCCACGATGAATCCGTTGGCGTCGCGCACAATGGTACACATGGTTTCCACCTCTTCGTCATTGTGAACCTGATCCTCGGGATGCCAGTCGGCAATGATGTTTTTCTTCAAAGATTCGTCAAACTTTTGTAGGTAGTTTTCGTCTTCCTCCTCTTCGTCTGCATCGTCATCGTCATCGTCACCACCGAATCCGATGATGGAAGGCATATTTGGTCTGTTTGAACTGGTTTTGACATCGCCGTCTTCCTCCTCGTCCTCTTCGTCTTCTTCCTCGTCATCATCATCGTCGACCTCGGCGTCACTTGCGAGCGAACTGTCCGAATCGGCGATACTCTCCAATTCGGAGTCGTCGTCGCCCTTTTTTTTATCTATATTTTCTTCACTTTCGGAACCAGTATTTACAGTTGATTCATCCTTATCTTCTTCTTCAGGATTCATGATATAATTTATATATTATGAATATATTTCTAAATGATTTTTTCAATTTTTTACATTAACATTACTTCGAATCGTCTGTTTTCCAGGTGGTGTCGCATGTTGAACAAATATAAATGTATTTCAAGTTTGCGTCATCATATCTCATATAGATAATCTCGGCAGGCTTCGTTTCACCGGTATGATTGGTTGAACAGGAGGCATTCGGGCATCGAATATTATAAATACGCGGCAAAGTCGGATCCAATTTAGTGTATTTGTTGATGATGTGGTTGAATTTCTGTTCTCCTTTTTTGAATTGGGTATCTAACACACACACACCTTCTTCGGTGATCGTTTCGTCGACATTACCACAGTTGCGGCAATAGTAGGTGAGTTTGTTGGGGTCTTCCGCATTGATGCCAATATAATACATGTTGTCGCATTTATTACAGAATTTCATGACCGATTAATATAATAATATAAGATAACATAATCTCTTTCAATTTTTTTCAAGATATATTTTAATACCATGAAATATAGAAAATCAAAAAGGGCGCAAGGTTCTCTAAAACAAAAAAGGAAATCTGTTCGTAAAAATAACAAGACACAAAAGAAGACATCCACTGGCATCAAAGAACCGGTTCAAATGCCTACACCCATGCTATCAAACGACAACCGGTCCTGTTGTATGTGCATGCAGCCTATCGAGAACAAATTTTTCAATCCTTCTAAATGTTTGCAACAGCATGGTAGCCGTGCTCACCGAATTTGCGCAGAATGTTGGTGGGGGGAATTTGCCAAAGAGGGGTCGAACCATCTGTGTCCGGGGTGTGAGAAAAATATGCCTCTTCCCCCCAAAAATACGGAAAAATCCAAACCCGGAGCCACTATTATTTTATTGGATGAGTAAAACTTGAATATATATTTTGTATTTTAAAATATATATGCCCGCCAAAACAGCTTTAGAAATTTCGTGCAAGTCGCCCGGAACCATTGTCACAATTGATGGCAAACAATGGTGTGTAGGTGAAAAAATCATTTCCAAAAATCCTCGTTCAAAGTGGAACAAAAGGAACAAAAAGAACCAAAGCAAAAAAGAAAAAAAGGGTAAGAAACCAACTATGACTCGTCGAACATCTAAAAAATAATTGTCGTATTGGGATTGATGCTAATAATTTGTTGTTTTATCTCTTCACAATAATAACCATTTTTCAAAATAACGATACAATTTTCTTCAGCCAACACCTGTGGTGAAAATACTGTCAATGGAAATCCGTATAGATATTTACCCTGTTTCTCTACACTGTTGTCAAGAACGCCATTGAGTTTAGTTATATCGATACCCATTGCCAATAATATTTGACTGTTGTATCCCGCACCAAAAATGTAAGATTTTTGGTTGGTATTTATGAGAGCATCATTGCATCGTTTGACAAATTGTTCATAAGTTACAATAGATTCGTTGAAATCCTCATGATAATTAGAAATACGACAGGATTGATTCTGCTGTGTTTCTGTCGTCTTTTTATGTTTTTTACAGTGGTACATCACACTATGTTTATCATAATAAATGGTTTCGACCATCTGAAACCCGTTTTTTTCGAGTAAAAATACGATATTTTCCTCATTTAAAAAAATCGTGTGTTCAAAAAACACTCCCAAAAATGGCCAAGATTTGGACTCGATAATATTACTCATATTCGGTACCCCAAAAAACATGTCACCGTCATCCTGGAGAACTTCGTAACATTTTTGGAGAAATACATTGGGTTCATAAATATGCTCAAATAGGTGGGAATGTACAATGACATCCACTCTATCATCGCATACAAAATCTTTATCAAAAAACGCCTGAATGAAGGTTATATTTTTCTCCGAAAAATCAATAGAATCGTTCTTATTTGGGTCCACAATGAAGTATTTATTGAACCCCGAAGCATTTACAGCAATTTTGCCCGAAGGACAACCTATTTCAAAAACATTGCGATCTTTAATGAGCGGTTGAAGTTTTTGTAAAAAAAGGCTGAAATAATTTTTCCATACATTCCCAACTGAAGTAATGTTGTGGGAATCGGAATATAGAATATGCAGCGGTATCATTTCATCCAATTGAATAGTATTACACGCGATACATTGGGAAAATGACAATTTATTAAAATAACTGTTACTCGAATCTTTCACACAAATCGATTTGATTGGTACCTTTTCTAAGGAAAAAATATTATGTAATATATTATCACATACGGCACATTTATCTCGAATTTCTGTCATTTATACTCATATTTAATTAATCTTTATATCAATATAAACTGTGATTATACACAAATAAATGGCCATAGCTAAAAAAAATCGAAGTTGCTTACGATAGCCCAGAAGACAGATTTGAATCTGGAGTGTTTTACGACCATTTATTAAATAAATTCAATCTACCCTCCACGGTATTTTCCGCGTAATGTCTTTTCATTTCCCTTTTCAAAACAGCGTCCACTTTTTTACTGTAAAGATTGGGCTGGGTTATTATAATACACCCGCGATCGCTAACACTGTAACCGGGACCACTACGGTTTTCCGTACCGTCTGGATTAAACAATCTAAATTTCCTATTATATATTCGTTTTGTATGCATATATAATATTTCCAGGTTTTTGTACGCATTTCTGAGATAACCGTATGCAGTAAAACTACGATGTAAAATATACAGTCATATAGCAGTAAAAGCAGTGAGATAATTTCAACAAAATTGAAAAATTGATTTTTTGAAAGAGAGATAAAAATATCCCCATAATATACCTTAAGGGTGGAATAATGACCACCAACGCTACTAAAACTATGAACAAACCCAAGTCGAAACAAACCCAATTATCGTCTGGTTCTGTTGAATATAGAAATTATCAAGATTTCATAAGCAAGCATCATGTAGATAAAGACGACAAGGAGACGCTGATTACCAACACGCGTATTGGGAATCCGGGAGGAAAATATCATATTTCCGACTCGGAATACCCCATATTCTTGGACCTGTATTATCGCGACATCGTTTCCAAGGGAACCAGTGAATATCTGACAGAAAAACAGCTAGAGACGGGTGGTCCAATAGTAGTAGACATTGACTTGAGATATGATTACGAAATTACAGAAAAACAGTATAGAAAATCCCACATCGACGAGATAGTGCAAACATATTTAGAAGAACTGAAGGAAATTTATCGTTTCGATGACAAAGCCAAGTTCCCGGTGTTTATTTTCGAAAAGCCCAATGTGAATCGTCTCGAAGACAAAAAGATCACCAAAGATGGCATTCACATGATTATCGGGATTCAATCGGACCGTTATACCCAGACCGTTTTACGCACCCGCATCATCAAAAAAATGCCCGAGACCGATTTGTGGTCGAAGTTGCCGATCAAAAATGCCTGGAACGATGTGTTTGACGAGGGGATTAGTAAGGGACACACCAACTGGCAACTGTATGGTTCGAAAAAGCCGAACCATGAGCAGTATCGTCTCACGGGTTATTACGAAATCGAGTACGACGGTGCGGATGGAGAGTTGATGTGTGACGACTTGAACATCAAAAAATTCGACATGGATCGCGATTTCAAGATGCTGTCGGTGCGCTACAAGGATCATTTGGCGCCGGTGTTTACGACAGAATTTTACGACATTCACCAAAATCTGGAAAACTCGCAGCAGTCTAAGCGCAACTACCGTGCTTCCGCTCAAGCCCCACGCAAGAAACAGAGCATCGATCTTTTGTCGATTCGTAACAAGGCTGATCTGGACAACGCGGTGCAAACCTTTTTGGAAAATTTATCGACGGCAGATTTTGAGTTCAAAGAGGTTTACGAGTACACCATGATTTTGCCAGAATCGTATTACGGGGAAGGCTCGTATTCCAAATGGGTCAAGGTCGGTATGGCTCTTTGCAACATCAGCCCCAAACTGTTGATTGTGTGGATAGCTTTCAGTGCCAAATCCAAGACATTTCTCTACGGTTCCATTCCCGACATGATGGACAAATGGATGAAATTCGACACCAACAACGAAACGGCTCTTACCAAACGATCCATCATTTACTGGGCGCGTGAAGATGCGCGCGAGGCCTACGACGCGGTGCGCGCAAACAGCGTCGATTACCATCTGGAACAATCGATTCGTTCGTTTTCGGCAAACGGAAAGATCGAAAAGGGAGTGGGCAGCGGCGACAGTGATATTGCCTTCATTTTGAAACAGTTGTACAAGGATAAATTCATTTGTGCCAGTGTGAAATTCGATCGCTGGTTCATCTTCGATCAAAATCGCTGGGTAGAAGATGAGTGTGGTACGACGCTCAGAAAGCATATTTCGAACGAACTGCGCAATCTGTACCGCAAAAAATCGGAAGACATCGCCAAGAATTTGTGCGACAAAACCCAGACGGAGGAGAAACTCAAAATGTACGAAGAGCGTTCCACCAAGATCATGGAAATCGTGGTCAAGTTGGCGCGGACCAGTGACAAGGACCACATTCTGAAGGAGGCGCGGGAGCTCTTCTACGATCGTGAGATCAAATTCCTGGATTTGCTCGACAGTAATCCCTACCTGTTGTGTTTCAGTAACGGGGTGTGGGATTTCAAGGAGAAGGTGTTTCGCGCAGGTCGTGCGGAAGATTACATTTCAAAATGCACCAACATTCAGTATCGCAAAATCGAT
>Ga0214919_10007823_pt1 | contig 14300 bp, 12 predicted proteins | sample LL1503_MetaG_FD_177994 | JGI IMG/M metagenome (GOLD analysis project Ga0214919, IMG submission 177994) | Freshwater microbial communities from Lake Lanier, Atlanta, Georgia, United States - LL-1503 | ecosystem: Environmental > Aquatic > Freshwater > Lake | place: USA: Georgia | collected...
TGGGCGTGCTGACTCTGCGCGGCCAGCGCCTGTGCCCAGTAAAGTGCGAGATAGAAATGTGAACCGCGGTTATCGATCCCGGCGCCAACTTTGCGCGCGGGCGATTTATCGTTTTCCAGGAATTTGCCGTTGGCGGCGTCAAGGGTATCGGCCAACACTTTCGCCGCTGCGTTATTTTGGGTCAGGCTGAGATGCTCAAACGAAGCGGCGAGAGCGAAGAATTCGCCAAGTGAATCCCAGCGCAGGAAATTTTCTTCGGTGAATTGCTGGACATGCTTCGGGGCAGAGCCGCCGGCTCCTGTTTCAAAAAGGCCACCGCCTTTCATTAAAGGCACAATCGAAAGCATCTTGGCGCTCGTGCCCACTTCAAGAATCGGGAAAAGATCAGTGAGATAATCGCGCAGGACATTGCCGGTGACCGAAATGGTGTCTTGGCCGGCTTTGAGTCGTTCGAGGGTAGCGAGACAAGCCGCGGCGGGTGGCAGGATTTTAATATCCAGTCCGGCGGTGTCATGTTGAGCGAGGTAGGTTTTTACCTTGGCGATGACTTGGGCATCGTGCGCTCGTTTGGTATCGAGCCAGAAAATAGCGGGCGTTTGGCTCAAGCGGGCGCGCGCGACGGCGAGCTTTACCCAATCTTGAATGGGGAGATCCTTAGTCTGGCAAGCGCGCCAGATATCGCCGGCTTGCACTTCGTGTTCGATTAAAACGGACGGACTAGCGCCTGCTGGTTGGTCACTCAAGACCACGCGGATCGTGCCATGACCGGGGGCGACAAAAGTTTTATTGTGGGAGCCGTATTCTTCTGCGGCTTGGGCCATGAGACCAACATTAGGCACCGAGCCCATGGTCTTGGGGTCGAAGGCCCCGTGTTGTTTGCAAAAATTAATCGTGGTTTGGTAGACCCCGGCATAGCAGCTATCAGGAATTACGCAGAGGGTGTCTTGGCCCTGGCCGGCAGCGTTCCACATTTGGCCCGAAGTCCGGATCATCGCGGGCATCGAGGCATCGACAATGACATCGCTCGGCACGTGCAGATTCGTGATGCCCTTATCGGAATTGACCATGGCAACCGCTGGCCGAGCGGCCAAGATGGCGACAATATCAGCTTCGATCACCGCGCGTTGTTCGGCGGGCAGCTTGGCGATTTTTTCCACGAGATCCCCAAACCCATTGTTCAGGTCGACCCCCAGCGCGGCGAGTGTCGTCGCGTGTTTCGTGAAGAGATCCTTAAAGAATACCCGCACGGCGAGACCGAACATGATGGGGTCAGAGACCTTCATCATGGTGGCCTTCAAGTGGAGCGAGAAGAGCACACCATTTTTTTTAGCCTGCGCCATCTGCTGGGCAAAAAAAGCGCCCAGGGCGTTTTTGCTCATGAAAGTAGCATCAAGGATTTCGCTAGCCTGTAGGGTGGTTTTTTCCTTCAGGACGATGATCTGGGCCGCCTTGGCGATCGCTTCGGGCGTAGCCCCAGCCGGGGCGGGCGCGGGTACGAACTCTAGGCGGACGCTGGTGGCGGCCGGCACGGTAATTGATTTTTCGTTGGAGAAGAAATCATCATGTCCCATAGTGGCGACGCTGGTCTTGGAGGTCGGGAGCCAAGCGCCCATCGAGTGCGGATGTTTGCGGGCGTATGCTTTGACTGCTTTCGGCGCCCGCCGATCGGAATTTCCTTCACGCAGCACAGGATTAACGGCGGATCCCATGACTTTCGCGTATCGATTTTTAGCATCTTTTTCTGCGGCAGTCGTGGCGACTTCGGGGAAATTCGGCAGCGCGTAACCTTGAGCCTGTAATTCGGCGATGGCGGCTTTCAGTTGGGGTACTGAAGCGCTCACGTTTGGCAGCTTAATAATATTGGCTTCCGGCAGGAGGGTGAGGGCGCCGAGTTCTGCCAAATGATCAGCCACGCGCTGATGGGCGGGCAGGAGATCAGAAAAATTAGCCAGAATCCGGGCAGCGACTGAAATATCGCGGGTCTCGACCGCGATGCCCGAGTGCTTCGTGAAAGCTTGGATAATCGGCAATAAAGAATAAGTCGCGAGGGCAGGGGCCTCGTCGGTCTTGGTGTAAATGATAACGGGATTAGCGGGCATGAGAGGGAGACGTCAGACTGGGATTAATAATTAACTAACTGACGTAAACTGCCGTCGCCAATTCGGTCAAAAGCAATGTGCATGACGAGGGGCTTGGCCCGCACCTTGCAGTCAATCTAATGATCTTCTGAAGCCAGATGGGCATCTGGATTTAGCCCCGCCCGCACAAAAGCCCAAGCAGGTCTTGGTTGAGCCTACCGGTGGTCCGCGAAATGCTCACGTCCCCACCGGTTGCACGGTGAGAAATTGCAGCACGACGCGATTTTCTCGGCGCGAACAATCCAGCAAGACCTCAAAGCGGGCTTCCCAGTCATTGGAGGCTTCCGGATCAGCCAAGATCTGAGCGACTGCTAGATTTTCCCCCGCTTCGGCGCGAGCGTCGCTGGTTGCAATGAAATGCGTGTGCTTCAAGGCGCGGCCTTCGGGATCGAGCCGGAAGCGGCCGCGGGCATCAAAATATGGCTGAAATTCTTTCTCGATGCGGCGGCTTTCGACTAGGGTGACAGTCTCATCAGTCACTGTCGTGGCCGGCGCTGCCAAGCGTAAGCGAGCGGCTTCCCAATCGCGGGCGGCAACGTCTTGTAGGAAACCCAAGACCCCCACGCGGACCAAGCGGCGAAAGGCCGCCGTGTCGCGGGTGAGGTCGAAGCTCGCGGGCCGCGCGGGTTTGGCCGCGAGTTCGATCGCGACAAAATCGGGATTCTTCAGACGCTCCCATTCGTCAAGTAAGCTTGAATCAACGCCGCGAATGAGTTCGCGGAAATATTCTTCCATTTCTACCACTGCTTCCGTTTTAGCCGTCGCGGGTACCGTCTGATTAAGCACTTTCCAAACTTGCATCAGATGGCGCAAAAGTAAGCCCTCACTGCGCTCGAGCCCATAGTCACGGACGTAATCGGCGAATGATTGGTAGCGCTCAAACATTTCACGAGCGATCGACTTGGGGCGCACGTTTTCCTGTTCGACCCAAGGGTGCGCGGCCGCGAAAGTGTTGAAGGTTTCGTAGAGGAATTCTCGCAGGGGCTTGGGGTGTTCTACTTCCTCTAATTTCGCCATGCGCTCCTCGTAGGGAATGCCGGCCGCTTTCCATTCTTCGATTTTAAGACCTTTCTGCTTGTCGACTTGGCGCCGCAAGATCTGTTCTGGGTCCTCGACGATGGCTTCGCAGAGCGTGAGCACATCAAATGGATAGTCGGGCGATTCACGTTCCAGCAGCGGTAACGTATCGATGAGATAAAGTGAGAGCGCTTGATGGAGGGAGAAGTCTGCCTGTAACTCTAAATTAACGCGTAAGCGACGGCCCGAAGGCTCGCGTGGTATAAATTCAATAATTTTTCTCTCAACCAAGGCTCGAAATAGCTGCCAAGCGCGTTGGCGTAGGGCGCGTTTCTTGGTGGGGGTTTCGTGACAATCATTAATGAGGTCTCGCAGGGCCCGACAGCCGTCGCTGTCGCGACTTAGGACGAGCAAGAGCATGCCATGCGATACGTCAAAATGAGATGAAAGTTCCTCCGGCGCCGCGGTGCGCAGGCGTTCGAATGTTTTCGCATCCCAACTCACGCTGCCCTCAGGGGCGCGCTGTTTAACAAGCTTCTTTTTCTTGGCCGGATCAGCCGCGGCCTTTTCCTCCGCGCGTTTATTTTCGATGAAATGCTCCGGTGCCTGAACGATCACGTAGCCTTGATCATCAAACCCAGCTCGACCGGCTCGGCCTGAGACTTGGCGAAAATCCCGCACGCTGAGAATCGCCGCTTTTTTGCCATCGTATTTCCAGAGCTGGGTGAAGAGCACGGTACGAATCGGAACATTGATCCCGACCCCCAAGGTATCGGTACCGCAGATAAGTTTGAGCAGACCTTTTTGCGCCAATTGTTCGACCAGAATACGGTATTTGGGCAAAAGCCCCGCATGGTGCACGCCAATGCCATGGCGCAGCCAGCGCTTCATATCTTTTCCGTAAGGACTATTGAATTTCACCGCTTCCAAAGCCGTCGCGAGCGTTGCTTTTTCTGCCTTCGTGCAAATCGGTAGGCTCATTAAAGCTTGGGCCGCTTCGGCCGCCGCCCGCTGGGTAAAATGAACGAGGTAGACCGGTGCGCGTTGCGCGAGGAGTAATTGGCTCACCCGCTCCGCCAACGGGGTTTCCGAATATTCAAAAGCGAGCGGGACTGGTCGTCGATCGCTTCGCACCGTGAGGCTGGGGGCACCCGTCACGCGGGTTAATTCACGTTCAAAAAAATCGGTTGAGCCCAACGTGGCCGACATCAGCAAAAAGCGCGCTTGCGGCAGAGTGAGCAGGGGAACCTGCCAAGCGTAGCCTCGTTCATCATCTGAGTAATAATGAAATTCATCCATGATCACCGCGCTCACCTCGGCGTGCGCGCCGCGGGTCAACGCGATGTTCGCCAGAATCTCTGCCGTGCAGCACAACACGGGCGCGTGGGGGTTAACCGAAGCATCACCGGTCATCATACCGACATTTTCCGGACCAAAATCTCGACAGAGGCTGAGGAATTTTTCGTTAACCAACGCTTTAATCGGACAGGTGTAAACCGAGCGCTGCCCCGCGCAGAGTGCTTTGAAATGCAGGGCTGCCGCCACCAATGATTTACCCGAGCCGGTCGGCGTATTAAGCACGACGTTACGGCCTGCGAACAGCTCGAGAATGGCCTCTTCCTGTTCCGGATAAAGCGTCAGCCCGCGCGCCGTCATCGCTTGGAGAAAGGCGTTGAGCACTGCATCGGGATGCGGGCATCCACTCAGTGGGGGCAGCGGGGCGGTGGACGGCAGTGACATCAGCGCCACAACGAGGCTTCCGCCCCTGCGAGACAAGCCAGGACGACTTAAAATGCAGCCGTTAAACCGGTTTTCTCCGTCTTCGTTTTCAACTCAGATTTGACGGCACCAATCCTAGCGCTTACGGTCTAGCTGAGTAACCATTCTATTATCCATGAAAACCACCGCTCTCTTTTCGTCATTTTTACTGGCCGCGAGTCTGGTCAGTTCATCTGTTTTAGCTCAGGAAAATGCGCCCGCTCCAGCTTCCGCTGCACCGTTAGCGCCGGTGACGTTAAATGGGGTGGTGGCGGTTGAAAAATTACCCACCCCTACGTCTTTATTGAAGGACGCTGAAGCGGAAGGGCTGACAATTTTGCGCATGGAACAGACTCCCGATCGCATGATTGTGGTCTACCAGTATCCGGACGGCAGTACGCGCGCTTTTGCCTACACCACCACGGTAGAAGTGGCGGCGGCTACGCCTGTGCGGGCCACCGCGCTATCAAAGGCTACCTATACGGTGGTAGCAGAGCCAGCTCCGGCTCCGGCGGTGGTCTACGCGCAACCAGAAACAATTTACTACACACAACGTGAACCCGTCTATTATTCGCCCCGTTATATTCGCGCTTACGATCCTGCGTGGGACTTTTGGACCCCATTGGCTGTGGGCGTCGGCCTCGGCTGGGGCTTTGGTGGGCATCAGGGCCATGGTGGGTCTTACGGCCACGGAGGCCATAGTCGCGGCCATCGCTGATTTTCAAGCACCCAATTAATTGCCCCCCCGTGGTAGCGCAACGGCTTGATTCCCCTGCTTCGGCAAAAGCGGCTGATGGGTGGGCTGCTCGTAATAGCATCAGCAGTCGATAAACTGAGCCTTGTCACAACAGCGCTGAGTCCTTTTATCATCACTTTCACATGACTACTGCTACCTCCCGTTTCCAGAGCGTACGCTCTATTATTTCCACTAGCATTGCTCTGGCCGCCCTGGCGTTGCTTTTACCCGCTTGCAGCAAGGCACCGAAGGAGGCCGCAGCCAAACCCGCGGCGAGCGCATTGGTCTCAGTTGAACAGCGCGTCAGCTACGGTATTGGTTACAATATGGGCGCCGGCATTGCGCACCAGGGCGGCTTTACCGTGGACCAAGCTGCGCTGAAGGCGGGACTCGAGGATGGCCTCACCAAAGCTAAGACTGCTTTACCTGAAGCCGACATCCAAGCGGCTTTCACCACCCTGCAAGAGCGGATGACCAAAGTAACCGCAGAAGCCGCCACCAAGCAACTCGCTGCCGGTGCCGAATTTTTAGCTAAGAACAAATCACGAGCGGGCGTAAAAATTACCGCCTCTGGCTTACAGTATGAAATTCTTACCACCGGCAAAGGGCCCAAGGCCAAATCTACGGATACCGTGGTGGTGCGTTATCATGGTACGCTCATCGATGGGACGGTTTTTGATAGTTCGGTGGAACGAGGTGATACCGCCGAATTCGCCGTCACCGGCGTAATTCAAGGCTGGGTCGAAGCGCTGCAACTGATGGCGGTCGGCGATAAGTGGAAACTTTATATTCCAGCTGGGCTGGGCTACGGCCCTCGTGCGGCCGGAAAAATTCCCGCTAATTCGACGTTGGTTTTCGAAGTCGAGTTGGTGTCGATTAAGTAAGCTAGCCTTGCTCGCCGGTACCCGATGCATGATGCCCTCACTCTTTCCTGCCCCCATTGCGGCGAGTCATTTTCACTCGCCCTCGATGTCAGCGAGGGCAGTGCAGAGTTCACGGCGGATTGCGAGGTGTGTTGTCGCCCCATGAAGGTCAGCGTGAATATCCAGGACGGCGCCTTAGCCGGCTGGGATGTAGTCGAAGAATGAAATGCTCCGGTCGGCCTAGCGTTGACGGCGAGCGATAGAATCGCGTCACTCTCTCGCACCCCTGATTGCTCGACCCATGAATTGGCCTAACGAAATATTCTACCTTGGCTATTTGGCTCTCTTTGGCGGCTGCATTGTCGCCATGCTTGGTTGGCATCGTCAGCAGCGGAAGCAACGGCTACCGTTTGCCGCTGACCTCAAATTGCTGCGCGCCCCGGGCGAGACCCAACTTCGCTTAGCGCGTCGGTTTGAGGAAGAGGGTTTTATCGGAATGATTGTGGCCTCCATCGTACCCGCGGCGAGTGGGATGATCTTACTCTTGATTACGGTGCGCTTGCCGCAAGAGCTCCAACTCGGCGGAGCGGCGTTAACGTTGGCCGCTTTCCTGGCGACTTTCTATTACTCCGCTCGCTGGTTTTCGCGCCGCGCGCAAGAAAGTGGTAACCGCTATCTCGGGTATTTTGGTGAACGCGTCGTGGCGGAGCAGCTTGAACCGTTGAAAGCGCACGGCTGGCGAATTTTCCACGATGTCCCGGGTGGTACGACAGAACACCGTTTCAATCTCGATCATCTCGCGGTCGGTCCTGCGGGAGTTTTTGTGATCGAGACGAAAACTCGCCGCAAGGGTCCGGCGCGCCCCGGCTTTGATCCCGGCACCGTATATTTTGATGGCGGCTCCTTGGTTTGGCCCTGGGGCGAAGACAATCACGGCCTCGAACAAGCCGAACGTCATGCGGACTGGTTAACCGCAACGCTGAAAGCTGAAATCAACGAACAGTTGCCGGTCACACCAGTATTGGCGCTGCCGGGTTGGGTGGTAGCGCTTAAGCCCTCGCAAAATTCTCGTCGCTGTCGCGTCGCCAATCCGCAGGATTTATCATCGCAACTGCTGAGTGGACCGGTGGCGTTGACTGAAGCACAAATCAGCCGCATTAGCGCAAAACTCGAAGCACGCTGTCGCGACGTCGACTATTGAGTCGAAGTTCAGCGGCCATTGAAGCGGTCTTTTCCCTCGACCCAATCGGCTAGGCGCATTGTTTGGAGGCTTGCCCAAGCTGCTTCCACTCCAACCGATCGGTTATATTCACACGCAAAAGCAGGTGAAGTTTCAGGCGCGGCATCAACCGGCCGAGAGTGCCGCGGAGCGCAACATTCTCGAATTGCTGCCAGACTGTGATTATGAGCAAGCGCTCCATGATGTCGCCGGTTTCACGCGCATCTGGTTAATTTGGTGGTTTCACCGCAATTCGGGCTGGCGGCCACGGGTTTTACCTCCGCGCGGTCCGGCGACAAGACGGGGCGTCTTCGCCACCCGCTCACCCCATCGGCCTAATCCTCTCGGGTTAACTCCCGTGCCGCTCATTGCGGTTGAGGGTCGTCGACTCATCCTCGGCGCCTGCGATCTGGTAGATGGCACCCCGGTGTTTGACCTCAAGCCTTACATTCCGGCTTATGATTCCTTTCCCAATGAAAAGGCGGGTTGGCTTGATGAAATGGAGACATCGCTGGCCGCCCCGCCGCAATTCCAAGTGGAATTTTCTAGCCTAGCGCAGGAGCAGGCCGAGTGGTTACTCCAGCACTGGGCCATTGATTTTCGCCCACGCGTGAACGAATTGCTCAGCCGTGATCCCAGCCTGCACCGCACCCGGCGCATCACCCGGCGGGCACCGGATGAATTTGTCATCGGCTGCGGCGCTTGGCGCGCTGTTTTTAAAATATCGGGAAAGATCGTATTCATTCTCGCGCTCGAGCCGGGTTATCCGCGCCGCTTTCTGGAAGACCCAGCCCGCACGGAAGGCCTGCCCGATCGCACCGCCCAATTAGCCTACATGGCGCAGTGGCCCTCGCGGCTCAGCGCGATTCTGCCGCGAGCCGCCCCATGAAATTAACTGGCCTCGACCAATTTTTTATTAGCTGGTTCGGCTTAGCAAACGTCGTGGTATTTTTTATTTTTGGGTACGACAAGTGGCAGGCAGGGCGCAAGCGTGGGCAACGAGTTTCCGAAGCCACCTTGTGTCTGACGAGTGCGCTGGGCGGGTGGTTGGGGGGATTCTGCGCGCTATTTATTCTTCGGCACAAATCAGCCAAACCCTCTTTTCAGCTTAAATTTGCCGCGGCTTTTTTTGTCTGGGCAGCACTTATCACTGGGGCTATTGCCGTAAGTGGTCGGTGGTAAGAGTTAAAATGACTTGGTCTGATGATTAGCCTCGGCTGGGCCCCATTTCAATAGCTCCAGTCACGCCCGCGCGCGCCGATTGCACTTTCGCCTTCGCTTCTGCGCTAGTTTCTATTCGTTCCTTCCGGATGAGAGAGATGTGCTACCGCTGCTTTTGGCCCCAGCAATTGTGCTGGTGCTCGTCCTTGCTGCCGATGCTGACACGTACCCGGTTCATTTTTTTAATGCACCCCAAGGAATTTAAAGAGGAAAAAGCTGGAACAGGTCGACTCACTCAATTGTGCCTACCGAATAGTGAACTGCATATGGGGAAGGGGTTTGATGACCACGCGCCCGTCCAAGCGGTGCTCGCCGATCCGCTGAATTATTGCGTGCTCCTCTATCCTGGCGTCACGGCACTTAATTTATCAGAGGTGGAACGCGCCCCTACGGCGGCGGCCCAGTTTAGTGAACTCCGTCTTGCGCTGACAAATCGACGCCTCGTGGTTATTTTACTCGATGCAACCTGGAGCGGGGCGCGGAAAATGTTGAGGCTAAGCCCGAATCTTCAGCGTCTACCGCGCATCATGTTTACGCCGGCTGCGCCGAGTCGCTATATTATCAAGCAACAGCCGCAGGCGGGCTGTCTCTCGACTCTGGAGGCGGTGCATGAATTGCTGCTCGTTTTGGAGCGGACTGGGCTCGACCAATATCTTTTGCCTGAATTATTGCTGAATATTTTTCAGCGGATGCAGGATTATCAGATTAAATGTGCCGCCGATCCCAACCGTTCGGGTTATCGCCGTCAGCCCTACAGCGACCCAGTTGATCGCCGACTAGCGGCGGGTGATCGCGCGGCGCGGCGCGATAATTTCATGCGCCAACCGGGGCACTCTGATACCGTGCCGCCTTCGCCCTTAGATTAAAAGAATCAGGAGCTGGCTGCCTCGCCCCTGGCTTAAGGCAACTTCGCTTGGATAACTTTACTAGCGGCGCCAAAATCTATCAGACCAGCTTCGGGGCGCTGTTTTAAAGCGCCGATTACTTTCCCCATCTCTTTTTTTGAAGTGGCCCCGGTGGCAGCGATGACTTCCAGGACGAGGGCTTCCAGTTTGGCGGGATCGAGTCCCGCGGGGAGGAATTTTTCAAGAATGGCTATCTCGGCCGTATTCAGCGCCACGAGGTCAGCGCGCCCGCCTTTTTCAAATTCGGTACGGGCATCCGTCAGATTTTTAACCGCTTTGCGAAAAGTGGCCATCGTGAGCGCTTCATCGATGGGCTTGCTCGTGTCCATCGCTGCGCGCTGGATGGCGGCATCCATCGTGCGCAAGGCTGTCGCCGTCGCCGTGTCGCGGGCTTTCATCGCCGTAATAATGTCAGCACGGAGTCGTTCGTAGGTGGTAGGCATAAGTTGAATCGCAGACAAACGGTCCTCACGCAAAGTGCAATCCGTGATCTCTGGACTGCGGGGCGCTAGACGACTGATTCGATGATCACGGTGCGCCGCTTACCACCAAGATCTAGGGTGAGGGCTTCTCCTTGGCTGCAGCCCATCAAGTGACGCCCCAGCGGAGATTGCGGGGTAATTACCAGCACGCGTTGATCGCCGTGGGCTATTTCCATCCCGCCGGCCCGTGGTCCGATGAAATAGTAATTTTGCTCTGGTCCCTGTAAGGTAATTAAGGCTCCCACGCTGATCGGTTCTGTGCGCAAAAAATTTCGGGGCACGATGGCTTGGAATTGCGCCAAAGCGAGGGCGGCCTCATCGGCTGCTTTGGATTGTCCGTGCGCCAGGTAAGATGCTTCCAGCCCACGCGTGTCGTATTTGTCTTCAGCTTTATTTTCTTCATCAGTCGCTTCGGCGTGGGTCGCTAAGGCGGCTGCGGTCAGCATTGTGAGCTCCGCTTGTAGCTGAGTAATGATTTTCGCTAAGAGTTCAGTCTTGGTCACAGGTAAATATTTTCAGGGTCGATTGGCGCGCGGTCTGACGAGTCTAGGCCACGCTGGCGGTTAGTGCGAAAATTTCTCAGGGTTTTTTTCGTCACGGTAGATAGCGACAAAAGCTGGTTGCCCTTCGAGGTGAGCGGCGCGGTACATCCCCAGGGAGTTAAACTCCATCGCGATGTTGCCCTGTCGGTCGATGGCGACGACGCCACCGGTTCCGCCGAGCTGGGCGACTTTTGCGATGCTGGCGGCAGTTGCGGTGTGGAGCGGAACGCCCCGGTATTCCATCTGAGCGGAGACGTCATGCGCCACATTAAGGCGCATGAAATATTCGCCATCGCCGGTGGCGCTGAGCGCGCAAGTTGCGTTGTTAGCGTAATTACCGGCACCGATGATGGGGGCATCGCCGACGCGTCCATATTTTTTATTCGCCATGCCGCCAGTGGAGGTGCCGGCGGCGAGGTTCCCTTGTTGATCGAGGGCGGCGCACCCGACGGTACCCCAGCGGCTTTGCCGATCAAAATAATCAGAAGTGCGGCGGACGCCGTTCGGCGCAGCTTTCTCGCGGGCTTGGATTTTTTTCAATTGTTCGCGACGAAATTCTGTTTGGAAGTATGCATTGGGGATTAAGGCATAGCCTAGGCTTTGGGCAAATTGCTCGGCCCCTTCGCCGATTAACATGACGTGACTCGATTTTGTCATGACATCCCGGGCAAGATTGATGGGATTTTTAATATGCTGCAGTCCGGCGACCGCCCCCGCGGCCAGGGTATTTCCATTCATGATGGAAGCATCCAGCTCGCATTGCCCAGCGGCATTAAGCACCGCGCCACACCCCGCATTGAAGAGCGGAGAGTCCTCGAGCACATTAATCGCGGCGGTGACGGCCTCCAAGGCGGGGCCGCCTTTTGCCAGCACTTGGTAGCCGGCGGCTAGGGCTTCGTTCAATTGCTGGCGAATTTCAGCCTCGCGACCGGGCGACATATTCTGTCGTTCGATGACTCCTGCGCCACCATGGAGCACGAGACCAAAGCGCGGCGGCGGCTCAGCCGCGCAGGCCGCGCTGAGTCCCACGTTAAGCAAAAATGCTAGAAGCGAATATTTCTTCATCGGCTAGGGTGCTTGTTTAGAGCGATTATTTGTCGCGGCCGAGCGCTTGTAGGAAAAACGCATAATTGCGGGCGACATCGCGCAAGGCATCGTAGCGTCCAGCCGCGCCGCCGTGGCCTGCCCCCATGGTGGCATGGAGCAAGGTGGCGTTGGCTCCTTTATCAAGCGTGCGGAGTTTGGCCAAGTATTTGGCCCCCTCCCAATAAGGCACCTGGCTATCATGATAGGAGACGAGCACGAGGAGATGCGGGTAAGCAGTGGCTTTGAGGTTATCGTACGGACTGTAAGCGCGCATCCACTGGTACTGTTCTTGCATGTTCGGGTTGCCCCACTCGATGTATTCCTCGGTAGTTAGCGGCAACGTGGCATCCAACATGGTGTTGAGCACATCGACGAACGGCACTTGCACAATCGCTGCGTGGAAGAGATCGGGGCGTTGGTTGATCACCGCGCCCATGAGCAGGCCGCCGGCACTGCCCCCTGAAGTTAAGAGCTGGGCGGGACTCGTCCAGCGCTGGTCGACTAACCATTGGGCGCAGTCGACAAAATCGTTGAACGTGTTCATTTTTTTATCCATCCGGCCCGCTTCGCGCCACTCTTCCCCGAGTTCACCGCCACCCCGAATATGCGCGATGACGTAAATAATCCCACGATCGAGGAGACTGACGCGACTGCTGCTAAAGGCCGCCGGCATACTGAGGCCGTAAGAACCATAACCATAGAGCCAAAGCGGTTGCGGTTTGGTGCGATCTAAGTCAGCTCGATAGACGATCGATAGCGGTACTTTTGTCCCATCGCGCGCCGTCGCCCAGAGTCGCTCTGATTTGTAATGCTCAGGGCTGAAGCCGCCCAGAATGGCCGTTTGTTTAATGAGCGTACGTTCCCCAGTTTTTAAGTTTTCAGCATAAACCGTGGTGGGACGAACGAGTGACTGGTAGCTGAATTGATAAACGCTGGTGTGGTAATCCCAATTGCGGTCCGCGCTGACTTCATAAGTCGCCTCGGGCATGGCCAAGCGGGCCGACGCGCCAGACGCAAAACTGAAGCGCCGCAGATGGGGGAGCCCATTTTCCCGCTCGGTGATCACTATGTAATCGGCAAACATATCCAGCCCCTCGATCTTAATGGCAGGATTAGGCGCGATGAGATCGGTGGTGGCGGTTGGTTGGCTCACTGGGGCCTGGCAGATCTTGTAGTTCTTTGCCCCAGCCCGATTGGTTACATAGTAGAATTGTCCGTTCCGGTGTTCGCTGTAGTATTTAACATTTTCCGTTCGCCCGAGTAGCCGCTGAAGTTTTGCGCCGACCACATCAGTGGCGAGTGCCCACGCCTCACTGGTCTGTTTACTCTCAGTGTGGATAAAAATATATTTTCCATCGCGGGATTTATCAACCTGGAGATTATAGAGTTCGTCCTGATCTTCATAGATCAACTCAGTTTGCCCGCCGCTCAGGGTCCAACGGTAAACCTTATCGGAGCGCTTGGCCGTATTTTCCGTGCCGTAGTAAATCACGTCATGACCGGCGCCCCATTCTAAGCTGGAGATGGCGCCAATTTTCTGGGGCACGAGAGCCTTGGTTGCCAAGTCCATGACAAATACTTCATATTGGCGGTAACCCGTCCAATCGATTGAGTAAGCGAGCCGGGCCCCATCATCGCTCACGCGAAATTGACCGACGGCAATGTAGGTGTGCGTCCCGACAAGCGTATTCAGATCGAGGAGAATCTCTTCCGGCGCGGCATCACGGCTGAGTCGACGGCAGTAAATGGGGTACTGTTTGTTTTTTTCCGTTCGGGTATAGTAACTGTAGCCGAGCCAAGATACCGGCGCGGAAGCATCATCTTCTTGGATCCGGCCAATCAGCTCTTGGTAGAGGTTAGCGCGCAGGTCAGTCGCGGGCGCCAGCACGGCTTCCGTATAGGTATTTTCGCTTTCGAGGTAATTGATGACCGCGGGGTTCTCTTTCTCCCGTAGCCAAAAATAGTTATCGACCCGCGGATCGGCATGCACCGTGACATTTTTTGGCTGGGGCTTAGCCACTGGTGGCCGTGAGCGGGTAAGGTCGAAGCTGGCTTGAGTAGTGACGGCAAGAGCACACATAGAAATAATTGGGAGGATGAGTTTCATAGTTATAAAGATGGCTTAAATTGCGCGGCCGCAGCGCGCCAATTCGGTTTTGGGATTACTCGTCTCGGCCGCGAGCATCAGGCCTTCGGCGAGAGGCTGGTACTAAAAATTAAACGCTTAACCAATTCGGTCAGCCGCACGCTTAAGAGGGTGTCTTCTTGTTCGGTTGTCATCTGGTACGTGCTCCGTTGCGTCGCGCGTTCGGCTAGTTCGACGCTCAGAATGT
>Ga0214919_10007824_pt1 | contig 14300 bp, 13 predicted proteins | sample LL1503_MetaG_FD_177994 | JGI IMG/M metagenome (GOLD analysis project Ga0214919, IMG submission 177994) | Freshwater microbial communities from Lake Lanier, Atlanta, Georgia, United States - LL-1503 | ecosystem: Environmental > Aquatic > Freshwater > Lake | place: USA: Georgia | collected...
CCCTCGGCCCTTCGCTTACGGTGACAATGACACCTGCCAAAAATTCATTTAACCTTCGCTTATGACGAACGTCAGGCTGACAAATCAGGAACAGCAAGTGATCGTGGCGGTTATTCGCGCGGCCCTCACTTCTCAATCTATCAGGTCCATTGGTGTCTATGGCTCCCGCGCTGATCTGCTGAAATCGGGCGGTGATATCGATCTTCTGGTCGAGGTGGACGGGGATCCTGGTGACAGGTTTATTGCCATACAAAAAATCCGCTCGGACCTTTGCAGGAATTTGGGCGAACAAAAATTCGATATATTCATGATCTCAGCGGACAGCGCCCGGAACAGTGACCGGGAAAATCAGTTTTATAAACTGATCTCATCTGAAATTAAAATCCTTTGGAGTTCAGGTGGATAATCCATTATTCCCGATTTTGCAGGCTGATATGCTGCTCGCTGAGCGTGCGATTTTCATCCTTGAAAAAAGCGCAAAAAAATCTTCCCGGCTGCTTTTGGAAGCCGAATCAAGAGTGTTGACCGATGATGATCGTGAAACCTTTGAAGCGCTGACGTCGCGTTTCGGCCGGGCGTTGGATTTTATGACGCAGAAATTACTGCGCACCATAGACCGTATCGAGCTCACCGACGAAGGAAGTGTTTTGGACCGCGTGAACCGTTTCAAAAAGCGCAAAATTTTGAGAGATGAAATTAATTACGGACTGCTCAAAGATTTAAGAAATCAGATCGTCCACGAGTACATTATCGATGAGACTGATCGTGTGGTTCGCGAGTCGTTGAACCACACGCCCCTTCTCCGCGATATGTTGGACAAGGCAAGAGAATACTGTGAGCGCCGGGGCTTTATTGGGCCCGGGTAATGGCTCAAGGAGTCATGGGGCACTTTCCTCCTGTTGACATCCCAACAGTCATCCGACTATAAAGTGGCGCTCCTAGTGGACATGGGCTTGTAGCTCAGGTGGTTAGAGCGCACGCCTGATAAGCGTGAGGTCGGCAGTTCGAGTCTGCCCAGGCCCACCATGTTCCCCTTCCCCAACCCAATCTTTGGGTAATATATGGATTTCACTGAAGAATTCAGAAAATCGGTCGACCCTGAACTGCTGTTCAAAGGGCGGCCGGGTGATGTCCGCTTGGGCGAATTGGTGTCCACCAAATGGCCTTTGGTCGGTGTCACGACCCGGATTTGCATCGTCGGTGCCCCAGATGATCTTGGCGTCCACCTGAACCGGGGGCGGCGCGGGGCTGCCGGGGGGCCATCTGCCATCCGCCGGGAGCTTTACCGGATGACACCCCCCATGGATAAGGCCTTTGAAGTCGATCCGGGTGTCTTCTGTGATGCCGGCGACATGGTTCCTGGCAGTGACATCACCGTCAACCACCGCCATGCCCAAAGCCTTTGCGAATTGGCTCTGAATGCCTCTCGTGCGGTCGTCGCCCTTGGTGGAGGCAATGACTACTCAGCACCCCACGCAAGAGCCCTGCGTGAAGTTTCAGCCGCCCAAAAAGACGCCACGGGAACGATTGGGATTTTGACCGTTGATCCTCATCTTGATGTCCGCGAACGCGAAAGCAATTTGCCCCACAGTGGGACTCCCTACCGAGACTTGATTGACGGTGCCACGATCGATCCGCGCAATCTGGTGGAATTTGGCGCAAGAAAAAATCGCAATGCAGCAGCTCATTTTGCCTGGTGTCGCGAACGCGGAGTGGTGATTCGGGATTTTTCTGAATTGCGCCGTGCCGAACGTATTGGCGTCAGGATTCCTGATGCCTTTGCCCAGGATCTTGAACGTCTTGTTGCCCGTTCTGATGATGTGATGGTTTCAATCGATTTAGACGCATGCACGGGTCTGACGGGGGTCAGTGCCCCGGCAGCCCTCGGCTTTTCGCCCTCAGATCTATGTGAAATGGCGGCCATTGCTGGCCGCCACAAGAAAGTCAGGCTATTTGAAATCGTAGAGTGTGCGCCAGATTTGGATCCGTCGGGAATGACCGTCAAAGTCGCCGCGGAACTGGTCTACGCATTTATGGAGTCCCGGTTTCCTCTTTCATGACACTCGTGCTGCGGTAGCCAAACGATCCTTTGGCCTTCAGGTCTTCAGCGGCATCCCAAGCATCAGGAGCAGCCATTTCCCACGCCCGCTTGAATGACGGCGGTGGATCGCGGAGCAGTTCTCCTGGCTCCAGATAATCAAAAAGTTCTCCGTAGTGTTTGATGTCAAATGGTCCAATGCGGTGCATCAAATGCCATGGACGCAGTTGCATCGTGTGCTTCAAACCCATGGCTCCCAGAAGTTCTGCGACGGATTCGATGGTTTGTTCGTGAAAGTTACGGACTCGAACCCGCTTGTCCTGGATGTCCAGCCCCTTCATCAGAGTGATATCGTTGGTGGCGACTCCTGTGGGGCAATGGTTGGTGTTGCACCTGAGGGCTTGAATGCAACCAAGAGCCATCATCATGCCGCGGGCCGAGTAGCAGGCATCGGCGCCCATTGCGATTTTCGAAATGATGTCAAAGCCAGTTGTGATTCTTCCTGCGACCAGGACACGAACGTGCTTGCGCACATCAATGCCGACCAGGGAATTGTGTACCAGAACCAAGGCCTCGTTGAGCGGACATCCCATGTGATCTGAAAACTCTGAAGGAGCGGCGCCGGTGCCGCCTTCTCCGCCATCGACGACAATATAGTCGGGCAGGATTTTGGTCTCATGCATGGCCTTCACTACGGCCAGAAATTCCCGGCGCTTGCCGATGCAAAGTTTGAATCCAACTGGTTTTCCGCCGGAAAGGTCGCGCAATTGCTGTACCCATTCCAGAAGACCGCGCGGTGATGAAAAGACAGAATGCCCAGGGGGCGACAGGCAATCTTTCCCCATCGGGATTCCGCGAATGGCAGAAATTTCAGGTGTGATCTTTTTTGCGGGTAGGACTCCGCCGTGGCCCGGTTTTGCGCCCTGTGAAAGTTTGATCTCAATCATTTTTACATTAGCGTGGATCGCAAGTTCCCGAAATTTTTCTGGATCAAACTTTCCCGACGCATCACGACAACTGAAATAACCAGTCCCGATTTCCCAAATGATGTCACCCTCTGGGGCCAAGTGGTGCGGTGAAAGTCCGCCTTCACCGGTGTTGTGGGCAAAGCCGCCCAATTTAGCGCCGCCATTCAAGGCTCGAATCGCATTCGAACTCAAGGCCCCGTAGCTCATGGCTGAAATGTTAAAGATGCTGGCTCGGTAAGGTTTTTTACACGAGGGTCCGCCGATGGTAACGCGCAAAGCCTCAGGATCGCAGTGCACGGGGGCCAGGGAGTGATTAATGAATTCGTAGCCTTGCTGATAGACGTCCAGCATGGTGCCAAATGGTTTCGTTGCCACTTCCTTTTTGGCTCGTGCGTAAACGACAGACCTGGTGTTTCTGGAAAATGGCTTTCCGTCCTCGTCTGATTCAACGAAATACTGCTGGATTTCTGGTCGGACCAACTCTGCGAGATACCGAAATCGTCCCAAGACGGGAAAGTTCCGGCGGATGGTCTGCTTCTTTTGAAGGATATCCGCCCAGCCGAGGCCAAAAACGGGCAGGAGGACGGTAAACGCCAGCCAAAGGCCCGGGAAAAACAGATGGGCGAGGATGGCCGTGCCAAGGGGAATGAGGATCGAGGCAGCGATAAATTCCCTGCGCATTTTGGCGTTCTCCTGTTTGTTTCCGATTTTATTCATCTTTTCACGAGTTGGCTGTGGATGCCACCTGGGGGGGCTGATTTTCCTTTAAAGGGATGGCCTCGAATGCCGAAAACAATTGGGATTGTTGGGGGAAATTGTGGAATACAGCCGAAAAGCAGAAAAATTCCTTTATTTTTTTTTCTTTGGGTTGGCTTTTAGCGGGCTCGCCAGCACCTCAGGCTGTAAGAGCGAGGGTCGCAAAAATGAAAGGACTTCGATCCCCCAAGGCGCCGTCAACAGCTATTGCCTTGGGGTGGTCAATGGCATCGTGCAGACGGATATCCCCGCTGTTGTTGCTTTGTCGGACGACGGAGTGGCGGTCACCTGCACGGGAACATTTCTTAGCGACAATGTTGTTTTGACAGCAGCTCATTGTATGGATAACAGCCCGACCGGGGGCTTGGGCTTGATTGGTGGTACCATGCCGAACACGATGGTCCATGGCGGGGTCGTGGGGATAAATGCACCGTCAGTCCGCCCTTTGGCAGATATTGCACTTCTTATTTTTCCTGATGCAACTTCGACATCGTGGCGCAAGATTTCATCTCAACCGCCAGAGGCGGGTGATCTCTTGACTGTCGTCGGATATGGTCAAACTGATTTCATCAACGACAATGAGGTCGACGGTCTGGTCCGATATGGATTTAATTTCATCGACTCAGTGGACCAGGCTCAAGGCACATTGAAATACGATTCACCTGCCTCGACCAGTAATTTGGCAGAGGGGCGAGAGGCGATGAGTGGTCGCGGTGATTCAGGGGGCCCGATTATAAGCGGCGACGGTTTGGTTGCAATAACGAGTGCTGGTGATTATGAAGCGAACAAGCTTTTGGAAGAGGACTTTTATTTGTTTTCTCTGATGGCATTGGACGTGATGGAGCAGGCCGAGGCCGCTGGCGGTCACATCAACGGCGTCAACCACATCCGAAAATCTTTGGGCAAGCCGCTTGTCGACGGGGCCTTGGACACGGACAACGTTCCTAAAAACCTTCCCCCATGTCGGTAGGTCAGAAATGGCTTTCCTTGAATGCCCCAGACATCCGATTTTACGAAGATTAATTAATATTTTTTCGCACTTTTGCCGATAAGGTTTCCATGTTGAGAAAAGACCAAAATAAAACAGTTTTCTCAAAATTGGTCCAGATTTCGCTGACCGTTGCATTGGTGGCTTGCACGAATCAAGTAGTCGAGAAGGCGGGGCGTCCATCGGGTTTAAGAAATTCTTCCAACGGGCAATGTCCCAAGATTTTGAACGGTATCGTGGTCGACAAGGTTCGTGCGGTCGTGAGTTTGATAACAAAGTACCAGGACGGATCGGAGGGTGGGTGCACAGGGACATTCTTAGGGGACAATGTGGTTTTGACGGCATCTCATTGCACGGAGAACACGGCAACTGGAAATATGGAGCTCGCTGACGGCACGAAAGCGGTTGCGATGGTGGAGGGTTGGACTGTTGAAGATAAAAAAGAAGACCAAGCGGCCACAGAGAATGGGGGAGAGAATGAACTTTCATGGGCCAAGCATCTGAATCGAAAGTCGAGGGATATTGCCGTGCTGATTTTTCCATCTGGAACTTCATCGAGTTGGCGCAATATCGCGCCAACTCCGCCAAAAGTTGGGGATACAATAACGATTGCCGGTTACGGTAAGACAAGTTTCAATCAGGACGATAGTCCCGATGGAAACGTTCGCTATGGATCTAATCGTATTGACTTTTTGAAGGACGGACTTTTGATTTTTGAATCAGCGGCGGGGACACACCCAACTGCCGGACAGGACTCAACCAACGGACAAGGCGACTCAGGTGGGCCGGTTCTTTATGAGGAAGGGGTGGTTGGGGTTATTTCCGCAGGTGGCACAACCCTGGCTATTGAAGCTTATTTATTTTCAGAGTTTAACCTTAAAGTTTTGGAAGAAGCCGAAAGTAAAGGCGCCCATATTAACGGCCTGAACAGTGTTCGCAAGGCTCTGGGTAGGCCTGCCAAGCCCGAGACTAGCGATCCCACCGATGGTTGTTCTAGGAATTGACTATCGACTAACGACTTTCTACTGCCGCGCGAAACCACGGAATGGCGCGGGCAAGGCCGTCCTTCAGTGCGACTTTGGGCTCCCAGCCTTTCAAGACGGACTTTGTCTTTGTCAAGTCCGGGCGGCGGGTCTTTGGATCGTCGGATGGCAAGGGGCGGTAAACAATTTTCGATTTTGTCGGAATCTGGCGGAGGACCTCCTGGGCCAGCTCCATGACGGTGAATTCCCCGTCGTTCCCTAGATTGATCGGACCGGTTTCGCCCTCGGTGGCCGCAAACCGGACGATGCCGTCGACGAGGTCGTCGACAAAGCAGAAGGAGCGTGTCTGCTCGCCGTTGCCGTAGATGGTCAGGTCCTCGCCGCGCAGGGCCTGGACGATAAAGTTGCTGACCACCCGACCGTCGTCGATGGCCATGTGGGGGCCATAGGTGTTGAAAATCCGGATGACTCGGATGTCGACCCCGTGCTGGCGGTGGTAGTCAAAACAAAGGGTCTCGGCCAGGCGCTTGCCTTCGTCATAGCAACTTCTGATGCCGGTTGGATTCACGTTGCCCCAGTAGGTTTCCCGCTGCGGATGTTCCTTTGGATCGCCGTAAACCTCGGACGTGCTTGCTTGTAAAAACCTTGCGCTGCAACGCTTTGCCAGGCCCAGAAGGTTCATTGTTCCCAGAACATTGGTCTTCACCGTGCGGATCGGATTGTGCTGATAATGAACCGGACTGGCTGGACAGGCAAAGTTGAGGATCAGGTCCACGTCAGCCAAATAGGGTTCAATGATGTCATGGCGAACCAGTTCGAAGTTCGGATTTGCGAGCAAGTGGAAAACATTTGAACGGCGTGAGGTCATGAAGTTGTCCACGCAGAGGACTTCCCAGCCTTTGGCCAAATAGGCCTCGCATAAATGACTGCCAATGAAACCCGCGCCGCCTGCGATCAAAACTCTTTTTGCCATGTCAGTGCCTCCGGGTACAGATTGTGGCTTTCGGGCATGATTTTGTCCACGACCTTCAATTGCGGGGATGGCCCCTGCCCGGTATAGTCGTCTGGCTGTTCCGGAACAAAGGATGTGATCCAATGAATATTCATGAATATCAGGCGAAAAAACTATTTGCAGACAACGGTGTGGCAGTCCCTGAAGGCTACCTTGCCCGCACACCAATTGAAGCTGAATTTGCCATGCGCCGTCTGGGTGGGCCCGTCGCCGTGGTGAAGGCGCAGGTACACGCCGGTGGCCGCGGCAAGGCGGGTGGAGTAAAGCTCGTTAAATCGCCAGACGAGTGTGCCAAGGTCACAGAAAAGATGATCGGCATGCGCCTGGTCACGCCACAAACGGGCGCCGAAGGCAAACTGGTTCGCATGGTTTACATCGAAGCCGGCAGCGAGATTGCCAAGGAATATTATCTGGCCATGGTCCTTGACCGTGAGACGGCTGGCGTCGCGATCATGTTCTCGACCGAAGGCGGCATGGACATTGAAGAGGTTGCCGAAAAGCACCCCGACAAGATCGTTAAAATTTCGGTCGATCCAACCATTGGCTTGCAGGGCTACCACCTGCGTTCTTTGGCTTACGGCTTGAAGTTGCCCGCCGACGAAGGCAAGGAACTGATGGCGATGGTAAAGAAGCTTTACGCCATGTTTCTTAAATACGATTACTCGCTGCTCGAAATCAATCCGCTGATCGTGAACAAGCAGGGAAAAATGCTGGCCCTCGACGGCAAGATGAACTTCGATGACAACGCCCTCTACCGCCACAAAGACATTGAAGCGATGCGTGATTTTGCGGAAGAAGATCCGCGCGAAATCGAGGCCTCGAAATTCGGTCTGAGTTACATTGGCCTCGAAGGCAACATCGGTTGTTTGGTCAACGGTGCAGGTCTGGCCATGGCCACCATGGACATCATCAAGCTCAGTGGCGGCGAGCCGGCCAACTTTCTTGACGTTGGCGGTGGCGCCAGTGAAGAAATGGTGCGCAATGCATTTCGCATTTTGTTCTCGGATCCAAACGTCAAGGCTGTGTTCGTCAATATTTTCGGCGGCATCATGCGCTGCGACGTCATTGCTCAGGGGATTGTGGCTGCAGCCAAAGAATTGGGTTTACGCCAGCCCCTCATCGTCCGCCTTGAAGGCACCAACGTCGAAAAGGGAAAGCAAATCCTGGAAACGTCTGGACTTAAGATCATCCCGGCTGACGACATGGCTGACGGTGCCCGCAAGGCCGTTGAAGCTGCCCGCGCCGCAAAAAACTAAGAGCAGGAGAACTCGACCGTGTCGATTCTGGTCAACAAAAAAACCCGCGTCATCACCCAAGGCATCACTGGCAAGTCCGGTGAGTTTCATACAAAACTTTCCCACGAACATGCGCCGTGTTTTGTTGGCGGCGTGACCCCGGGCAAGGGTGGAACAAAGCACATTGATTTGCCGGTCTTTGATACCGTTGCCGAGGCCAAGGAAAAAACCAACTGCAACGCATCGATGATTTTTGTTCCGCCTCCGTTCGCTGCCGATGCAATCCTTGAAGCCATTGCTGCTGAAATTGAGCTCATCGTCTGCATCACGGAAGGCATTCCCGTGTTAGACATGGTGCCGGTTAAAAAAGCCTTGGAGCGTTCGCGCAAGACGCGCCTCATTGGCCCCAACTGTCCGGGTATCATCACGCCGGGCGAGTGCAAGATCGGCATCATGCCAGGCCACATCCACAAACGCGGCAAAATCGGTATCGTTTCCAAATCAGGTACGCTGACGTACGAGTCCGTTGGTCAGACAACCCGGGCCGGACTCGGCCAAAGTACCTGCATTGGAATTGGCGGCGATCCCATCATCGGAACCACCTTTATCGACTTGCTGGCCATGTTTGAAGAGGATCCGGAAACGGATGCAATCATCATGATCGGCGAGATCGGTGGCGACGCTGAAATCAAGGCAGCCCAGTTCATCAAGGAAAACATCCGCAAGCCCGTGGCGGCGTTCATTGCAGGCCAGACGGCTCCTGAAGGGAAGCGCATGGGTCATGCCGGCGCGATCATTTCGGGTGGTCACGGGACCGCGGCAGAAAAAATGGAAGCCTTGATTGCAGCCGGGGTGGGCGTTGCCCGCTCGCCTGCAGATATTGCTTCGACATTGATTGAGCACATGAAAAAACACGGAAGGAAATAACACTTCCGTGCTTGGCATCAGGCGTCATCAGGGCACTGCAATCGACCTTTGGCAGGGGGACTTGAAAAAGTTCGTCTGCGACGTGTCGGTTGCATTTTTTCCTGCAGGTTCGCCTCCCGGCGGCCTGCCAGCGGTGGCAGGATTGCCTCCCGGCGAGGCGATGATTTTTCCTGGAAAAGATTTCTTTTGTCCCTCAAACCATCTTTTGGCCGTGGCCTATTCGCCGCTGATTGACATCAACGATCGCGGAAAATTGGGAACAGTTCTTGGGTCGTACGGCAATGCCTTGGCGTTTGCGGCAGGCCTCGGAGTTCGCCACATCGCAATGGCGGTGCCTCAGTCGGAAGAATTAGGCGACCTTTATGGCAGCCTTGCCATGGTGGCCTTGAAAAGTTTCTTGGATGAGGCTGCAGCGCGCACGGCTCAAGGCGGTCGCATTCCCGCCGTACCCAAACGCATCACATTGATCCTGGGCAGCCTTGCAGTTTATGATTGCTTTCAGGCCCAGCTTTTCGCCACATTTCCCGATATTTATTGAGGCAGGGACTAAAAATGCCCATCCAGCGCCTCGCCGAGATTGCCTACTACCAAACAGGTGGAACCTGTTCCCGTCTGTATCTGCCCAAATCAACTAGTGAAATCCAAGAGGCCGTCCGGGAAATCCACAGGTTATCCCAGCCCTTTTTTGTCCTTGGCGGCGGAACCAATTCTCTTGTCTGTGACGACAACTGGTCTGGTGCCGTGATCGCCTTGACTCAAATGGGCGAACTTCGCGCTCTGGACAAAAACGGCAGAATTTTCTGTGAGGCTGGCGTTGAGAATTCCAAGTTTGCGCGATTTGCCGTCGATCACGGACTGACTGGCGCAGGATGGATGAACCGTTTGCCAGGGCAAATGGGCGGTACCGTTCGAATGAACGCTCGCTGCTATGGCGGTGAAATCAGCCAAATCGTGAAAAAAATCACCTGTGTGGATCTCTCGGGCAATATTGTCGTCCATGATGATCCAAGTAAAGTTTTTCGAGGCTACAAAGACACGAGCTTCATGCAGACGGGCGAGATCATTGCTTCGGTTGAAATTCAGTTGGAACCAGGCGACACGACTGCAACCCATGATCTGATGAAGTTCTGTGAAGACGACCGGATCCTCAAAGGGCAGTTCACTCACCCGTCGTGCGGCTGTGTTTTTAAAAATGATTATACGGTGGGTGTGCCGAGCGGATTGCTCCTTGAGTCGTCTGGTGTGAAATCCCTGAGTCGTGGCGGTGCGGTGGTTAACCCCAGGCACGCAAATTTCGTTTTCAATAAAGATAAACTCGCATCAAGCCGCGACATCCTCGAGCTCTCTTTGATGATGCGCGAGGCCGTCTATACAAGATTCGGTGTTTGGCTTGAATACGAAATGGAAATTTTAGGACATCTGCCAGATGACTTGGCTAAGTCCATCCGTGAGGTCCGTCCGATCGGTGTGGAAACACCTGAACTTGTCGCCCTGCGTAAAAAGTTTTCCGCCAAATCCAGGTGATTTATTTCGCCGATGTTTTTTCAGGAAAGATTACTTTTTCTCCGTTGAGGTCGCCCGTTTTCGCAACAACAGCCTTTCCGATAATGACACGAATGATGGCGAAGTTTTCCCATGCACTGACAATTCGAACGATTGCAGCAACAGGGGCCGATCGGCCCTGGATAACCTTCATACCGGCTGATCCACGCAGCAGCAGACCCTGATTCTTTTTGGCGAATGATCCTTTCGCTCCGCTTATCAGCATGAGATTTTCTTTGCTGTCGACGACGATGGCATCATATCCAATGCTGCGATGAAGCCAGTCAGCAATTGCAGAGGCATCCTTGGAATTCGGGGGGTTGATGGCTTTGATCTCTAGTTTTTGGCCTTCCCGTGTTGCAATATTCCATTCCTGTCTGCCTTGTGCGTTTGGTTGCAAGGACAGAATCGCGTCGACTTGAAGGAGATTGAAGGCCGTGTCGTAGGGACTCTCGCTGGCTGCGCTGGGGTCCTTAGGGGGATTCAGCTCATAAGATAGAAAGCCATCGTTAGGGTCGATCGGGGTTGCATAACTAACTGCCGCAATGTCATCGGAATTTATGGTCTGAAACTTCGGCCTTTCGCCTATTTTCATGGATTCAAAAATCGCTACACTTTTAACCAAGCGGAGTTCATCCAGACCGGACGGATGAGATCCAAGCCATTCCGTGGCCCATTTTTTTGCCTCGTCGACGGGAACTTCAGGTGCTGACGCCAAAGAATTTCCAGACCTTAGTGATAGGCAAGCCAGGACAAGCGACTGGATGAGAAGGATCCTTCCTGAATGATGTTTAGTAGGATAGTGCAACCCCACCCCCAAGATAAGTAAGGTCATAATTGATTCCATTCACACTGGTCGCAGAAGTTTTCTTTTTCAATTCAACGTGTTCAGATAATCCAAGAAGTAAGTATGACAACGAAGCGCGGCGGCCAAGAGAGGGAATTTTTTGTCCTTTAAAATAGACGTCGACGCCGTACTTAGTATCAAAAATGTCGGAGCTATCTGAGTTGGAGCCACCAGCGCTTAAACCGAAATCGCGTGCGTGCCACAGCCGGGCATCGAAATTTTTTCTCAGAAACCAGATGCCTATTTCGGCTCCGAGGCTCAGTGAAGACTTTGACTCGAAACGCTCAGTGGTGGCATTGTTGGCGGTTGTGAAAACCATGATATCGCTGCTGTTCGATGAGCGACCAAATTTTGGGACAAAATCAATAACATCAATGAAACGCTTGGGTTCGAACTCAAATGACCAGCCAAAAACCGTACGACTGCTCGAGAAGGATTTAACGACTGCGGATCCAGCTGGTGAATTCGAAACTGGCGCGATCTTAACCTTTGGAGAAACGTCGTGGTAAAAAACCAGACCGTTCAAGGGGGCGCCTCGCAATTCGACAAAGAGGCCGTAAAATCCAATTTGACTGGTTAGTGGATCACTGTCGAGGGATTTGCCGTAACGCAGCCCAATGTATCCGGCCGCAGTCGAAGACTGTAGGGCAGCTTTGGCAATGCTAAAATTTAATTTGCCGTCATCCTCCGCCTTCCGATCCAGATGGGCGACTGCATTTTCTTTTGCGTTTTGAAGTCGTGTAGTCATCGTTCCTCGACCTGCCTCGGCGATCGCACAGACGGGGCCTTCGGCAGGTTGTATTTTCTCGATCTGCCACTCTTGGGTACCATCAGATTCTTGGCTGATCTTCGCAACACCGAGGGATTTAGGAAGAAATATTTTTTTTCCTTCGTCAAAATCTAGTCGGAAAATACGTAACGATGAAGGTGGGTCAGGTAGGTTCAAGACTTTGTCATCGACAATTTCGGGGCTGCGACGGCGGCGACTTTCCGAGCCGTCAGAACTAATTTGGGTGAGAATGGGCGAACTATCCAAAAGAGATGCAGCAATGATTTTCGCGAAGGCTTCACTAGTCAGGTGATTTAATGCCAGCTTGCTGTTGATATCAACCGTGCCAAGGGCCTGGGTTCCTGCCGGCGGCCAGTGCATTGAGATCGTCGTCTTATTCTTGCGGACTCTGAGTCTTACAAGCCAAACGTCTGAAGATTTTGACGAGTTTGCGTCCACTGCCAGCTGCCTGTCCCAGGGCAGGCAGTCGTGTTCGCTGAATAGTCCAAACCCCCATGGCCCGGAATTGCGCTCCAAGGCCTTGCCTAGTTGTTTACATGCTTTTGTCCACACGGATTCCAGGTCGTGCTGGCGGCCATCTGCCGGATCATAGTCGAGAGAGATTTCCACTTCATTCGTATGCACCGGGATCCGATTTGCAAATGCAGATGTCGCGAATAGTGCGATGAAAAGGAGGTGGCCGATTGCCATTTGTCTTGTGCGATTGGATATCGTCATGTCAGCGATCCTGCAGGAAGGTGACTTTGACATCCTTTACAAAAAAAGCCAAAGCCTCGCTTAAAATGAGGTCCCGTGCTGCTTCACTTCCCAGAATTACGGATGAGTTGATCTCTTCGAGAACCCCTCCTACGGCCACGTAAATTGAATCCGACCTGCCCGGTTCCGACGTTCTAAAACCATCACTGCGGGCAAGCACCTTCGTAGGATCAATTAGTGCCGACCTGTCCCCCTTGAACATCAAATCACCACCCAAGCGACGGGCGATGTTGGTAGCCTTTTCATGGTCGGTTGCCTTCGTTTTAATCGCAGCAATAATTCTTCCTCCCTTGACCACAAATAGTCCTTCTTTTTCAGGTTTCGGGCCTACGGTCAGCTTAAACGTAGTTCGGCTGTTGATTAACTCACGCAAAATTGGTGCGATAGTTTTCCCCTGGGCTTCAACAGACAATTGCTTCTGATTGTCGGGGATTTCGGTGGCCTCAGAAAACCAGCCGGGGCCTAAGTTTAACGGTGATTTGTCTAAACCAAGATCAATACGAACTGGCTGATCCGTCAGATCTTTTAGGCGTGCAAGATCAATCCGGTGGTTTTGGCCGCCGACTTGATCGGTACCCAGATGATCCACAACGTTGAGTTTAAGGTTTAGACTTAGAATAGGGACACCGTTTCGCAGGCCAGGCCTGCCAAACCTTTTCAATGAATTTCCTAAGATATTAAGCCTGCCCGTTCCGTCGTCCAATAATTCCTCTAAAAACTTGGGCTCAGTGGAATCCACCGGAGTGATCTCATGGAGTATGCCGTCTTCGCTCTTGGGTAGTGTCACAATCAATGTAGGCAGATCGTCCTCCAAACCATCGGCAAATGTCCAGAGCATGGACTTTGGTTTTGGGGCAATGACCTCAATATTTTTAACAACCCGTGTTGGGGAAGGGGTGGGAGTCACGGCGACTTCAGGCGTCATCATCATTGGTGGTGGATTAGTGGTAACGACTTCCTCCTTTACGGGAGCTCTGACATAGTCGTCACCATCCAAGGACACCATGGCCTCGTCGACATTCTCTTGATTTGCCGAGACAGGTTCTGTTTCTGCGGCCACGGGGGCACTGGGGGTATTCGCAGCTGTAGCCGCCGAGCCTTCATTCGATGCCGCCAGGTCCGGTGTATCTACGTCCGGTGGGGTCTGAACAATTTTGACCCCAGCGGCTTCCCCGCCAGCCATCAACTGAATCGCTGCAGCGGCGGGTGCTGGCAGACTTACGGCCTGCCCTGACGAAATTGCAATGGGTTGGGTTTGAGAGCCTGCGGTGCTCAACTCTGCATCGCCCCCCGAAATTTTAACCATCGGTGCGCCGTTGTCTGAATTCGCCACCTTTAGGCTCGTCTTCGGATCCGAAATTTTAATTTCTTTGTCTTGCACCTTAAGAATGATCGGGCGTGGGGACCCTTGCGCGCCATCCGACGATGCAGCCGGATTTTTGCTCAGTGCCACGGCCC
>Ga0214919_10007825_pt1 | contig 14298 bp, 13 predicted proteins | sample LL1503_MetaG_FD_177994 | JGI IMG/M metagenome (GOLD analysis project Ga0214919, IMG submission 177994) | Freshwater microbial communities from Lake Lanier, Atlanta, Georgia, United States - LL-1503 | ecosystem: Environmental > Aquatic > Freshwater > Lake | place: USA: Georgia | collected...
CAGAGCATCTGAACAGCGAAATCTCTAAATGGGGCTCATTGATCAAAGCTAACGGCATCAAAGCTCAGTAATTATTTAATGAAGACAGAGTCAATAACAGAAAACCAGGCCCGTTAAATACTCGTGCTAACTGCCCAGGCGAATAAGCCCATATATACGATCGGTGGATCTTACCTTTTCCAGGACTGAGCATGCAGACCGGTGTCTCATCTGCATGAAGCACTTGGCACTTCAAGATGATTTCCTTGAAGGCCTCCACCAAAGGCATGAGCTGTGCCCCACCGTTTCCAATCCAACCCGATAGGGTGGATTGGGCGATGGGATACCCAGCCCTTGCATAGACCTGCTCCATACGGTAAATCGGCAAGTGATCGTGGTATTTACTGACCATCACATGAGCCACCAAGCTCGCTGAAGGCAGGCCCTTGTCAATCACCTGAGCAGGTACTGGCGCTTGAACCAAGGTCTTGCAGTGTGCGCACGCCCACTTGCCACGAATGTGCCGATCAACCGTAAAGGTGCCAGGAACGTAATTCAAGATCTCAGTGACACTCTCACCAATGCGCTGTTTCTGGGTTGAAGGCAATAAATCCACCTTCCCCAGCTTCAGTAATAACTGCAGTGAGCAATAAACTGTGTAATTGGATATATTTCTCTAGCAATGAAGTAATTGCGGCAAGCCAGCTTTCAACTCGCACAGCGTGATGATGTGAAAAGTTCTTTCATCTAGGCTAAGGTTTTAGACTTAGTTCAATTTAATCGTTTGCCTTGAATCCGGTGGCTTGTACGACTCGAGCCCATCTAGCAGTGTCATTCAAAATAGTGGCTTCGAATGCACTGCCAGACTCGCGAGGGACTTCAAATCCTTGTGCTTCAAGTTTGGTGCGGTATGTTGTATCTCCTTGCGCTTTCACAACAGCTGCTGTGATGACTTCAATCACCTTAGGAGGGGTAGTAACTGGGGCAACTAGTCCAAACCAAACTTGCAAGCTCAGGTCACGGTGTCCCAATTCTGCCAGTGTAGGCACTTGGGGCAAAAAGCGTGAGCGTTCGTGGCTCGTGATTGCAATCGCATGCAATTTACCTGCTTGTACTTGCTGCATAGCACCTTGCATTTGTGTAAATCCTAACAAGACCTGCCCGCCAATAAGATCATTGAGTTGAGGGGCTGAGCCTTTGTAAGGTACGTGGACCATATTGAGCTTTAGCCGCTCATTCAGTTGGAAACCTAAAAAATGGGAAGGCGTCCCTGGGCTAAAGGAGGCATAAGCCGCCTTGGACGGATTGGCTATTAGCCAGGAAGCGAGCTCAGGCAAAGTGCGCGCAGGTACGGAAGGATGTACCACAAGCAACAAGGGGCTTTCGATTCCTTTTGCGATAGGTTTGAAATCTGTCTGTTTCCAACGCAGCTCAGGATAAGCCGAGGGGTTGATAGTGAACATAGCGTGTGTGGTGACCCAAATGCTATGGCCGTCAGCAGGTGACTTCAGGACATGCTCGGCACTCAGGTTACCGCCCGCTCCCGCACGATTTTCAACAAGAAAGGTACCTCCAGTTTGCTTGGTCAGCTGATCTGCCAATGTACGGGCATAAGCATCTATTGCGCCGCCAGCGGGCGTGCCAACCACTAAAGTAACAGGTTTGTTGGGCCAAACAGCCGTTTGTGCAGAGGCTGGCATGGCAAAGATACCAAGAGCCATTGCCATAGTAAGTAAAAAAATTCGATGAAAATTTTTCATATTCAGTCCAGCTTCACACCAGCCTTGCGAATGGCTGGTCCCCACAGAGCGTCATCCTGTTTAAGGAAGGTTGAAAATTCAGCCGTTGTTTGAGCTTTGAGGTCTCCGCCAAATGAACGCCAGCGTGAAATCAACTCGGGATTTTGTGCTGCTGCTTTTTGCATGGCCTCACTCAATTTTGCAATGATGGGGGCAGGTGTTCCTGCCGGTGCAAATAAACCAATCCACGCAGTGGGGGCATAGTCAGGCAAGCCAGCTTCTGCAAAGGTTGGTATGTCAGGAAAGTTGGGATGTCTTGTTTTGCCAGTCAACGCTAGGATTTTCAATTTGCCTGCTCTGACGTTACCGATCGCCGCAGGCAAAGCATCAAAAATGATATTCACTTGGCCTGCAACCAAATCGGAATAAGGACTGGTAGTGTTGTATGGTACAAAATCGATCTTGACGCCTGCACTAGATGCAAACCATTCGCCTGCTAAGTGTGAGTAACTGCCAATGCCTGACGTGGCGGCAGTGATGGATCCTGGTTGTTTTTTGAGACGATCGATCAGCTCTTTGGCATTCTTCTCAGGCAAATTTGAATTCGCAGTCAATGCCGTGTTTAGAAGCCCAACGATACTGATGGGCACATAATCTCGTTCAACTTTATAAGGCACCTTGCTGCTGTAAGTATGGGGCACCACTGACATTGATGTTGTTGAACCCATGACCAACGTGTAGCCGTCGGGGGTAGCTTTTGCGCCGACTTCCATCCCGATCATGGTGGATGCACCTGGCCGATTTTCTACAACAACGGATTGCCCCAGAACCTTGGTTAACTCTTGAGCAATTTCACGGGTATTGGCATCAGGGCCAGTTCCTGGCGGGAAAGGTGCAATGATTTTGATGGGCTTGTTTGGGTAGTCCTGTGCAAATATTGGTAAGGCACTTAGCAAGCCTATGGCCAGCACCGATAGGCCTACACGACTGGAAATTAGGTTCATGGGGAGTCTCCTGAATTGATAAATCAAAAACCAATTGCCTGACCAGAATTTTGAATAAATCTATAAATTATCATAATAGGATAAACCACTAGATAAATATCAATATAAAAAACCATAAAATTCAATTTATTTTCAAGAAATGAGGCGGAGAATGTCAAGTCCTCTTGGTCACCGTAATGCGCTGACGTTCAGCCATATGGGGTTTTATGTGCGCGATATCCAGCGCATGGCTCGCTTTTATCGAGATGTACTAGGGTTTTTTCAGACCGACCATGGCAATCTGGGTGCAGTTGAATTGATATTTTTAAGTCGAGATCCTTCCGAGCATCACCAAATCGTTTTAGCCAGTGGTCGGCCGACTGACTTGACGTTCAGTGTGATCAATCAAATTTCATTGCGAGTTCCTGATTTAGCTACGCTGCGTGAATTGCGAAACCGAACACTGGCCGAGCCCGATGTTTCGGATCTAACTTCAGTCTCGCATGGCAATGCCATATCAATTTACTTTCGTGACCCAGAAGGAAACCGTGTAGAAGTTTTCATGGACATGCCGTGGTACTGTGAGCAACCTTTGCGTGAAACGATAGATCTAGATCAAAGCGATGAATCAGTGATGGCGTCAGCTGAAGCCTTAGCGCGCAGTCGGCCTAAATTTCGCAGTCGTGCTCAGTGGCAATCTGAAATGGAAACGCTCATGGGCTACAAAAAATGAGCAACGGTATATTTGATGTTGCCATCATCGGGTATGGCCCTGCTGGTGTCACGATGGCCAACCTTTTGGGGAAGTATGGTCTGTCAGTGGTGGTTCTAGAGCGGGATGCCGAAATATATCCGTTGCCTCGCGCTATTCACTTTGACGGTGAAGTCATGAGGGTGTTTGAAACTCTTGGTTTACGCCGTGAAGTAGAGGCTATATCGCGTCCTGGGTTGAAGGGTATGTATTTCAACAATGCAGCTGGCGAAACCATTTTGATTCGTGCAGGAACCTCTGAGCGAGGTCCTCACGGTTGTGCTACCAATCACTATTTTCATCAACCTGAACTTGAAGCTGTTCTTCGTCATGGAATCCGTCGATATCCCAAAGTTCAGGTTCACTGTAGCCAAGAAGTTACTTCGATTGACGATGGCAATGAGCAGGCCACCTTGCAGGTAAAAAACTTGCTAATTGACAATGAGTATGAAGTAAGAGCGAAGTATGTGATTGGTTGCGATGGAGCGCGTTCAATGGTGCGCAAGTTAATTGGCTCGTCTACGTTGGATCTTGGGCTACACCAACCTTGGTTGGTGTTTGATGCTCTTCTGAAAAAGGAAGTGCCCAAATTGCCAGATCACACAGTGCAGCATTGCGATCCTTCACGACCAATGACATATTGCAACGTCACGGGTAATCGGCGCAGATGGGAAATCATGATCATGCCCGGTGACGATGAAGAACAATTGGTCAAGCCCGAAACTTTATGGAAATTGGTTAGCAACTGGATTACACCCGCGCAAGCAGAAATCGAGCGTGCCGTTATTTACACTTTCCATTCAGTAATTGCTCAGACTTGGCGCAAGGGTCGTTTGTTTATAGCTGGCGATGCGGCACATCAAACACCGCCATTTTTAGGTCAAGGTATGTGCGCTGCTATTCGAGATGCATCCAACTTAGCTTGGAAACTTGAAGCTGTGCTTCGCGGTCGATTTGACGAAGGGTTGTTGGATACTTATGGAAGTGAACGTGGGCCACATGTTCATGCTTTCATTGATTTAGCGGTCAAACTTGGCGGCATTATCCAGACAACTGATGCGGATGCTGCGCGCGAGCGCGACGCGAAGTTTAAGAAAGGTCAGCCTGAAATATTTCAATTTCCTGCTCCGCAGCTTGGGCCAGGTTTTTGGCAAGGCGAAAATGCCCCAGTAGCCCAAATATTTCCTCAGCCTAAGCTGTTTAATGGTCACTTGCTAGATGTTGAGCTGGGGTTGAACTTTGCTGTAATAGGCTTCGAGGATGTTTTAAATGACGTTAGCGAAGTTACGCGCGAACGTTGGCTGTCTCACAGTGTCGTATTTGTACCTGCAAGTTCGTCTGAAATTCAGGCGTGGCTTCTGCAGAACAATGTGCGGGCTGTCATGATTCGTCCGGATCGTTATATATTGGGTACTGCTCAATCTAGCGCAGAGCTAGACAGCATAAGTGCGTTATTACCTAACTTGGAAGTGCTAGCTCATTGAAGTTTTCAAGTTCCACATGATTGATAAATCCGACTCCAGTCTTTCACGCATGCTAAGCGTACTAGATCTGTTTTCAGATCAACGTCTACATTGGAATGCAGAGGACATCAGTGAGCAGCTTGATGTTTCGTTACCTACCAGTTATAGATATCTCAAAACTCTCAGTGATGCGGGACTTCTGCAACGTGGTGCGAATGCAATGTTCACACTCGGTCCTAGAATCATTGTGCTCGATCACTATATTCGGCAAGCTGATCCTGTTTTGCAATGTGGTATTCCTCTGATGAAAGAATTGGTATTGCAAACAGGTTTCGACTGCGTAGTGTCAAGCCTCCGTGGTGACCAATTACTTGATACCTACCGTGAATTTGCATCTACTCCAGCCAACTTGAGCTATGGGCGTGGCCGTCCGCGTCCGCTGTTTAAAGGGGGCGCTCCAAAAGTTATTCTTGCTGGTTTGCCAACGACTCATTTGCACAAGTTATTTGACTCACACCTGGCCGAAATTGCTGAAGCAGGTCTACCAATAAATTGGGCAGACTTTAGGCGATATTACAGCCAGATTCGAAAGAGCGGCTTTTACTTTTCTAATGGTGAGTTGGAAACTAATTTAGCAGCTATTGCTGTGCCACTGCACCAAGGTGAGGGCGAAGTCATTGGCGCCCTAGCACTCGTAACCACTGTAAATCGAATGGCAGTAATAGATCAGACCAAGCTAACTCCGCTTATTCAGCGCGTTGCAAGTGAAATTTCTGCGCGCTTGAACTGATTCCTTAGAGAGTGCGTCGTCAATTTAATTTGTCCCCAATGGTATTCCTCAAATTAACTAGATATTTAGTAAAGTAGTGGATGGTTAGTTCGGAGTGTGTCGGGTGAATCTGATCAAGCTAGTTTGATTTTTTAATCTTCATATTTGCGGTCATTCGTATAATATGAGAACAATAACTCAACGAAATGAGAGGGCAAAAAGCACCGTGCAAGGCGATGCTCTTTTAGGTGTCACGACCACAGCTACTTTTCTTCGAGAACATTTCTAGCACCATGCGCAATATTTTTTGTGAATTTTGTCAAATTTACGCATTGGTTTTTGTTTATTCCACACCATGAATGGCCATCAGAATTTTCATTCGGTGAACAGCCAATTCGGGACGTTCAAGAAGGTTGGCCTCATCGGCCAATCGGAACAACTCTGCTAGATGTTGAGCTGACCGTGTGCTTTGCTGCCCGCCAATCATGCTGAAATGGCCTTGGTGACCATTAAGCCAAGCCATGAAGATCACTCCTGTTTTATAGTAACGTGTTGGTGCCATAAAGATGTGTCGCGACAGTGGCACCGTCGGTCCTAGGATGTCATGAAAAGTATTCAGTTTGCCTTCAGCCAGAGCAGTCAGTGCAGCACTGGCTGCTGGTGCAATAGCGTCGAATATGCCCAACAGCGCATCGCTTTGCCTGTTCACGATGTCATTTCCAAAACCATCACCAGCAATCAGTTCGGCATAGTTGAAGTCGTCACCTGTGTACATGCGTACTCCGGGCGGCAGGCGCCGACGCATCGTGATTTCCTTGTCTTTATCTAGCAATGAAATTTTGATGCCGTCCACTTTCTTAGAGTGCGTCTGAATGATGCCTAATGCAGTGTTCATGGCTTGCTCTACATCAGCGCTGCCCCAGTACCCTGACAAAGCAGGGTCAAACATATCGCCCAACCAGTGAAGCACCACGGGTTGTTTGACCTGACTCAAAATTCGGTCGTAAACGCGCTCATAGTCTGCGGGACTGGTGGCCACACGCGCCAAAGCTCGACTGGCCATGATGATGAGTTTGCCACCTAGGTTTTCAATCGCCTCCAACTGATCTTCGTATGCTGCAATGACTTGATCCACAGTTGTGACATCTTCAAGCACAAGTTGATCTGTGCCACAGCCCGAGGCTACCTGTGATCCCGGCACATCCTGTGCTGCATCCAATGTGCGGCGAATCAGTTCCAATGAAGTTGGCCAGTCTAGGCCCATGCCGCGCTGCGCAGTGTCCATGGCCTCGGCCACACCCAGCCCCAACGACCACAAGTGGCGTCTGTAGTCAATCGTGGTGTCCCAATCTACAGCACAATGAAGCCAAGGGTCCACCGAAGCCCGCGGATCGGACACCACATGAGCTGCCGAATAGGCAACGCGGTTGAATGTCATTCGAGACGTGGGCTTCAAAGGTACGCTGCCGCGCAGCTTGTATTTTTCTAAGCGACCCGAAGCAGTAGGCAGATTCAAGGTTAAGGGCACAACTTCGCCTTCAGGTCAGGTGGCAGGTGATAGCCCGGCCGCTTTTACCAGCACGGTGTTGCTTTTGATTTCTTCGCTTATGTAAACTTCAAATTGATCAGGTCGCATGGTCCAGGCATCGGCGCCCAATGTGACAAAGCGCTCTTTGACTTCGGCAGTAGCCAAAGCCTTCACAACTTCATCATGCAATCGGTTATCAATGACCAGAGGTTGCCCCATGCTCTGACTCATTTTGTCTGAAATAGCACGGGCAATGATGTCAGTCGTGCTGCCAGCAGCAAATGGCACGACCACTCGAATCGGTTTACTGGGATAAGTTCCCTGCGCAGTGGCGCTGCATGGGGCTAGCACTGCAAGGAAGGTCAAGGTTATCAGCGCTGTTTTTTGAGATAGTTTCATGTTGTCTCCAGATGGTTAGTTTCGACTTCCGCTCGTGTCGATTTTTTGAACAGTGTATTTAGAGAGGTTGCATGGCAGAAAAGTCGGGCATCACGGCGCTGGCGTAGCCGGGTGCATCGAGTGAGGCGATATGAAGTTGGCCGTTGCGAATGCGCAGGCGGGCAGCGCCGTGACTGTGTTCGTACATGTCAGGGTGTGCCTTGCAAAAGGCGGCTTGTTCTGCTTCGGGACGCGATTGCAAACCATTGACGTAGTGATGTCCATTGCGCTCGACATGGGTTACGGCAATCAGGTTGACCAGGGCTAGGTCTTGCTGCACAGACAAACCGGCTTGCACCGTGAGGTCTTCGGCAGACATGAAATAGCGCCCTGGCGCAGACGACTCTTCGTTCCAGGCCGCGCAGCGTGCGGCATTCAGCAGCGAGCGGTACACCCCTTTGCATGTTTTGCTTGAAATGCCGGTGTAGCCCTGCTCGCGGGCCATTACAAAGGTGTCGAGCAGTCCATCGGATTCGTCAATGATGACGGGCATGCCCAAATCCAATTTTTTCAGATCCACATCCAGCGCATGCAGGCGGTTGATGGGCTGTTCGATGAACAGGATGCTGGCCACCAGCCGTTTCAGGGCGGGTTGGGCGCGCATGCGCGTGAGCAACTCGTGCAGTTGCTCGGCGCTTTGGTATTGCTCGTTGCCGTCCAGCGTGGCGTGGTAAGGCTCTGCCAGGTTGTCCAACACCGAGGCGATGGCGCATAGCCTATCGATGTCTGCGTCGATGCGGCCGCTAACCTTGAGTTTGTAATAGCTGTGGCCGTAAACCTGTAGCACTTCTTGCAAGGTTTCGGGCAGGCCGTCGTTTACGGGTTCGGTCACGTCTTGCCGCGTGATGGCGTCCAGCAGGCCCACGGTGTGCCGCGCGTGCAGGGTTTTGGCTGGCTCGAGACTTGACAGAAAGCGGGCCATGTTCAAGCCCTGGAAAGCGGGCATGCGTTCGTCTATGCCAAGGGCGTTGTGTTGAACGGCGGCATAAAACGATTTGCCCAAGGCACGGCACAGGGCGTCGATCAGGGCGCGGTCAATCAGCGCGGGGCCGTAGTTGGCCAGCAGTGGGTTGAGATTTTCTGCGGCGCAGGCGCGCAGGTGGGCTTCGTGGTGGCGTGCAAAGTGGCCAAATGCGGTGTCGCTGCTAACGTCGGCCAAGTAGGCGGCTTTGGCCAGTCGCAGCACATGGCGTTCTTGCTCGAAGTTGTCTTCGTCGCTGAGTAGGGTGTTTTTGTCGAACCATTTGGGTACGATCATTTCGGCCGAGGCACCCCAGTGGCTTTGGCCATTGGGCATCACAATGCGGGCTCGCACAAAGGCCTGAAAACACTTCCGAAGCGTGACCACGCCAAAGCGAAAGGGCATGCGCAGGACCACTGGAATTTCAAGTAATTCAATTTCGGCAATGCGAAAGCTGGGTTGCATAGTGAAAGTCTCTGGTCTAGGGCGTATAGGCTAAATCGTTTTCCAGCAGGCCCTTGAGGTAAGCGGCTGACCAGGCTGCGCAACCAGGGCCATCGGGAAAATAATCAAACGGTTCGATTGCAACCACACCGCTGTATGCCTGCCGTTGCAGGGCTGCCAGTATGGGAGCGAAACGCATATCTCCCTGCCCGGGCGCGCGGCGGTTAGGGTCGTTAAGCTGCACATGCGCCATGATGCCCTGCGGCATCCACAAATCAATCAGCTCTGGCATTGACAAGGTTTCAGCCAAGCCCGCCGAGCTGGTGTCCAGCATAGTTTTGAAAAAAGGGTTGTTGATTTGTTTCACCACTGCTGCAGCTTGGGCCACGGTGTTGATGAGCGGGGTCTGGTCGGCCGACAGCGGCTCTAGGCAATAGGTCACACCAAAACTTTGCGCTGCTTGCGCAACCTTGGCTAGAACTTCTTGCGCGAGGCCCAGGGCCTGGTCGTGTGTTTGACCTGGGTGGATGCTGCGTTGCTTGGGAGAACCGTGCACCAGGTAACGCCCGCCCATGGCAGCACAAATCTCGCACAGGTGTTTCAAAAAGTCAGTTGTTTTTTGACGAACCTTTACATCGGGGTGTGTGATGGACAAACCTTCCGGCTTGACCAGTAGCCAATGCAAGCCAGTGACCATCAGGCCATGGTCAGACGTTACCTGAGCGTATTGCCGAGCTTGGAATGTAGTCAAACTTTCGGGGGTGTCGGTCAGGGTGAAGGGGGCAACTTCTAGTCCCATGTAGCCCATATCACGGGCCATTTGGCATTGCATGGCAAAAGGCATGGGCACCAGCACTTCGTTGCACAGAGCGATTTTCATGTGGTCTTGCGTTTAAACAGGTTTTGCATCAGTGGCGCTCTCATTAGCAAGACAATGGCAATCATTGCAAAAATTGAACCCGCAATCGGGCGTGTGAAGAAGGGGGTCAGATCGCCATCGGATAACACCAGTCCTCGGCGCAGGCTTTTTTCCATCAGGTCTCCCAAAACAATGCCCAGCACCAGTGGGGCGACCGGAAATTTATATTGTCGAAGCACATAGCCAAGCACACCGAACAACAGCATGGTCCAAACGTCAAACAGGCGCGATGACAATGCATAGGTGCCTACCACGCACAGTACAAAAATCATGGGCACGATGATGGTGGTTGGCACACGCAGTACTTTGACCAATAACTTGGTTAAGACTAGACCGTAGATGAGTATGCCAACAGTGGCCAGCAGCATCATGGCGACCACGTCGTACACAAACTGTGGCGACTCGAGCATGATCATCGGGCCAGGTTTGACGCCGTGAATGAGCATCGCAGCCATCAGCACCGCTGCCGGTGCCGAGCCCGGGATTTGCAAGGTCAGCACAGGAATGATGGCACCCGGCACGCAGGCGTTGTCGCCGGTTTCAGCCGCCATCAGGCCTTCGATAGAGCCTTTGCCGAATTTTTCTTTTTCTTTACTGGCCCGTTTCGCTGCGGCATAAGAGGTCCACGCGGCCACGTCTTCTCCCACACCCGGAACAATGCCGATGAAGGTGCCAATGATGCCTGAGCGCAAGATCGTGCGCCAGTATTGAAATACGTCACTGAGCTTGGGTATGACGGTGTCAAAGGGGTTGATTTTGGGGACGGGGCGACGCGCTTTCATGGCCACCAAAATCTCTGCAAAACCAAATGCACCCACCAGTGCGGGCACCAGCGAAAAGCCGCCAGCTAAGTCGCGGTTGTCGAAAGAAAAGCGCTCGAAGGCATGGATGCCATCTTGTCCAATGGTTGCAATGAACAGGCCAGCAAAACCGCAAATCCAGCCTTTGAGTGCATCGCCGCCAGTTAATGTTGCCGAAATAATGACGCCAAATACCGCAAGCCAGAAAAATTCATAAGCCCCGAATTTGAGTGCCAAATCACCTAGCAATGGCGTGAACAGCGCCAGAAAAAACATACCGATCAAGGTGCCAAGCACTGAGCCGGTGGTGGCAATTCCCATGGCACGGCCTGCATGCCCCTGGCGCGCCAAGGCGTAGCCATCTAGGCAGCTGGCTGCCGAAGCAGGGGTGCCCGGGATGTTGAGTAAGATTGCACTGCGGCTTCCACCGTAAATTGCGCCCACGTAGGTGCAGATCAGTATCAAAAGCGCCTGGCTAGATGGCAACTTGATGGTGAGCGTGGTCATGAGCGCCACACCCATTGTGGCTGTAAGGCCAGGTAAAGCCCCAATGACCACCCCGACCAACGATGAGGCTAGCGCCATGAAGACAGATTCGAGCGTCATAAATGACGCCAGTGAATTGCCAAATGCAAAGAGTCCATCAAACATCACGGCAACCTGACCAAAAAAATGTATTCAAAAGACAGGGCGACCAGCACGCTCCAGCCACTGCCGTAGATGGCAGCACGAACCCACTGTGCGGTGACAGATCTACCCATTTCATTTTGGCGTTGCCGGTCTAGTACGCCGATGAACACGGCGATAAACAAGAAGGTGCCTAGCATGAAAGGTAGCCCCGTACCTATGAGCACCAGCGCGTAAAAAAGCGATCCGCCAAACACCAGCGCCATGTACCTTAACAAAGTGGGGTCATGGACTTTGGCTGATACCGTAGGGACTTGCCAGCCGCCTTGGGACCAGGCGCGAAAGAAGAGAACCAAGCCCAAGACGGTCATGGCGCAACCGAGTAAAAAAGGGACTAGGCCCGGAACTTCATAGGGGTTGATGTTGAGCTTTTCAAGTCGGTCCATGCGCCATGAGCCAATGCTCACCGCCAAGCCAAATGCCACCCAAAGTACCGCGGCGATCAAATCCTCACGTGGTGAGGCCACTTCGTCTTCTTCTTCTTCTTCCATGCTCATGGCGTGCCTTTGTCAAATGGGGCAGCTTAATGCCTGCCCCTATGTGATGCTGTCAGAGTTTAGGGATGCCTACGGTGTCGGGTGATACCTTAGTTTTGCCCCCGGTGTGCAACAGCCAGGCGTTTGCCTGTACAGCGGGAAAGGCTGCGGCTTGTGCAGCCTCACCACTGGCGGGGCCAAAGAATGCGCCTCGGTTGACGGCGTATTTCTTAATGGCTTCGTTGTTGGTGATCTGAGTTGCCCAGATGCGCTCGACAGTGGACACCACTTCAGCGGGCACACCTTTTGGAATAAAAATTCCAAAGTAGTTGGCTGGCGCCTTGAAGTTCGACAATGTCTTTGATATGGGCTCAATCACGCCATAGCCTTCAATTTCGAGAGCCTTGTCGGAAACGGTTGCCAGAGGGCGCAGCCGTTTGCCGCGAATCATTTCTGCTTGCTCCACGGCCAGTTGCGTTGTGGCATCGGTCTCGCCAGAGACGGTGGAGATAACGGCTGGGTTGCCGCCGTCATAGGTGACATGGCGATACTTGCTTCCGGTGACACTTACAATGGCTTCCATCGCATTGTGACCACCCGAGGTCACGCCAGCCGTGGCCACCTTGATGTCAGATTTGGTTTTCATGGCATCCAGAAATTGCCCGATGTTTTGATAGGGCGTGGACGGGTTGACGCTGACCACGGCTATGTTGGCCACATGCAAAAACAGGTGCCAGTCTTTGATGCCCGCATTCAACATTCCCAAGGACTGGTAAGTGCCCAAGTCTTGAGCCGCACCTGCGGTCCATGTGTAGCCGTCCCGCGGGGCATCCCAGGCGTTTTTGCTACCAATCGAGCCAGAGGCACCCGGCTGGTTAACCACCACGATTTTTTGGCCTAAGGTTTTTTCAATTTCGGCCGCTGCAATGCGAGTGATCTGGTCGGTAGAGCCGCCCGCGGCCCAGGGAACGATCAGGTTAATGGGCTTGGTGGGTTTCCAGGTGGCTTGCGCCATGGCGCTGGCGCTAGCACCCAAGGCGAGTCCCAGCGCGATGGTTTGAATCAATGTCCGCTTTTTCATTGTCTGTCTCCTCATTTCATGGTTCAAAGGTTAAAAAACATACTGTCTTACAACAGCTTCGCAAAAACGTTAGCCATCAAGCCATCGGGCCAAGTGACGTGTTACAAAATTATCATCGATCAAGTCCGGATAAGCTTGACTGACCCGTGTGAGTTCTTCGGCTTGTCCCTCGCTGAGGGCCTCATGCGGGTCGAGGCACCAGATGCCTTCGAGCAAGCCCTGTCGGCGCAGGACTTCATGGCACCCAGCAATGCACCCGGCAAATTCATGGGCCACATCGAACAAGGCGCTGTTGCAATCGGTGACTTCCGAATCTAGGGCCAGTAGCTCTGCCGAAATCTGCTCGCGTGTAGATTCTTGTTGGCAACGCTTTAGCAGTGCGACCGCATTCTGAGTCCAGACGCTCCAATGACCCAGCAAGCCCCCCCGGATGCGTACTTGCACTGTTTCTTCGCCGCGCTTGACGTGAAAAGGTGTCACCAAATCTAGCACGATGTGGTCATCGTTACCGGTGTAAAGCGTGATTCGGTCTTCGGCTTGGGCTGCGACCACACCATGAATGACATCCAGGGTACGGTAGCGATTGAATGGCGCCATCTTGATGGCCACAACTTGTTCAATGCGAGCAAAGGCTTCCCAGAATGCGGCAGACAGGACCACGCCGCCCACTGCGGGCTGAAGGTAAAAGCCCACCAGCGGTATAACCTGCGCCACAGCGCAACAATGCGCCAGTATCTCGGCTTCGCTGGCGCCGCGCAGCGCCGCCAGACTGAGCAGCCCTGCGTGGTACCCCATTGCTTTGGCAGTGGCCGCTTCGGCGCAGGCTTGCGAGGTGGTGCCTGCTACCCCTGCAATCATGACCAGCGGACGCGGACCACCCAAAGGAATCCAGTCGTGAGCCGTTTGCATGGCCATTTCCAGCACGGGGGCATACATCCCGTTTTCCCGGATGGCAAATTGGGTGGTGTGCACACCTACTGCCAGACCGCCGGCGCCGGCATCGAGGTAGTAGCGGCTGAGCGCCCTTTGTCTGCGAGGATCAATCTGGCGCTGTGCAGTGAGTGCCAGCGGATGCGCAGGAATCACTGCACCTTTTCGCAAAACCTGCGATACAGGTTCAGGCAACAAGCCGGACAAATCAGTAGTGGCCATCACGAACCTCGAAGTGGGTAGGTTTGTCCAAGGATTTGTGGCCCTGCATGACCCAAGCGGCCGACCAGTCCAAAAGGGTGTCCAGTGCCACCGAGGGCGGGCCCCACAAGGCATCTGCCTTGTGGCAA
>Ga0214919_10007826_pt1 | contig 14297 bp, 13 predicted proteins | sample LL1503_MetaG_FD_177994 | JGI IMG/M metagenome (GOLD analysis project Ga0214919, IMG submission 177994) | Freshwater microbial communities from Lake Lanier, Atlanta, Georgia, United States - LL-1503 | ecosystem: Environmental > Aquatic > Freshwater > Lake | place: USA: Georgia | collected...
TTAGCAGAGCGCGGAAAACCATTTGATTCCAATGTTGTTTCAATTAATTACAAACGTGAAGGTGAGATCGCTTAATGGCACGTCGTGGTGGATTAGGTACCGGCCTTGATGCATTGATTCCAACATCATTAACCGTTGGTGACAAAGAGGTTGGTCAACAAAACCTTATCGATATCAAAGATATCTCTCCTAACCCTCGTCAACCACGCACACACTTTGATCAAACAGCACTTGATGAATTAATCGCATCGATTAAAGAGATCGGTATTCTCCAACCACCAGTTGTACGCCAAACAAAGCCTGGTAAGTATGAGTTAATCATGGGTGAGCGTCGCTTCCGTGCCGCAAAAGCTGCGGGATTAACAAGCATTCCTGTCATTATTCGCCAGACCGCCGATAATGAATTACTGCGCGAAGCGCTGATCGAAAATATTCACCGCAGTCAATTAAATGCGATTGAAGAGGCGGCGGCGTATTCGCAACTTCTAACGGATTTCAACTGCACCCATGACGAGTTAGCTGTGAAGTTGGGGCGATCACGTCCATTAATTTCAAACACAATCCGTTTAATGAACCTGCCACCATCTGTTCAACAAAAGGTTGCATCAGGTGTTTTATCAGCAGGTCATGCCCGCGCACTATTGGGTTTAAGTGAGGCTGCATCCATAGAAAAGTTAGCTGCACGAATTGTTTCTGAAGGTTTATCTGTTCGTGCAACTGAAGAGATCATCTCTTCTGGTGCACCAAAGGGACAATCAACCAAAAAGCCAAAGGGTGCAAAATCAGCTAGCCCTGAACTTCAAGAGATCGCCGACACTATTGGTGACGCGCTAGATACCCGCGTAACAATTCAAGGCAGCGCGAAAAAAGGAACAATTGTCATTGAGTTTGCTGGCGCACAAGATTTACAAAGAATTACAAAAGCGATTTCAAACTAGCCTTTTAATTCAAAACCTTTACGGCTCGCCATCTCTTGCTTGATAACCCCACCGAGCGCCTTCACACCTTCGCGAATTCTTTCTGGTGTTGGGTAGCAATAGGACAATCGCAACGACCATGAACCAAAACCATCTGCGTAAAAAGCGGTTCCTGGAACATATGCAACCTTTGCAACAATCGCTTTTGGCATCAACGCAGTTGTATCGATCTCAGGTGGCAAGGTAACCCACACATAAAATCCACCACCAGGCTTTGTCCACTGCGCTGTCGCTGGGAAATGCTCATCCAATGACTCCAACATCGCATCACGGCGCACCTTATATAGCTCGCAAAATGAAGCGATCTGATCACGCCATGGCTGATCAGCTAAGTAGTTAGAGATCGTTAATTGAGTGAAGTTAGATGGACACAAAATCGAGGATTCGCTGGCGATAACCAGTTTTTCCTTCAGTGATGGTGGAACTAAAGCCCAGCCCACGCGTAATCCAGGTGCGATTGTCTTTGAAAATGACCCTAAATAGATCACATTCTCGGAATCTTCAGCACGCATCGCATTAGGAGATGGCTTATCAAACCCCAACAAACCATATGGATTATCTTCAACAACAAAGATGCCAGCTTCGCGACAGATATTTAAAATCTCTGTACGGCGAGCGGCTGGCAATAAAACACCACTTGGATTTTGGTAATTAGGAATTGTGTACAAAAACTTAATCTTGCGACCAGCTGCGCGCACAGTTTTAATCGCCTCTTGTAATGCAGATGGAACTAAACCATTCTCATCTGTTTCAACATGCACAACAGATGCTTCATATTGATGAAAAGTTCCGAGCGCTCCAACATAGGAAGGCGCTTCACATAGAACAACATCTTGTGGATCTAAAAAGATCCGTGAAATAAGGTCCAGCGCTTGCTGCGAACCAGTTGTAATTAAAACATCATCTGGGTTTGCGCGAATCCCTTCAAGCGCCATCACCTCACAGATTTGTTCGCGAAGTTTTGGATGACCTTGACCATTTCCGTACTGCAACGCCTCTTGTCCATTTTCACGAACCAAATTGTTAACAACATCAGCCATCATTCCCATGGGAAGCGCTGAAAGATTTGGCATTCCACCCGCAAGTGAAACGATCTCAGGACGTGATGCCACCGCAAAAAGTGAGCGAATCTCACTCGGCTTCATGTGCGCGGCTCGAGAGGCAAATCTTTCTTCAAGATTTTGTGGAGCACCTGTCGAGTAGCGTTGCGTGATATCAGACATGGCGTAAGTCTCCCATACCCAAGGGATTGCTTGAGCGATATTTAGCGGCGAATACCGGCTTTACGTAGATCTGAAATTCGCAAAGTTCCTGTTTTTGCATCATCTTCAGCAGCTAAATACAGCCGTTGGATTGCAATAACTAAGGCTTCAGCGATGACATCACGAAAATCAGGTCTAGAAATTCGCGAAATATCGCCAGGGTTACTGGTGTACCCCAAATCAATACGAACAGTCGGCGCCGTTGTTAATCGCAGTAAATCCCATGTTTTTGCATGGGTGCGACAGTTTGCTAAATCGGTACGTGCACAAATTTCTCGTTGCACCAATGATGCAAATCTTTCACCAACAATTGAGTGAACACCATGTGCATCACTGCCATAAAAATAAGTTGCAGCACCATGTGCTTTATCGTTGATGTAAGTATCTAGGTTTAAGGAAATCATTAAGTCAGCGCCACTTTTATTACTAAATGCGATCCGCTCTTGCTCAGAAGGATTGTTTGTCGCACCACGTGTAAGAAAGACCGATGCACCTAATGCAAGCAAACGACCTTCGGTACGAACCGCAACATCGTAAACAAGTTGATCATCACCATCAGGGTTTAAAACAATTACCTTATTTGCCAAAGCTGGCCCACGACTTTGTTGCGTCGCAGTCTGGCGCATTGCAGATGGCGCTCCCCCAGAAACAATCTTTGTTAATCGAATTAACGCGATCATTGTTGCCGGTCCACACTTTCCATCAACTGTGGCACCAACCGATTTTTGAAACTCTTTGACCGCAGCTTCGGTACGCGGACCATAAATTCCATCAACGCGACCGCAATCAAAACCCATCTCAGTTAAACGTGCTTGTAACGCTGCAACATCATCTCCGCGCATAAGTGGAGACTCTTGCAAATACAAGGAACGATCTCCGAGCTTCCAACGCGCTTCTTCTAATGCGCGTGCAGTGACCGCATCAACAAAACCCGTGACATCAAGGCCACGGGCTTGTTGAAATGAGCGGATCTCCGACTCGGTTAAATCTGACATGAATTTATGCGAGGAAGCTTTCTAGATCCTTTAGTAGCGCTGGCTTTGGCTTTGCACCAACGATTTGCGTTACAACTTCGCCGTTAACAAATACATACATAGATGGAATTGATGTAATTCCATACTTGATCGCAATCGCTGACTCTTCATCTGTGTTGAGCTTTACGATCTTGAGCTTTGAACCATACTCATCTGAAATCTCTTCAAGGATTGGGCCAACTGCGCGGCATGGTCCACACCATTCAGCCCAAAAATCAACCAAAACGGGGGTGCTGCTCTTAAGAACCTCTGCATCAAAGGTTGCTGTCGTTACCTTGCTTGTTGCCATCGTCGTACTCCTCTTTATTGTCGGTTTTAATCCTGATGTTAAAAATTAATGAGCTAAATACTTCTCTGCATCTAACGCCGCCGCACATCCAGAACCCGCAGCTGTAATCGCTTGACGGTAGGTGTGATCCACCAAATCGCCACACGCAAAAACACCCTTTTGATTAGTACGTGTAGAGCGACCTTCGCAAATTACATAACCTTCATTATCTAAATCAATCTGTCCAGTTAATAGTTCGCTACGTGGAATATGTCCGATAGCAACAAACAAACCAGTGAAAGCGCGTTCTGATTCAGAACCATCAACTGTGTTGCGAAGCTTTAACGCTTCAACCTTGTCTGCACCTAGAACATCAATTACTTCGGTGTTCCACATAAATTCAATCTTTGGGTTTGCCTTTGCGCGATCAGCCATAATCTTTGAAGCACGCAATGAATCACGACGGTGAATCAAAACAACCTTCTCTGCAAAACGAGTTAAGAATGTCGCCTCTTCAACCGCGCTATCTCCACCACCGACAACAGCAATTGTTTGTCCACGGAAAAAGAAACCGTCGCATGTTGCACACCATGAAACACCATGGCCAGATAAACGCTTTTCATTGACTAAACCAATTTCACGGTAAGCACTTCCGGTAGCAAGAATTACCGACTTAGCCTTAACAGTGTTTCCAGAACCATCCTTTAACACCTTGATATCGCCAGTTAAATCCATTTCGACAATGTCATCGGTAATAAGTTCTGCACCAAAACGTTTTGCTTGCTTGCGCATACTGTCCATTAAATCTGGACCCATAACTCCATCGGTAAATCCCGGAAAGTTCTCAACCTCAGTTGTATTCATGAGTGCGCCACCGGCGGTAACTGATCCTTCATAAATAATTGGATCTAACTGCGCGCGCGCAGCGTAGATCGCAGCGGTGTATCCAGCTGGACCTGATCCAACGATTACGACATTTCTTACATCACTCATATGTGCTCCCTAGACCCCGAAATCTAATGGTTTTCCTCTGGTTTTGTTGAACGGCGCGAGATTGAACTGCCTAGGTGGCGGATCATCGATATCTCTTCAACCTTGAGCGCTTTAGCGGCAAAGATGTAGCCAAAGAATGCGACAACCATCACAAGTAGTAACTCACCCGCACGAGCTGCAGGTGAAAGTTCAACCCCAACAACCGCGATGTACTCCACCATTGCAAACAATGGAAGCATTACAAGTAAGGCTGCAGTAAGTAAACGCATATGTTGCGTCAAAAATTCCCGCACTGATAACTTTCCGGTGTGCTTCTTTAATAAACCTAAGGTCACCAATAAACCAACTAGATAACTAAAGGAGAATGCCGCACCTAATCCGACGGTAACCCAACGAGTTTTCAAGAACTCAAGGAATATGTAAGACAGGGCTACTGAAATAACATTGATAAGCAAAATTGAAATTACTTGAGTTCGTGTGTCTTCAAAAGCATTAAATCCACGGATCAAAATTAAGTTGATAGAAAAAGCAACTAATCCAAAGCTCAACGCTGATAAAACATAACCGATGTAACGTGAGTCCTCAGTAGGAATTCCAATAAAGATAACTTCAGTAATCAAAGAACCAAATAATAAGAAGGCAACAGCGCTAGGAATTGTAATTACACCGACTAAGCGAATCGCACGGACTAACTGTGACTTTACCTCCTCACGCTTTCCATCAAGTGCTAACTTTGAAATGTGCGGCAAGATCGCGGTAATAATTGAAATCGTCACAATGGAATACGGCAACAACATTACAAAGTATGCGTATGTATAGGGCGTGTATCCCACACCAGTCGTAACACCCTCTTGTGCGCTTCTCACCGCAGCTGATGTAGCAACATTGACAGTCACCAAGTAACCAAGCTGTGAGATCAAAACGTAGATTAAGGTCCAACCCGCTAAATTAAATGATTTACCTAATCCACTTAGCCCAAGTTTGGGTTTAATAGTTATGCCTAAACGTTTAATAACCGGCACTAAAACCAAGGCCTGTACGACAACACTGAAGGTTGTGCCCCAACCCAGAATTTGAATCTCGGTATCGGTGATATTTGAGATGTTTACACCCGGGGAAAGCAGCAAGAAGCCGCCAAATAAGGCGATCCCAACCAAGTTATTGGCGATCGGCGCCCACATAAGAGGTCCAAATGAACCTCGAGCATTTGCGACCTGCCCCAACATTGTAAAGAGACCAAGGAAAAAGATCTGCGGCAAGCAGTATCGAGTAAATGCAATTGCGATCTCTTTCTCAGCTTCAAAGCCTTGAGTAAAGAACTCTGGTGCATACAAACGCACTAATGCTGGCGCAAAGTACATTCCAAGTAAAACTAAAACCAAAAGAATAAGAGAGATAGTTGTAATTAAACGAGATGCAAAACCATCTCCACCATCTTCATGATCAAAGGATCTAACCAATTGCGGAATAAAGATTGCGGTAAGCGCACCACCGACAAGCAAATTGTACAAAATATTTGGCATTGTGTTTGCAACGTTGTAGGTATCTGCAAGCAACGCCGTACCTAAAACCGCAACAATCAAAATTCCGCGAATAAATCCTGTAATTCGAGAAAGGATTGTTCCAAGCGCCATAATCCCCGATGCACGGAAGAGTTCATTGGATTTCATTGAATCCTCCTTCGAACTCGGCGGACACTTTGAGTAACGGCTGCCAATAAGAGAAGTATGGCTGCACCTGTCGTAAACCAGGTCACCTTTGAATCAATAACCGTTGAATTTAATGTTAACAACGCTTCAGGCACTACTTCGGTGTCATCCTTAGAGCTTGTGATGAAAACAGAAACACTCGTTTGACCAGGGGCAATCACATCTACCTGCATTTCAAGCTGTCGCTTGGAGTTTGCAGGGATTAACACATCATCAAAACTATCAACAACAACACGCGAGTTAATGGGCAACATCGCAATATCAACAGTTACATCGACCGGAAACTCATTGATGACTGTCACCGGAAGTTTTACAGACGAGGTAGTAATTTGATACTTACCGCTATTAATACGAAGTTTGTTGACCATCGCATTTACAGCCTCAGTTGCACTATAGGAAAAGTAGTTTCGAGAATCTTTATCCAAACTTGGCGACAAGAGTTGACCTAATCGAGCACGAAGTTGAGTTAATTCAGGGGTATCTACAACTCGAGATAAACGGGTTAACGCCTTGCGATTATCGCTATAACTCTTGCGTAAAGGGTTACTTAAACCAGATTTTCCAACACTCCACTGAACCTCTGGCTCGCTACGAACAATTCGACCAAGCGCTAACTGTAAACGATCCTGTCCATACGCGTAGTAATTTTTCAACTCACTTGGGGCTAAACGTTTAGCCAGTGACACATCTGGATTTCCATATGCCAATGCAACGACATCATTGCCCGCTGTCACCCGTTTCAACTGAGTTAACCATGCTGTTGCAATCTCTTTTCCACCAGGCTCTGCATCCGTTGCCAAGGTGTACTCATTAGCCATCAGAATTACTTCATCAATTAAAGCTGCATCAATGACCCATGTGCGATTTTTTGCAATGGGTTGAAAAACTTTTAATCCTAAATCACCAGATGGCGTCAAAGCTTGAGCTAAATCATCATTACGAAACTCACCTGTGAAAGTTTGATGAGCAGGACTTGTAATTCGAATTACAGTATTTGCCGCTGATGCTTGAGGCATCATCAACAATAAGAATACAGAAATAATAACAAGAGCTAACTTTTTCATGTGGTTAGCTCCGCACTGCGAGCAATTAACTTCTTTTCATCGGGATAGGCAAGACGATCTACAATCTCTTCTAACGGAAACCACGAAACCTCATCAACTTCACTTTCTTGCGCAGCTAAAACCCCGCCGACTTCTGTGAACATAAAGTGATGAACAGTTTTATGAATTCGCTTTCCACCAGCCATAAACCAAAAATCAATAACACCTAATGATTTTGTAATGCTTGATGTAATTCCAGTTTCTTCTGCGACCTCACGGATCGCAGCTTGCTCAGGTGTTTCACCCTCTTCAATATGTCCTTTAGGCAAAGACCACAAAACCCTTTTACCTGTTGCATCCTTTTGGTCGTAGCGACCAATCAATAAACCCTTGGTTCCAGTTGAATCAATAACTAAACCGCCAGCACTAACCTCATCAACGCGCTTTGCATACGGGCGCTTTGCCTGAGGACCCTTATTAGGAGTCGTTTGAGTCTGTGGTTGTGGGCCGCGGTTACCGGAACGCTTGCGTTTCCGTTTCTTCTTCGTGCCTTCGCTGCCCGCACCAGGTGCCGGGATCATGAAGTAAGGATAGTGCTTTAACCTTACTTATTGTGAGTAACTCATTAGGCGCGGCAGGAGAGTTAGCGATCCGTTCATTAATTGAACGCGCTCCTCTTGCCAGCTCCCTTGCCCAAGCCTTCAAGGCAAAGGGCTTTACCTTGGCACTGGTTGGTGGACCAGTACGCGATGCAATTTTAGGTCGCTTAGGAAATGATTTGGATTTCACAACAAATGCACACCCATTAGAAACAAAAAAGATTTTGCAATCATGGGCTGACAATGTGTGGGATACCGGAATTGCATTTGGAACTGTTGCAGGAAAACGTGGTGACACAACTGTTGAAGTAACAACATACCGAACCGAAAATTACGATCCCGATTCTCGTAAACCAGAGGTTGAGTATGGTGATTCAATTGATGGAGATTTATCGCGACGTGATTTTACTGTTAACTCGATGGCCCTTGAATTAACTGGAGAAAAACCTGAGTTCATCGATCCATTTAATGGTTTGCAAGATTTAGCTGCAAAGATTTTACGTACACCTGTGCGTCCTGGAGATTCATTTAATGATGATCCGTTACGAATGATGCGCGCTGCACGTTTTGCGAGCCAACTAGACTTTGAAATCGCACCAGAGGTTTTAAGTTCCATGAAGGATTTAGCACACCGCATATCCATTATTTCCGCCGAGCGTGTGCGCGATGAGTTCACAAAAATCATAATGTCGGCAAACCCGCGAATCGGAATAACACTTCTGGTTGATTCCGGTCTTGCCGATATTGTCTTGCCTGAAATTCCAAAGTTGCGTCTTGAAGTTGATGAACACCATCACCATAAAGATGTATATGAGCACTCAATTACAGTGCTGGAACAAGCGATTGAACATGAAGATCGCCTTGGCGGTCCCAACCTTGTCATTCGTTTAGCTGCGCTACTTCACGATATTGGTAAGCCAAAGACACGTGCCTTTATTGAAGGTGGCGGAGTTTCATTTCATCACCACGAAGTTGTTGGTGCGCGCCTTGCGAAGAAACGGTTACAAGCGCTGCGCTTTGATAATGACACCATCGATGCTGTTGAGCTATTAACAATGCTCCATCTTCGTTTCCACGGTTACGGCGAGGGTGAATGGACCGATTCCGCTGTGCGGCGATTTGTGCGCGATGCTGGCGAATTCATTACACATTTACATGTATTAACCCGTGCCGATTGCACCACGCGCAACAAAGCAAAGGCTGCGCGCCTGTCTGCAACCTATGACTCTTTAGAAAAGCGCATTGAAGTTTTAATGGAGCAAGAGGAGTTATCAAAGATCCGTCCAGATCTAGATGGCGCTCAAGTTATGCAACTACTTAATTTGAAACCATCACGTGAAGTTGGACAAGCGATGGATTTCTTAATGGAGCTACGTCTTGAACAAGGTCCAATTGGAGAAGAGGCAGCAACTAAAGCGCTTCTCGAATGGTGGGCTAGTAGGTAGCTTTAAATTTACTTGGGCGCAGAACAACAACTGCGACTAATAAATAAGCGCTCATGACAAAGAGCGGCACCTTTGCAGTTACTCCTGATGTTGGAAGCAACAACGCTGCAATTAATCCACCGCTCACAATCGCTGTGTTTACAACGACATCATAAACAGCAAAAACTCGTCCACGGTAGTAATCATCAATCTTGGATTGAACAAGCGCGTCATTTGTAACCTTTATATTTTGTCCAAAGAATGCCGTTAAAAAGGCGGTAACCGATAAAGCGATCTCGGTTTGCCAGACCACCAAAAAGATTGGTGAGATTGAACTGGCAAACATTGCAAACTTAATCCAGCGATGGCGACCGAAACGAGCAACACCATATGGTGCTAAGAATGCGCCTAAGAAAACACCAATTCCTGCAATTGATAATGCGATTCCAAAACCTTGTAAACCATCTTCAGGACGGGATGGATCATTAAATGTATTGCGCTCTAGTAACAATGCGGTCAAAGTTAAAGCTGTTAAACCACCACGATGAACCGCGGTAGCAATAATTCCCCGCCCCGTATCAATATTTTTTCGAAGGAAATCAATTCCATCGCGCATATCAGTAAAGCCCTGACTAAAGGATGCAGCAGCTTTTTCATGCTCCTGCGGGCCGATCTCGTACTTATGTAATCGTCCCGAAAGAAGTGCAGCGGTGAAGTAACCACCAGCGGCCATAAGAATAAGCAAGGAATCAGCGTGATCGGCAAGGGCTGCACCATCAACCAACGCACGAACACCAACACCGATTCCACCACCAATAACAACCAAAACAGAACCACCAGTAACTGCAATGGCATTTGCGGTGATTAAAGATTTTGCATCAATTAACAATGGTAAACCTGCAGATAACGCGGCTAGAATTAAACGATTAATTCCAAATGCAACAAGTACAACAATGGTTAGTGCAACACCAGTTGTTCCACTAAATACAAACAAGGCAACCAAAAATAGATTAACGCTTCGAGCTAAGTTCGCATAAAACAATGCACGCTGGCGCGATACGCGATCGAGAATAGTTCCAACAAATGGCCCAACGATTGAATATGGCAATAAAACAACCGCAAAACCAATTGCAGCATTCAATGCATTTGCTTGGCGTTCAGGTGAGAACAAAACAAAGGATGCGAGTGCGCTTTGAAACACCCCATCGGTCATTTGACCCGTCCATCGCGCCGCAAGCAGCCGTGAAAGCCGCGGATGTTGAATCAATCCAGCAAAGCTCATAAGAAAGAGCGTAACCCTCTATTAGGGATTATTCTTCTCCTTAATGAAATCGCAACGATCATTCATCGATTATTCACTCGATAAGCGAGCTACCTTGTTAGCGCTCTTTCGAGGAACTGTTGATGCCTGCGATGCTGACCCTTACTTAATGCGAGCCGCAAAGTGGCATGGTGACAAGGTCGATCGCAACTGCCCAGTATGTAAAAAGGAAGAGCTTGTTGAACTTCGCTACACCTTTGGTGAACAACTAGGCCAGTACTCAGGTCGTATTAAGACTCCCCACGAATTAGTAGAGATGGAACGTCAATTCGGAGAGTTCACCGTCTACATCGTTGAGGTCTGCCGCAACTGTTCCTGGAATCACCTATGTGCCTCATACATCTTGGGAGATGGAGTTGAACGAAAAGCCCCGCGCAAGGTACGCACCTTGGAGGATGAGGATTACGCCAAGAGATAGCATTGCCAAATGGCCCGCAAATTACTGATTAGAGCCACGATTTTTCTTGGCGGCTTTGGATTTGTCGCCGGCTCTGTGTTGTTTGCTCTTGCCTATTTCACCGTTGATATTCCAGATCCCAACGCATATGTAAATAGTCAATCAACAATTATTCAGTACTCCAATGGTGAAGAGATCGGTCGCGTAGGCACGCAAAACCGACAGATTGTTCCGCTAGCAAAAATTCCTCTCAATGTGCGTCACGCAGTCTTGGCAGCAGAGGATAAAAACTTTTATTCCAACAAAGCATTTTCAGTAACAGGAATTTTGCGCGCAGTTGTTAACAACTTGCGCGGTGGTTCATTACAAGGTGGATCAACAATTACTCAGCAATACGCTAAGACCGCCTTTTTAACACCGAGCCGAACAATTCAGCGAAAGATCAAAGAGCTTGTCATTTCAATTAAGTTAGAGAACCAGCTGTCAAAGGATCAAATCTTTGAAAGTTATCTCAACACCATTTACTTTGGTCGTGGTTCTTATGGTGTGATGACAGCATCACAGCAGTACTTCAATCGCAACGTTGATCAATTAACCAATTCGCAAGCAGCGGTTATTGCTTCAATCCTGCGCTCTCCAGGTCTTTACGATCCAGCCTTCAAAGAAGGTAATGCTGAACGTTTAGCCAACCGCTTTGAGTATGTGAAGAACAATATGGTGGAAGCCGGTTGGTTATCTAAAGAAGATGCCGCCAAGATGAAACTTCCTACAGTTGCGCCACGATCTACATCTGGTCAACTGAGCGGTCCAAAGGGACATGTTATTGAAGCGGTTCAAAAAGAGTTGGCAAAACTTGGCTTTAGCCAGGATCAACTGCTAGTTGGTGGACTTGTTATCAAAACAACTTTGGATCAAAAGGCACAACAATCAGCTGTTGACGCGATTAACAAATTTTATCCATCAAACGCGCCAAAGGATCTACGCATTGGTTTAGTGGCAATTCGCCCTGGAACAGGTGAAGTACTTGCACTTTATGGAGGTCGAGATTATTTAGATCGCCAATTAAATGATGCAACACAATCAATTACTCAAGCTGGTTCTACCTTTAAACCATTTGCATTAGTTGCAGCGCTTGAACAAGGAATTCCACTGACATCGATGTGGAACGGTGATTCTCCACAAACATTTGATGATGCAGGAAAACCTTACGAGGTTTCAAACTATGGCAACGAAGGTTGGGGCCAAATCAATTTAAGTTTTGCGACTAAGCACTCTGTTAACACCGTCTTTGTTCCACTCGGAATTAAGGTTGGTCCAGACAAGGTAGTAGATGTTGCACGTCGTGCTGGTATTCCAGAAAGTGTTGCGATGATGCCAACACCATCAATTGTTTTGGGAACATCTAGCCCCCATGTGATCGATGTTGCAAACGCTTACGCAACCTTTGCTGCACAAGGAATCAAATCAAAGCCATTCTTAGTAAGCCAGGTGTTGGGCTCTAACAAGGGCGTTTTGTATGAGGCAACACCTCAAACCGAAGAAGCCTTTAGCAAAGAGGTTATGGCTGATTTAACCTACGCGCTAAAGGGAACAATCACCGGTGGTACTGGTGCAGCAGCTCTTGCATTAGGTCGTCCAGCAGCAGGTAAGACAGGAACATCACAATCCAACGCATCTGCATGGTTTAGCGCTTACACACCACAGATCGCAGCATCGGTCTCCTTCTTCCGCGATAACGCAACACAATCCCTTAATGGAATTGGTGGAATGACCTCACTTACTGGTGGAACATTTCCAGCCCGCATCTGGACTCAATTTATGAAGGGTGCACTGAAGGGCGAACCGATTATGGATTTCCCAGCACCTGCAAATATTGGTGGACTTGATCCTGTTGTAATGACATCAGGTGGAAAGCAAACACCTAAGCCCTAATGAAAGTTAGAACGTTTGTCGTACTAGCAATCTTTGCTTCGCTACTTTCCTTTGCCAAGTTCAGCCACTGCGAAAACACTGGCTGGGCAACGCCAGATCAGTACATTCACGCCTGTTATAGCGATCTTCCATCATTGTTTGAAGCGCGGGGGTTAAGTTCCAATCAATGGCCATATGCAAGTGCAGATAACAGTGTTGAGTATCCAGTTTTAACCGGTGTTGTCATGTATGCAACCTCATTTGCAGCAAACTCCCCTGCCACATACTTCAATATCAACATCTTCTTTCTAGTTCTTCTATTTATTGCAACAGTATTAATCGTTAGAAGAATTCGACCTGAGTTTGCATACCTTCTCCCTGTAGCGCCAGCAATGATCGCATCGCTGTTTATCAATTGGGATTTGTGGGCAATAGCATCCATGATGCTTGCTATCTATTGGTTTGATCGCAAGCAGTATCTAAATAGCGCACTGGTGCTAGGAGTTTCAATTTCGACAAAGTTCTTGCCAATATTTTTACTGATTCCAATTGTTTTCATTCTTTGGCGAGATGGCAAAATCAAAGAAGCGATCAAGTTCATCGCCATTACCTTAGGCACTTGGCTAATTATCAACGCACCATTTGCCCTAACAACACCAACTGGTTGGTGGCGCTTTTACAAACTCAACTTGGAACGCGGACCTGACTGGGGATCTATCTGGTTAGCGCTGCAACAACTTGGAATTAACTTAACCAACCTTAATTACCTATCGATCCTGTTATTACTAATTGCACTCACAACAATCGCAGTCTTGCTCTTCGAATTAAAGTACACACCAACCCTTGCATCAGTTTCATTCTTTGTTCTCGCCTCAGTTATGCTGGCAAGCAAGGTGTATTCACCACAATATGTTTTATGGTTAACGCCGCTTGCGGTAATCGCCTTAACAAACACAAAAGACCTTCACGCATTTTGGGTGTGGCAAGCAACTGAAGTTTTGTATCACGTGGCAATCTGGCAACACATCGCACAAGTAACTGATGCAAAGTTTGGTCTGGGTCCAACCCCGTACGCGATCCTGACCCTGGTCCGAATCGGGGGGACGATCTATCTGATCGCGATCCTGGCCCGCCGGGCGCTGCAGGCTCGAAATACGCACAGCAAGCTGCTCGATTTACTGTTTGAGGGCTCCAAGGCTTACCCTTAACCCCCACCAAAGCTCGCTTTGTCGGGAATTTAACCCTCCTGTCACGGAAATACCGTGGCCGTCTTAGTCCAGAGGAGGTCGGGTTAACACATGCGTCATTATGAACTTATGGTCATTCTTGATCCAGAACTAGAAGAACGCACAGTCACAC
>Ga0214919_10007827_pt1 | contig 14296 bp, 12 predicted proteins | sample LL1503_MetaG_FD_177994 | JGI IMG/M metagenome (GOLD analysis project Ga0214919, IMG submission 177994) | Freshwater microbial communities from Lake Lanier, Atlanta, Georgia, United States - LL-1503 | ecosystem: Environmental > Aquatic > Freshwater > Lake | place: USA: Georgia | collected...
CCCTCAAGCCAGGAATATTTCAAGCGCTTTGGCTTGACGCCCGAGCGGCTGCGGATTGCCAAGCCAGACGCCATCGTGATGCACCCGGGGCCAATCAACAGGGGCGTGGAAATGGATTCGGCCGTGGTTGACGGGCCGCAAAGCGTGATCCTTCCGCAAGTCACCTTCGGCATTGCGGTGCGCATGGCGGTGATGAGCATCGTCGCGGGGAACGAAGCATGAAGCTGCTGATTCAAGGCGGTCGCATCATCGATCCGGCCAGTGGGCTGGATAGCGTGGGCGATGTGGCGATTGCTGAAGGGCGTATCGTCGGTCTGGGCCGCGCGCCGGATGGCTTCAGCCCCGAGCGTACCCTGGATGCACGAGGCTGTGTGACGGCACCCGGCTTGGTCGACGTGGCGGTGCGCTTGCGCGAGCCCGGACACGAGCACGAAGGCATGCTGGCCTCGGAACTCGCCGCCGCCGTAGCCGGAGGCGTGACCAGCCTGGCCTGCCTGCCCGATACCGACCCGGTGCTCGATGAGCCGGGCTTGGTCGACATGTTGCGTTTTCGCGCCCGTAAGCTGCATGGCGCGCGGGTGTTTCCCATTGGTGCGCTTACGCGCGGTCTGGCCGGCAAAGTTCTGACCGAAATGGTGCAACTTTTTGAGGCCGGGTGTGTGGGATTCGGCCAGGCCGAAGTGCCGCTGGGCGACACCCAGGTGCTGCAGCGCGCCTTGCAATACGCCGCCAGCTTTGGCTACACCGTCTGGCTGCGGCCGCAGGATATGTACCTGGGTCGCGGTATTGCAGCCAGCGGGGCGCTGGCCACGCGCATGGGTTTGTCCGGCGTGCCGGTGGCCGCTGAGACGATTGCCTTGCACACGATTTTTGAGTTGATCCGCAGCACCCGCACCCGCGTACACCTGTGCCGTATCAGCAGCGCCGCCGGTGTGGAACTGGTGCGCCGGGCTAAGGCCGAAGGCCTGCCGGTGAGCTGTGATGTGAGTATCCACTCGCTGCATCTGACCGATGTGGACATTGGCTACTTCGACAGCCGTGCCCGCCTGACCCCGCCGCTGCGCCAGCAGGCCGACCGCGCCGCTTTGCGCGCCGGCCTGGGTGATGGAACGGTGGATCTGCTGGTGTCTGATCACACCCCCGTGGGCGCGGATGAGAAGGCGCTCCCTTTCAGCGAAGCCACGCCGGGTGCCACGGGGCTGGAATTGCTGCTCAGCCTGACCCTCAAATGGGCCGATGAAGCCCAGGTGCCGCTGCCGCAGGCGCTGGGCGTGGTCACCCACCGCAGCGCGGAGTTGCTGGGCGCTTCGGCCCGCGCGCACCAGGCCAGTCCGGGGCGCTTGGAATTGGGCTGCCAGGCGGACCTGTGTGTGTTCGACCCGGTCGCCTCCTGGCGCGTGACCCCGCAGGCCCTGCGCAGCCAGGGCAAACACACCCTGTTTGATGGGTATGAGTTGCCCGGGCGGGTTCACCACACCGTGGTCGGCGGGCGTCTGGTGTTCAGTGCCGACCCAGCGTCTTAAGCTGCGTCCATGACGCGTCTGCTGCGGCAAGTGGCGGCCCTTGGGCGCATGCTGCGCTTGCTGGCCCACGCGCTGGGGGGCTTGTGGACCTTGCACCTGCGCTTTGGGCGCATGTCCGATGCGCAGCAGCACAGGGCGGTGCAGCAATGGGCGCAAGGGGTTTTGCGCATCATGGGCATTGGGCTGCAGGTCCACGGCCGGGCCCACGCCGGGCCGGTGCTCTTGGTGGCAAACCATATTTCCTGGCTCGACATTGTGGTGATGCTCGCCGCGCAGTACTGCCGCTTCGTGGCCAAGTCGGAGCTCAAGGCCTGGCCGCTGGTCGGACCGCTGGCGACTGCGGCGGGTACGCTGTACATCGAGCGCGCATCATCGCGCGACGCGCTGCGCGTGGTGCACCACATGGCCGAGCGTCTGCAGGCCGGCGATGTGCTGGCGGTGTTTCCGGAGGGCACCACGGGTGACGGCGTAGAGGTGTTGCCATTCCATGCCAATTTGCTGCAAGCGGCCATCGCCGCGCAAGCCCCCGCGCAGGCCGTGGGACTGCGCTTTGTCGATGCTTGGGGTCAGCCCAGTTTTGCACCCTGCTACATCGGTGACGATACCTTTGTGGGCTCAGTTTGGCGCACGCTGTGTGCCCGAGGCCTGGTGGTGCACGTGGCTTTTGCCGCACCGGACCTGCCGCTGGGCCGCAACCGTCGCGTTTGGGCGCTTGATTTGCACGCCCAGGTCATGGCCGTGCGAGGTCTGTCCGTCTAATTGCCGAAGTGCGCATGTGGTATGGTTTCGGCGTCAGCGTAAGCACTTTTCCCACGCTATTTTCAGGCCCCAATCCATGAAATATTTGCTCCCCACCCTGTGTCTGGCCGCCCTGCTGCAAGCCTGCGCCCTGCCGCCCACTTCGTCTAGCACCCCGGCAGCTGAGGCACCGGTATCCCGTGCCGAGCAGGTTTTGCGCAGCGCTATTCCGGGCGGTAGCAAAGTCATTCCGGCGCAGTCGCTCATCATTGGTTCGGGAGATAACTGGGTTGGCCGCGCGGTGCTCGAAGTCCCCAAAGACATAGACCGTGAAACGTCGCCGGCATACAGCTTTTTTGTGGAGCAGTACCCACAGCAAGGCTGGACCCTGCTGAGCGCCACCCGTGGCAAGACCAGCATGCTGGTCTTCACCAAAAAAGACCGCAGCGCCACGGTCGAGATCTCCGATGTCAACCTGATGAACGGCAGCGTCACCGTGGTGTTGACTGTGACGCCAACCGAAGCATCCTTGCAGCCGCCCAAGCAACCCTGATTGATGCGAGTGCCGCTGGTGCCGCCAGTGACCGCTGTATGACTCCATCTATCGCATTCATTGGTGGTGGCCAGATGGCCAGCGCCATCATCGGCGGCTTACTGGCAAGCGGCACGCAAGCCCGTGAATTGGTGGTGGTGGAGCCCCTGGATACGGCGCGAGAACAGTTACTCACCCGCTTTGGTGTGCACGCGCACCCCGCGCCGGGCGCGTTTCTGCAGGACTGTTCGGTGGTGGTCTGGGCCGTCAAACCCCAGACCTTTCGAGACGCTGCTGCCTTGACGCAGGCCTACACCCGCAATGCCCTGCACCTGAGCGTGGCCGCCGGTATCCGCAGTGATACCCTGGCGCAGTGGCTGCACAGCGAGCGCATCGTGCGCGCCATGCCCAACACCCCCGCATTGATTGGCCAGGGCATTAGCGGCCTGTTTGCGCGAAGCGCAGTCACCTCGGCCGACAAAGACCGCGTGAATGCGCTTATGGCCTGCACCGGGGCCGCCATTTGGTTGGACGACGAGGCGCATATTGACGCGGTCACCGCCTTGTCCGGCTCCGGACCAGCCTATGTGTTTTTCTTTTTAGAGGCCATGCGCGACGCCGGCGTGGGCATGGGCTTGAGCCCGGAGCAGGCCTACCAGTTGGCGGTTGCCACCTTCTCCGGTGCCAGCGCACTGGCTGCGGCTTCGCAAGATGGCCCCGAAATTTTGCGCCAGCGCGTCACCAGCAAGGGTGGAACCACCTTCGCCGCCCTGGGTGTGATGGAGTCCAGCGGCATCAAGCCGGCTTTTGAAGCCGCCATGCAAGCCGCCCGCGCGCGCGCTGCGCAAATGGGTGACGAGTTCGGCGGTTAAACCCCGGGTCTCAGGGTGCGAGCAGCACCCCGTCCGCGACCAGCGCGTCAATTTCCTTGCTTGTATAGGCGAGGCTCTCCAGTAACTGGCGGCCGTGCTCTCCCAAGCGGGGCGGGTCCAAGCGCAGTCCCAATCGCTTGCCATCCAAGGTCAGCGGGAGCAAGGGCGTCGCCGTGGCGCGACCGTCGGGCAGGGTCATCGGGGCCAGTCCGCCGGTAGCCTGCAGGTGCGGATCGTCAAACAGATGCTGCGGATCGGTAATCGGCGCAAAAGGCAGGCCCTCGCGTTCGAACACCTGCGCCAGCTCGGCTGCATCCCGATCAGCCAAGCGCGCGCGCAGAAGCGGCATCATCCAATCCCGCGCCCGCACCCGGTCGTTGTTGCTGGCTAATCGGGCGTCGGCAAACAGGTCGTCAAAACCGAAGGCATCGCAAAAAACCCGCCATTGCGTGTCGCCCACCACCGCCAGAAAAATTTGGGCGCCGTCCTTGACGCTGAACACGTCGTAAATGCCCCAGGGCGAAATGCGCTCGGGCATGGGGGCGGCCGCCTTGCCGGTCACGGCGAACTGCAGCATGTGCTGGGCCACCAGAAACACATTGTTCTCGAACAGCGCGGCCTGGACCTCCTGCCCGCGCCCGGTCTGCGCCCGCTGCATCAGTGCGGCCATCGCACCCATGGCACCGAACAAGCCGCCCATGATGTCGTTGACACTGGACCCCGCCCGCAAAGGGTCGCCCGGTCTGCCGGTCATATAGGCCAGTCCGCCCATCATCTGCACCACTTCGTCCAGCGCAGTGCGGTGGTCGTAGGGGCCGGGGAGAAAGCCTTTGTGGCTGACATAAATCAGACGCGGGTCGCGCGCGCTCAAGGTGGCGTAGTCCAGGCCGAGTTTTTGCATGGTCTCGGTTTTGAAGTTCTCGCTCACGATGTCGGCGGTGGCAATCAGGCGCAGCACCACTTCGCGGCCCCGCGCGCTGTGCAGATCCAGCGCAATGCTCTTCTTGTTGCGGTTGAACAGCGGATAAAAACCTGCACCCACGCCCAGCAGTTTGCGGGTGCTGTCGCCACCCATCGGCTCGACCTTGATCACGTCTGCACCCATGTCCCCCAGCGTCATACCGCAGGTGGGCCCCATGACCATGTGGGTGAATTCAACGACACGAATGCCGCTTAAAGGCAGGTGGGATTCGCTTTTCTGGGGCATCTCGTAAGGGGCGTGTAATCCGTGGCTGCATGATAGCCCCGCTCGCGCATCGACTAAAGTAAGCGGTTTTAGTTCGCTCGGTTCCCCCGGGCTGGCCGGGTACACACCGGTTTGTTTTGTTGGAAAGTTCTCATGTCTGAAGCCCGTACACGCGTCCACCGTCTGGATGTCGCCACCTCCCTCCACCAGTTCATTGAGCACGAAGTGCTACTCGGAACGGGGATCAAGCCAAAGGCTTTCTGGTCTGGCTTTGACGCCATCGTCGCGGATTTGGCACCTAAAAATGCAGCCTTGCTGGCCGAGCGCAAGCGCTTGCAGGCCGAGCTCGATACCTGGCACCACGCGCACCCCGGCCCCATTCGCGATATGGCGGGCTACCAGGCATTTTTGAGGCAAATCGGGTATCTGGTTCCGGTGCCCAAATCGTCGCGCATCACGACCAAAAATGTGGACGCCGAGCTGGCGATCCAAGCCGGGCCGCAACTTGTGGTGCCGGTGCTCAATGCCCGCTACGCCCTCAACGCCGCCAATGCCCGCTGGGGCAGTTTGTATGACGCCCTGTATGGCACCGACGTGATTTCGGAGGAGGATGGTGCTGGTAAACGCAGCGCCAGCGGCAAGCCTTACAACCCCAAGCGCGGTAAAAAAGTCATCGCCTACGCGCGCCATGTGCTGGACCGCACCGTGCCGCTGCGTGTGGGCTCGCATCTGCATGCGCTTGGCTACAGCGTGCGCGCAGGCCGCTTGGTCGTGCGCCTGAAAGACGGCAGCACCAGCGGCTTGCAAGACAAAGCCCAGTTTGTGGGTTTCCAGGGCACGGCTTCGCGTCCCTCGTCGGTGCTGTTGCAGCACAACGGCTTGCACCTCGATCTGGTGATTGACCACGAATCCCCTATTGGCAAGAAAGATCCTGCCGGTGTCAGTGATTTGGTGCTGGAGTCGGCTCTTTCCACCATCCTCGATCTGGAGGATTCTGTCGCCGCCGTCGACGCCGAGGACAAGGTACACGGCTATCGCAACTGGTTAGGTATTTTGCAGGGCACGCTCACCGAGACGATTACCAAGGGTGGCACCACCTTCACCCGTGGCCTCAACCCGGACCGCGTCTACACAGGCGTTGACGGCAAGCCCGTGGTGCTGCATGGCCGCGCGCTGCTGTTTGTGCGCAATGTGGGCCACTTGATGTGCAACCCGGCCGTGCACTACACCGCTGCCGATGGCAGCAGCCAGGAGATTCCGGAAGGGATTCTGGACGCCGTCGTCACCACCGCCATCGCCCTGCACGATTTGCAGCGCAGCAAAAAAGACGCAAGCGAAGGCCTAGTGCGCAATTCACGCAAGGGCTCGGTTTACATCGTCAAGCCCAAAATGCACGGGCCTGCCGAAGTGGCTTTTGCCGATGAACTGTTCAGCCGGGTGGAAGCCCTGCTGGGTTTGCCGGCGAGCACCGTCAAGCTGGGCATCATGGACGAGGAACGCCGCACCAGCGTGAACCTGCAGGCTTGTATTGCAGCCGCCCGCAGCCGCGTGGCCTTTATCAATACCGGGTTTTTGGACCGCACCGGCGACGAGATTCACAGCGTCATGCACGCCGGTCCCATGATCCGCAAGGCCGAGATGAAAGCCAGCACCTGGATCGCCGCCTACGAGCGCAGCAATGTGCTGGCGGGCCTGGCCTGCGGTTTGCGCGGCCGCGCCCAGATCGGCAAAGGCATGTGGGCGATGCCCGACTTGATGGCCGCCATGATGGTCCAGAAAATGGCGCATCCCATGGCGGGTGCGAACACCGCCTGGGTACCCAGCCCCACTGCCGCCACCCTGCACGCGCTGCATTACCACCAGGTCCTGGTGAGTGAAGTCCAAACAGAGCTGGAGAAGGTCGACTACAAGGCCGAGCGCGCAGCCTTGCTGGATGGCCTGCTGACCTTGCCCGTGTCGCCCCACCGCGATTGGACCGCGCAAGAAAAGCAGCAGGAGCTGGACAACAACGCCCAGGGCATTCTGGGCTATGTGGTGCGCTGGGTTGACCAGGGCGTGGGTTGCTCCAAGGTTCCTGATATCCACAACATCGGCCTGATGGAAGACCGCGCCACCTTGCGCATCTCCAGCCAGCACATCGCCAACTGGTTGCTGCACCGCGTGGTCACCAAAAAGCAGGTGCAGGAAACGCTGGAGCACATGGCAGCCGTCGTCGACAGCCAGAACGCCGGCGACCCGCTGTACCGGCCTATGGCCCCGGACTTCAAAAAGTCTGCTGCCTTCCGCGCCGCCAGCGACCTCATCTTCAAAGGCCGCACCGAGCCCAGTGGCTACACCGAGCCGCTGCTGCACGCATGGCGCATCAAGGTCAAAGCCCGCCGCTAAAAAACGGTACCCCGTGGTACCCCCGAGGGGAATCGAACCCCTATCTAGCGCTTAGGAGGCGCTCGTTCTATCCATTGAACTACGGCGGCGGGGAGCGGGGGATTTTAGGCGGGGGTGTTGCGGGGGTGGATTGCTGAAGCTAGCTGCGGGTGTTGCTGACTCTGCGCTGCTCGGTGGCTGGGTAAGCTGACGTTTCTGCGGCATACCGCTCAAGGTTGCCTGCCATTTGCCGATACTAAATTACCAACTTTATAAATTTAGTAACTTTGCTTCATATTTGGTACTGCCGTAAGTACTGAAAAACTGGGCGCCCCGCATGCCATTTAGCGCTTTCCGGAATTTTCTACTGATCATCATGTTGATCGGCGGGAATGCGTATGCCCAAATGCAGTTACCCAAATGCGTGCTTTTTGGGTTTGGAAACTGCATAGGCACCCTCAGGTTTTCCAATGGCGACATCTATACCGGTGAATTCAACCACGGCAAACCCAATGGAAAGGGTGCTTTTACCTATGGTAACGGCGACAGCTATAACGGAACAGTAGCGGAGGGGCAGCGCCACGGGTCAGGCACATACACTTCAGCCGCAGGCGACAAATATGTCGGCCAGTTTAGCGAGGGTAAATTTGATGGCCTTGGCGTCTACTATTTTCTGGCGGATAACCGGTCTAGGGGCGACATCTATGTGGGGGAATTCAGTTCCAACACGTTCAATGGACAGGGCAAATATACCCATTCAAATGGACAAGTATTTGTCGGTAGTTTTGCAAATGGCAGAAAATTGTTGGCAGAAGCCGCCGTTACCGTAAAGCCTGAGCCTGTTGTTGTTGCTGCTGCAGTTAAACAGCAAATTGCTGTTGAAACGCCCACAGTCGTTGCTGTGCCTAAGGTTGTTGCCACACCAGTCTCCGTAGCTGATCAGGTGGTAGTCCAAGTATCAGCGCCAGCAGCGAAGGTAGACCCTATCCCGGCTTCCGTCGAAACAGCACAACAACTATATGCTTCGAAGGATTCTGCTGTTAAGGCTCCGCTAGCGGCAGAGAGTCGGGGGTCGGAATCACTGGACGGTGATTATTCTGATTCAGGAAGGATATTTTTAAAAGGATCAGTTAGTTTTATAAATAACTATCAAGTAAAGCAAATTCATGAGACTTTTGATTTGTCATCATCTCCGCAGGACCCGGCCCTTAGTATTGGCATAGGTTATATGTTAGGTCAAAACTACGGTGCTGAATTGGGTTACAGATATATCGGCAAACAGAAAATAAATGATTATCCAATAACGTATAAAGCTAACTCCTATTTAGTTGGTGGATATTTTGAAATACCACTTTCTTATGGGATTGGCTTGGTTGGGAGGGGAGGCTTAAGTCGAACCGATCACACGTTATCGGGAACTTCAACATCTACGACGTATGTTAACGGTGTATTGACAAGTTCCACGTCAACTACGACAGATTACTCGCACCAGAAAACTGCTAGTTATTTTGGTGTAGGTGCATGGTTTGCTCTGAATAAAAATCATCAAATCACATTTGACTTCACTAGATTGAGTGCTGGCCTCTACACCAACGCCTTATACGACATAAATTTAGATGTCCTCGATTTGGGTTGGAAGTACCACTTCTAGTAGGCGAATATTTAGAGTACCGACCAGCACCCAATCGATAAACCTGGAAACCCCACTATTGCTGCGAAGTTAGAAGGATAGGCAGAGCGCTTCTAGAGCGACCGTTCTATCTTTGGAAGGCCATTCAACACAAAAACGGCACCCGTCGCTGTGACCCTAGGCAGGTCACAAAGCAAGGCAATATAGGAAATCTAAATTAGATCTGGCATCCCAATGCCTCACCGATTACATCAATTTGCTGCCGGTACAGCGCAATTGCTCTTTGACATCAGGTTCGATAGATTCACCAAGCGGTTATCGGCTGCCGCTATCGCCTCGTTTGCGTTCATATAAGTACCGATGATGGATGGCCAAAACAAGAGCCTAGCCACATTCCCACCTGTTACGCCTTTTTCAGACGAAGCTTCCTTTTTGAAGCGTAGTGCATCCGCATATTCGTTTTGAAGTTGTGGGCATGTAAGACCAGCGTCACCTGGTTTAACACTCTGCACAACGGTTGGAGAAGCACATCCGACCAAAAGCCCCGTGGCTAATATTGAGAGCCACAGTAGTTGGCTTTTTTGCATATATTCTTTCGGTTTAGTGCCCAAAAATGGGTGTCCCATAGTAGTCTGATTTTTGGCATTTTTATAAAATTCTTTTCGCTTTGTAAAACCGGCTAGAGCGTAAGAATCACGTTGGAATACATCTGGTGTTGTTGCCCACTTGGGCCACAGAGGAAATCCAACACGGTGCAGAACTGGTGACACCCAATCCGGCATCAGTTCGGCTGGATTCAATGGATATAGGCTGAGTGTTGTCACTGCGGACAAGCACTGGATCTAAGCTGCCACACGGTTGCCGTTAGGAAGCACTCGTTCTATCCATTGAACTACGGCGGCGGGAGCCGCAGATTCTAGGTCCGGGCCCGCAGAAATCGCAGCAACAGGGTGCTGCTGAGCAGGAAATAAAACCATCCTACGCCCAGCGCCGTTGCCACTGTCACCAGCGATGGGGAATGGCGTAACGACCCTGCGAAAAACAAGCACGGCAGTGGAATGGTGAGACTCCAGGTCCACAAGTAACGGCTGGCGGTTTGCGGGGTCATCACTGACAGGGTGAGCACCATAGTCGCTGCGCCCAAAAGCGACAGCAAGAGGGCACCTGCTGCCATAAGGCCAACGGCCCAGGTGGCGGCGATCAGAACCAACAGGCTGAAAGAAACCATCACCCCTACCGGGCCGAAATGGTGGTTGTGGTCTTGGCTGGTCATCGCGGCCTCCGGGTCAAGGGTTTGCAGTTGTTGGCGAAGCGCGCATTGTCGGATGACGAGTTTGTACAAATAGTTGAATTTACAGTTGACACATATAGCGTGATGAAGATGGGATGATCCACCGTCCATGGCGTGCATGGATTGGCTTATCAAACATTCATAGATCAGGAGTTGGAAATGGGATTTAAAGGCACCCTTCAATCGAAATACAGCCCCGTGTGCTGCGGCGACTTGCTCAGTGGCGCAACCCACCGCCGCGAGTTTTTGCGGCTGGCCGGTGGCGCTGCCCTGTTTACGAGCATCGGCATGCTGTCTTCGGGCGTACAGGCGGCATCGGGTAATTACGAGGCCATGGTTCTCTCATGCATTGACCCGCGCTTTCAGGCGCTTGTGAGCCGCCAGCAGGCCAGCGATGGGCTAAGCGGCAAATACAGCGCTTTCACGATTGCCGGCGCGTCGATTGGCGTGGTGGCACCCGCTTTCAAAGAATGGCACAAAACCTTCTGGGAAAATCTGGGCGCATCGGTGCAACTGCACCACATCAAAAAGGTGATCGTGGTTAACCACCGCGACTGTGGCGCGGCCAAGATTGCCTATGGCGCCGAGAAGGTTTCGGACCCAGCGGTGGAAACCGAAACCCATAAGGCGGCATTGCTGGAGTTCCGCCGCCAGCTCAAGGAAAACCAGCCGGAGCTCGGTGTCGAGTTGGGCCTGATGTCGCTGGACGGAAAAGTCGAGCTCTTCAGCTGACGCGCTGATCGTGTGTGGCGGACCGGCAGGTGCCGGTCCGCTTTTTATTTGGACAGCGTGCGCATCGCCTCTTCCAGGCCGCGCACGGTGAGCGGGTACATCTGGTTGTGCATCAGCTGCTGAATGATGCTGATGCTGTGCCGGTATGGCCAGATGCCCTGAGGCTCGGGGTTGATCCACGCAAATTTGGGGAAGGCACTGGTCAGGCGCTCCAGCCACACCGCACCGGCTTGCGGGTTGTTGTATTCCACGCTGCCTCCGGGTTGCAAAATTTCATACGGGCTCATGGTCGCGTCGCCCACAAAAATGAGTTTGTAGTCCTTGTTGTAGGTCCGCAAAATCTCCAGCGTGTCGAACTTCTCGGCAAAGCGGCGTCGGTTGTTTTTCCACATGAAGTCGTAGACACAGTTGTGGAAGTAAAAAAATTCCAGGTGTTTGAATTCGCTTTTGCTCGCGCTGAATAGCTCTTCCACACGCGCAACGTGTTCGTCCATGCTGCCGCCCACGTCCATTAGCAGCAAGACCTTGACCTTGTTGTGCCGCTCCGGGCGCATCGCGATGTCCAGATAGCCGGCGTTGGCGGCGGTTTTGCGGATGGTGCTGTCCAGGTCCAACTCGTCTTCTGAGCCTTCGCGGGCGAATTGGCGCAGGCGGCGCAGCGCGATCTTGATATTGCGCGTGCCCAACTCCTGGGTGTCGTCGTAGTCTTTGAAGGCCCGTTGGTCCCAGACCTTGACCGCGCTTTTGTTGCGGCTGCCCGGCTGCCCCATGCGGATGCCTTGGGGGTTGTGGCCAAACGCACCAAAGGGGGAGGTGCCGCCGGTGCCTATCCATTTGCTGCCACCTTCGTGGCGCTCTTTTTGTTCTTCGAAGCGCTTTTTGAGCGTAGCCATCAGCTCATCCCAGCCCATTTTTTGAATTTTGGCGAGCTCTTCGGGGCTGAGTTGCAGTTCCAGGTTTTTACGCAGCCATTCCAGCGGAATCTCCTGGGTGAAATCGGCAATCTGCTCCACGCCTTTGAAGTAAGCCGCAAATGCGCGGTCGAACTTGTCGTAGTGCTTTTCGTCTTTGATGAGGGTGGTGCGGCTCAAAAAGTAAAAATCCTCGACGCCATATCCATGCCCTTCGTCGCTGTCGGCTTGGAGCAAAGGCCCGATCACGCCGCGCTGGAGCGCACCCATCAGCGTCAGGTACTCCGTGATCGAAACCGGCAGCTTGGCCTGGCGAAGGGTGTAGAAAAAATCGAGCAGCATGGTCGGGCTGGAGCCGGCGCGGTTCAGCGCGGCTTGTTCAGCGCGTACAGCAGTTGCGCCCGGACTTCCGGCCATTCACCAGCGCGCAGGCTGTACATCACGGTGTCGCGGATGGTGCCGTCGCGGCGCAGGGCGTGGCCGCGGATCACCCCGTCTTTGCGTGCGCCCAGGCGCTCAATAGCGGCTTGCGAGGCGAAGTTGAAATTGTCGGTGCGCCAGCCCACCACATGGCAACCTAGGGTCTCGAACGCGTGGGTCATCAACAGCAGCTTGCAGGCCGTGTTGACATGGGTGCGCTGCGCGCTTTTGGCGTACCAGGTATAGCCAATTTCGACCCGCTTCACCGCAGGCAGTATGTCGTGGTAGCTGCTGCAACCCAGCACGTGGCCACTGGCGGCGTCCTGCACCACAAAGGCGAAACGGTTGCCGGCTTCGCGCATCGCCAAGGCGTCTTCAATGTACTTACGGGTGTTTTCCGGCTCGGGTACCGACGTCACGCGGATGGTCCACAGTGCGCCGTCAGCCGCTGCCGCCTGCAGCCCCTTTTCGTGTTCCAGCCCCAGCGGCAGGACGCGCAGGCCGTAGCCTTCGAGGGTGACGGGTTCGACAAATGCCATCTTCAATCCTTGGAGTTCGCTAAGGTCAAGGCCTTAGCGGTTGTGGCGCTGCATGAACATCAGCTTCTCGAACAGGGTGACATCCTGCTCATTTTTCAGCAGCGCGCCGGCCAGCGGGGGCAGGGCGGTTTTGAGTTCCTGGCTTTGCAAAACGGATGCGGGAATATCTTCGGCCAGCAGCAGCTTGAGCCAGTCCAGCAATTCGCTGGTGGAGGGCTTTTTCTTCAGACCCGGCAGATTGCGTACCTCGTAAAAGGTTTTCATGGCCGCACTGAGCAGCTCTTTTTTAAGGCCAGGGAAGTGCACGTCCACGATGCTTTGCATGGTGTCGGCGTCGGGGAACTGGATGTAGTGGAAAAAGCAGCGGCGCAAAAACGCGTCAGGCAATTCCTTCTCATTATTGGAAGTAATGAATACCAGCGGCCGGTGTTTGGCGCGGATCAGCTCGCGGGTTTCATAGCAATAAAACTCCATGCGGTCGATCTCGCGCAGCAAGTCGTTGGGGAATTCGATATCAGCCTTGTCGATCTCATCGATCAGGAGCGCCACCGGTTTTTCGCTGGTGAAGGCCTGCCACAACACGCCTTTGACAATGTAGTTGTGGATGTTTTTGACGCGCTCGCCGCCGTCTAGGTCTGCAAGCTGCGAGTCGCGCAGCCGGCTTACCGCGTCGTACTCGTATAGCCCTTGCTGCGCTTTGGTGGTGGACTTGATGTGCCACTGCAGCAAAGGCAGCTCCAGGGCGGCGGCCACTTCTTCGGCCAGCATGGTTTTACCGGTTCCGGGTTCACCTTTCACCAGCAAGGGGCGCTGCAAAGTGATGGCCGCATTGACCGACAACATCAGGTCCTGGGTGGCGACGTAGTTCTTGCTTCCTTGAAATTTCATGGCGTTCTGGGCTTTTCTGGCAACTGTATCTGCGGGGGTGGGGCGGGCTGCGCTGAGGCCGGTCGATATAATCCGAGGGTTTTTCTCCTCACCCATTCTTTCTGATTGTCCCCGCAAAATGAAAACCCCGGCTTTGCTCCTCAGTGCCCTTCTTCTCGCCACCGTGACAGTTTTTTCGGCCCAGGCTGAGGCGCTCAAGGGCGATGTTCAAGCCGGTGAGCGCAAAAATACCATGTGCATGGGTTGCCACGGCATCGTGGGTTACCAGGCGACTTTCCCCGAGGTGTACAAAGTTCCCAAGATCGCCGGGCAGAGCGAAAAGTACATCGTGAACGCCCTGACCGCCTACAAAAGCGGTGAGCGCAAACACCCCAGCATGCGCGGAATCGCCGCCTCGTTGACCGAGCAGGACATGGCCGACGTGGCCGCTTACTATGCCCAATTGGGCGTGAATGCCTCGGCAGCGCCGCTGGGCAAGGCGGCTGCCGGTTCCGCCAAGGCGGCCGAACTGGTTGCCAAGGGGGCTTGTAGCTCCTGCCACGGTGAGAGTTTCAGCCAGCCGGTGGACCCCGGATTCCCGAAATTGGCTGGTCAGTACCGCGACTACCTTTACATAGCCCTGAAGTCGTACAAAGCAGAAGGCAACCCGAATGTGGGCCGTGGCAACGCG
>Ga0214919_10007828_pt1 | contig 14296 bp, 19 predicted proteins | sample LL1503_MetaG_FD_177994 | JGI IMG/M metagenome (GOLD analysis project Ga0214919, IMG submission 177994) | Freshwater microbial communities from Lake Lanier, Atlanta, Georgia, United States - LL-1503 | ecosystem: Environmental > Aquatic > Freshwater > Lake | place: USA: Georgia | collected...
AGGAATAAAGAAAAAAGAAGGAAGAAGGAATAAAGAAAAAAGAAGGAAGAAGGAATAAAGAAAAAAGAAGGAAGAAGGAATAAAGAAAAAAGAAGGAAGAAGGAATAAAGAAAAAAGAAGGAAGAAGGAATAAAGAAAAAAGAAGGAAGAAGAAAGAAAATTGATTCTAACTTTGTAAATAATAACAATGAATAATTAAAACAAATAATATTTATCAATAATATATTTAAGATGACAGATTTAGTAACTGAACCCGATGTTTATTGTCCAAGTATTGATGACAATGGGAATTATATCGATCGTATCCCTTCTTTCCATATTATTAAAAAAGGTGTTTTATGTCCTTGTGGTTCAAGAAAAGATAAAGTATATGAAACTCATACTGCATTTTCAGCACATATCAAAACAAAAGTTCATCAAAAATGGCTAGAAGGTTTAAATATGAATAAGGCCAATTATTATGTTGAAAATGAAACGTTGAAAAATACGATTTATAATCAACGATTAATCATTGCGAAATTGGAGAGAGATTTAAATAATAGGGTAATGACTATTGATTATTTGACCCAACAATTAAATAAAAATAAAAATATAAACAATACGGATAGTGTAAATTTATTAGAATTTGATTAAATAAAGCAAAGTTGTAATAATATATTTAATAATTAATAAAAAAGATGTAAATACTTTTTTATTAAATAATTATACAAAGTATATTTTATATTAAATTAATGTTTCAACATCATTTATCCGCAGGAAAACATATGATATGTGATTTGAAAAATATTCAAAACAAATCATTATTAAATGATGCTGATCAACTAAATGAAATGTTGGGATTTGTTTGTCATTATTATCAGTTTCAAGTCATTGAAAAAATACATAAAGTTTTTCATCCCGAAGGTTGTACAATTCTTTACCTATTATCCGAGTCCCATCTTTCAATACATACCTTTCCAGAAAAGAAATTTCTCTCTTTTGATATTTATACTTGTAGAGAATATAAAGATAATACAGAATATTTGGAAATATTTGACTGTTTAATCGATTTTCTAAAAGCTGACAAGTGTTCAAGTACCTATCAAATAATCAACCGAGTCTTTTAGAAAAAGAGTCACCAATATAAAGTGAAAAATAAATACAATGTCTAACTAGGTTTTGCTCCACTTTTTTTAAAAGTGGATATATATATTATGTCAAAAACAATGATTCCTTTTTGGGTCAATGATCCAACCATTTTATTAAATAAAAATTATCTAGGAGAAATATGGCCGAATTCTTCAATGATTTATGAACAAAAATTAAACTCGATTACACGGTTAATTATAATCGTTACAGTTTTAGGATATTTGATTACTTTTTCAACGAAAATTATTATTTCTGCGATCATTACCATTCTAATCATTGTTGTATTGTATCAATTTCGTAAACAGAAAATTACAAAAGCAATGTTGCAAAGCAAAGAAGGCTTTGATGTGAATGGAGACGTTATTTCTGATTTATATAATGAAAAACCGAATCTTGAATCAAACGATAAAGCACCAATCACCATTACCAATCCTGAAACATTAGATACTTATTTGAAAGCGGATTTTCAAGAAGGAACCAAGAAGAATCCATTTAGTAATGTTTTATTGACCGATTATTTAGATGACCCCAATCGAAAAGCAGCGCCTCCTGCTTTTAATGTAGATGTAGATGAAGACATTACCAAAAAAGTGAAAAAATCGGTTCAATTTATGAATCCTGGCATTAAGAATACGAATAAACAATTATATAGTAGTTTAACCGACCAGTTTTATTTAGACCAATCGAATCGTTCTTTCTTTTCAACTGCCAATACAAAAATACCGAATGACCAAGGCGCTTTTGCGAATTTCTTATATGGTGATATGCCTAGTGGTAAAGAAGATACAGAAGAAGGTAAGATCCAAGCAGTTAAGGATAATTACCGATATATCCTCTACTAGGGTAGGGGAACCTACGGTTCCCCCTACGACCCCCTCCCTCACCTTTTGTATTTTTTAGGGGAACCAAGGTTTTCAGCTAGACTTAAGCCTTATGATCCATACTTTTTCCTGTTGGATAAGTTTAATTTTAGTAAAAAGCATTTTTTGCTAGACTATTTTTTTAAAAAAAGTGTAATAGATTTGTTTTTTTTGCTACACTTTTTTTTTAAAAAAAAAGTGTATTATATATAGATAAATGTCAAATACTTATAACTATACTTTTGATAATATGTCAAGAATTGGTTTAGACAGTTGCTGTATTGATCAAGACACAATTCAAAATGTTCAATCGTGTAATTATACTTTACAGAATTATTTTGCCAATGATTGTTCAATGAAAAATCCGATCGCTTTAGCAACAAGTCAACCCGGAATTTTTTATAATGGAGGAATGCTTTCTGGTGCAGGAGGTTGTAACATTGACGAGAGTTCCAAATTACAAATTGGTAGTATTCAAACACATCCAAGGTGTCATATTGATTTATTTCAACGACCTTTTGCAACTGTACCATTTTTAGGTCGTGGATCCGTCAATCCGGTGATTGAGGCACAAATTCAACAAGGAGAACAGATTGTCAACAAACGTAGTGTCAATAATTTGAGTGAACAAAGTTATTTGAATTATCATACGACTCCTCTTTTATCCAATATTAAAAACCGTATTGAAAATCCTAGTTTTTCGGTAGAAGGAGTTGCAAGTCAAGGTTGGATTCGTGGTGGTGTTCCTTCGAGAGAATTAACCAGAGACAAGGACTACTTTACTAAACATACGGATGACCAATACATCTAAAGGTAGGGGGACGGAAGTCCCCCCTTCCACCCTTCGGGAGGGAGACCCCCTCCTTGTAAAGGGTAAATGCATTTTCCCTTGATAACTCGGCGCGCGAGTTTTTACAACCATTTCTACAATAATATTTCACGAAGCAAATATTATTGTCATTTTCTTTGTAGATACTCGCTCATAAAAAAGCCAATGCCCTTAACAAGGTGGGGGTCTCCCGTAGGTAAGGGGGGACTTCCGTCCCCCTACTAGAATAAAAAGTAATATCTTCAAGGATTTGTATTTAAATACATTTTACGTTTTATAAATAACTTAAATGGAGAGAAAATTAGATTTATCTTATAATATTTTGTATCAATGTCATTATAAAGATTACAAGAACAATCAATTCCTTATTGAAACCGAAGAATTCAAGAGTTTTTCAAAAGACGATGAATATTTTCTAGAAAAAAAAATATATCAAGATGATTTGTTATCTATTTTTGGAATCGATCGCGAAAGTGAATTTCAAGATGAAACCATCAATCCAATCATTAGAGACTTGTATATAATTCTGGAAAAACAGGAAGATTTTAAATTACTTATGAATCAATTAGGAGAAGGAGATTTAGAAATGGGATTAATGATTATGTTCTCAATGGATTTATTATTTGTATCTCATCCTTGTTTTTGTGAGTTTTTACAAACGGGGCAAATATCATCTATCAAAATTGATTTATTAAAGAGAGAAATTCAACGTGTTTTTGATTCGCATTCTTCTTTCATATAATTGTTTTTTGAATTGAACAAGAATAAAATACCATTGATAAAATGAATAATCATAACTAATTGTATTTTCAATGATAAGAGGTGCATAACAATAATCGGTTAAATATTTCATCATTATAAATAATGGATGTCTCACCCGATAACTTATAATAATGTTTACAATTTCATTGGGTAAATGTGTCATTATTCATTACTTTATAAAAATAATTAAATAAATGCAATAAAAATGATTGTATAACTTATAAGTATTGTAAAAAATGTATAAATAATATATTATATATTATATATTATATATATTATGGCATCCACACGTAATAGAAATACACCAGGTAATTATTGTTTAGAACAAAGAGAATATCAACACTCCGAAAAATATGCCTTGTATAAATATTCCCAATATGGACAAGCCTATGATACAAAATGGGCTGGGAATGGTCTATTACCAGGTCAAATACCTGGGAATCAAATGTCCCATAACGCAGCCGATACTGAATCTTTTTTATTTGGAATCAATTCCACCAATTTAGTGAATCCCGCACCTTGTTTTGTACCAGAAATCACTCAATTAAAAAGTGCGAATGTTTATGAGAAAGGTCCCGTTTATATTCCAGAGCCTTTGGTCATTGCCAAAGATCAGAGACCTTTTCCTGTTTAGATTTTTTATTCAATTATTATATAATATGTCTGTTAATAATATATGAAAAAAAATCCCGAAGGATCTTTTTTATTTTTTGTTTTTATTTATGTTTTTTATATGTATTAGACAAATAGTTATATATATAAAATATAATGATATAAGATAATTCAAAGCCATTCAATACCGTCATCTTCTATAAAAAGTTCCGGATGCTTTTGAATCCATACCTTTTCTTCTTCTTCATACAATTCTTCCAAACGCACATCTACACGTTCATTTTCTGGATCAACCTTGGCAAATGGAGAAGATTCAAAGAATTGATCCATACTTAATTTATTTAAATAATAACGGTGATCATACGCCCATTCCGGATAAGTACGATATGGAACATTGGTACTGCGTAATAATAGAGGTGTAAAAGAATGCACCTTGTTCTTTACCATAGGTAACGTATTGGTAAGTAATTTTTGACGAAATTCTTCATATGACATTTCCATCATTTGTCGTATTTCTCCACGATTGTTATTATCCATCTTATTTGCATAAGGATACCAAGGAGCGGCGTTGATATTTAATTTAAGAATTGACATTTTATTTTAATTGTTGTTTTCAATAAAAATAAAAAAACATTTCAATTTTTTAGTAGGGGGACGTACGTCCCCCCTACGACCCCCTCCTTGTTGTTTTAGATTATTATATTGGCGCGCGAGTATCTACAAAAAAAAGAAAATAATATTTCGCAAAGCATAATATTATTTTAGAGATTATTGTCTATATCCCACGCCAGGTTAATTAGATAAAAAGCAAGGAGGGGGTATCCCGTAGGGAAGGGGGGACTTCCGTCCCCCTACTTTAATATTCAGGGATATGTTTTTTGAACAAACACCCTTGGGATGATAACCCTTTTATATCTTGTGTAACAATTTCAGGATTTTGATTTGAACAATTTGACATCCATAATTTAATAATACAAAAATTCTTTTTAGGAGATATGGTAATCCCTGAAACACTATTTACAAAGGACGTTTGCTTACTGATCGTATTACCAACCATCACATAAGTCAATTCTTTCCAAACATTATGTACATCTTTATTTGAAATCTTATAAGAAAAGCAACCGCCATTACGATTTTTAGGGTCTTCCCAAATAGGTTTAATACCATCACGCATTATAAATAACATACAATTCTTTACTAGTATTTCTGGTAATGTTTCCGTAATAGCAATAGCTTCTTCTACGTGTCCAAAAGTATATATCTTTTTGTAACTTTTTATGGACCAGTCCGTATCGTGAGGTAAATGTGCCCATAAAGTCCATTTATTCGATAGACTATGAAACGGTTGTTCTAGTTCTTCTAAACAAAAATCTGAACTCCCATTTTTAAGTACGTCCATTGTATTGGTGTACAGGGTTACCATATATTATATTTATAATCAATTTTTTTAAGTTGTTTTATTTTATTTTTATTCATTTACTACTTCTTCCTTTACTATTTCTTCTTTTTCTTCTAATGTTACCAGTTCTTCCTTTACTATTTCTTCACTTACAACTTCTTGTATTACTATTTCTTCACTTACAAGTTCTTCATTTATTATTTCTTCCTTAATTTCGTCTTGTTCAAAGACTTCCTCGCTTACAAGTTCTTCATTTACTATTTCTTCCTTAATTTTGTCTTGTTCAAAGACTTCTTCATTTATAACTTCTTGTATTACTATTTCTTCACTTACAACTTCTTCATTTATAAGTTCTTCACTTACTATTTCTTCCTTAATTTCATCTTGTTCAAAGACTTCTTCACTTACAACTTCTTCTTCATCTATAGTATTTTCTTCTAAAGAAGGTATATCATAATTTTCTTCGAAATCACTTAGATCCGAATTTTCAATTAAATCAGGCATATCAAAATAGGTAAAATCAAACACTTCCAACCCATTTTCTAAAATTTGAAATGCTTCGTTTTCATATATTTTTATATTGTAAATGTTAATATCCTTGGTAATGATTTGTAATTGATAATCTCCAATTTCAACCGACGAATAGTATGTTTTTAAAAAATAATCTAAGAAAGATTTATCAATGACATTCCTTTCCACCCAATAATAATAATCATCTGTGACAAAATGAATGTCTAAAGGATTTTCATTTTTATTAATAGGAATAATAATTGCCGATAGAATATTATAATCAATATTTCTAAATTTGAAATCCTCTTCACACGGTATCTTATGACAAATTTTCTGAAACGTTACATTATTTTGAATCATTTCACAAATCATAAAATCATACTCTTTTTCTAAATGTAATAATTCTTCTTTGGTACAACTATACACAATCTGATTGTCTTTGATAAAATCAATAATAACTTCTTCTTCCTCTTCCTCTTCATCATCTTCTTCATTAACAATACAATTCTCATCCGGATACTCTTCTTTCGAAATAAAAAAATCTGATAAAAATAAACATTCTTGATAGATTTCAGTTTCTTTCATTTTTTCAATCACGGAAGAAATCGGTTTTTGAACATAAGTAAGATATATTTTGTTTACTTTTCTTGAAGATATTTGTAAATTACTGTACTTTTCAATACAAAAATAAGTAATATTTATAACCGTTTCTTGAAATTTTCGATTATCATACATATAAAGATAAACCATATAAACGGTAAAAAAAGTGGTTATGATTGAAAAATTTAAAAACATACGTATTAGATGAATAAATAAAGTCATAATGAATGATTATAATTTTATTTACAAATGTATTTTTATATTGTTTATGAAATATATTATTATTATTGTTTTTATTTCTTGAAGAACACAGCGACACCATTCTTAAATTGTCCAACTTTATCACCTACTTCGCCATTATCATCTGCATAAATTTCACCATTTTTATTATCTGTTGTGTAATAGGTTTTGGAGTTAATCGTTACTTCGATTACTTCTTCTTCTTCTTCTTCTTCTTCTTCTTCTTTCTCAACTTTGTCTTCTTCAGCTTCTTCTTCTTCTTCTTCTTCTTCTTCTTCTTCTTCTTGAGCTTCTTCTTCTTCTTCAGCTTCAGCTTCTTCTTCTTCTTCAGCTTCAGCTTCAGCTTCTTCTTCTTTCTCAACTTTGTCTTCTTCAGCTTCTTCTTCTTCTTCTTCTTCTTCTGCTTCAGCTTCTTCTTCAGCTTCTTCTTCTTCTTCTTCAGCTTCTTCTTCGGCTTCGGCTTCTTTTTCTTCTTCAGATTCTTCTTCTTCAGATTCTTCCTCGACTTCTTCTTCAGATTCTTCCTCGACTTCGTCTTGTTTCTCTTCTTTTAGAAATTGATTGGTTTCTTTCTCTACAATTTGATTCTTAATTTCAACCGTCTTAATACTTGTTTCTAACTCTCTTATTTCCAAAGTAATATTTTCTTTGGATTTTTCATTTACATTTTTTTCGTCTTCTAATTTATTGATTCTCTTGGATAATTCATTCATCATATCAAGTAATTTATTAGTAATTAGAGTTTGTTCTTTTATAAAAGAATGATTTGATTGGATCATTGTTCTCAATTCATCAATTTGAGAATCTTTATCATTTCCCAATAAGAAGTCTTCTAATTTCTCTTTCACAACCACGTCATTATTCTCTTTCACAATCACGTCATTATTCTCTTTCACAACCACGTCATTATTCTCTTTCACAACCGCATCATCATAAATGTCAATAATTTCTGGTTCTTTTTTTTCTTTTTTAATATAAACAACATCGTCTAATTCCCCATTCTTACCCTTTTCAGTATAATCTTTGATCATACTATCTAATCCAAAACTCATTACACAATTAACGGTTTCCAATAATTGTTTACTATCATTTTTATTCTTCAATCCATATTTAAGAATATTTTTTAATATTTTTAAAAGCGGTTTGGTATTTAATTGTTCAGTCATTATATTTCTTTGATTACTTATGTTTATTTATTGACCAACTATCTTTAAATCAAAATCAATTTTTTGTATTTTTCTCTCAAAAAAAATTCGGTAAACCTCATAATATTATTTATGTAGTTATAAGAAAGAATGAATATCGAAGAAAAAATCCAAATCATACTCAGACAAACGAATTATACAAATGAAGAAGCATACCAAAAATTACAAGAAAATAATCACGACCATATTCAAGTAATTAAAACCTATTTAGGAGTTACTGAAAAAAAGGCACCCCTAGCGAAAACAAAAAACCAGGAAATATATCGTCAAATACGTAATTTTATTTATGTTCCGCCGAAATACTAACAAATATACAAAAATTCTACTTTTTATGTTTCTTTTTCTCTTTCTCTTTTTCAAATGGTTTTACAGCTTGAGAAGTAACACCGCTAGGGATAGGAACAGCAGACGGAAATGAAAAAATGTGACTATTAAAAACGGTAATGCGATGAATCATATAAACTGAAAAACAAATGATAATGAAAAGATATATTTGTTTATAATAATAATGTAAAAAAGGTATGTGGAGAGAAAAAAACCAGCCATCCTTTTTTTCGAAGCATTCGCCCTTTTTTTCAAAGTAAATTACTGGATAGGTATTATCATAAACAAAAATATCATCTAATAGATGATCGATTTGTTTTTCACTTCGTAGGGTTTTTAACTTTGAAAAAACGGTGTCCCATATCGGATGATTTTTTGAGAAAGCCATAAATTGTGTGTCGATTTCATTCTCCTTGAAAAAAGGATAAAGATAATACAAATAATCAGAATAAATGTTATTATTTTTCACTAGATAAATCGTATTCGAATTTGAATTCTCCTCATCTTTGTCTTCGACCTTATTCGAAAATAATTGATCAAAATGAAACTTACATTTCAAATTTACATCATAGTAGACCCCGCCATATTCTTTTAAGATTACATATTTCGCAAGAATACCTTTTGTTTTTATAAATTCTTTTTTCATTTTTTTGGAAGAATTAGAGTCGGTAAAAACAATATATTTATTCAAATTTTTATACATAGATAAGAATATTGGATATTTTTTGAGTAATTTTGAAATAGCGGTATGATCCCAGATCATAAATTCCCATTCTGGATTCGCCTTTTTTACCAATAAATGATTTTTTTTAACTTCTTCGGGTAATTGATCATAACCTTGTATCCATATATTATGTAATATTTTTGGGATCATAATATGCAACTGCTTGTTATATTATTATATATAAAGTATATAAATTTATATATAATGATTATATTCGATGAATCCTAAACATCTATTGATTTGACGCTAATAATCCAATGTTTGACATAAATTTCTCTCCCTTGGTCATTTTTTTCTTTAATAAATAAGAACTTGTGGTTGATGTCGACGATGAATATACTGCTTGTGATACTGAAGAAGGAATCATTTTATGATTAATAATAAAATCTTCATTATCTTCGTGTAATTCCGGTAAAATACGTGTTAAAGGTTTATCGACTACTAGAAAAAGTCGTTCATTTTGTAATAAATTTCGATATTCTTGGATCGTTAAATTCCCAAAAAATTTATCCAATAAGTAATGTGGTTTTGGCGCAGGCTTGATGTTTTTATTATAGTTGTAGATTTTACAATAAAGATGATTTAATAAATGATAACGTTCAAATTTAACGGAATGATCGATATTTTCCTCCATTAAATAGGCAACACTACATTCTGGACTACAAAAACAACCGTATACGTGATACGAATTATTTATATAATGTTTTGGAATATAAATAGGCGGATTGTCAAAATCATACGTGCACCAGAAACAAGCTGATTTTTTATTACTTGTATTGTTAATATGTAAATTATACTGTAATTGTTTAATTTTATTCCATAATTCTCGTTTTTTATTTTTCTCTCCCTTATCTAAACCTTCATTTGAATAATTATTCTTGTCTAGGTTTGATGAATCTTCGGATATATTATTACTATTTTGATGACTTGATATTTCACTCTTCAATGATTCATTTTTTAAAAATTCATAATGGAAATCATTAATGAAATTGTAATATTCAAGAGGCGAATCATTATTGCTTTTTAAATCATTTAAACAACATTTTAAATGTAAGATGATATTTATTTTATTTTCCTTGTTGTTTTCATTGGCGATTAATTGTTGAACAATTTTACCTCCTTTTGGTTTTCTTCCTCTTTTTTTAATATTGTCATTAGAGACTTTTTCATTTTTAATCACTACATTCATTTTATTCGAATTAAGATGGTTTTCAAGTAAATTTATATGTACTTCTTCTATTTCATCGATTATTTGATTTGTCTCTTGAATTATATTTTCATCGTTAGAAATTATACAATCTACCTCATTCTTTTTTTTCTCCTTTTTATCTTTTTTATCTTTTTTTACGGTCATTGATTAAATTTATAAATACTATCTTATTTTTGGTTTAAATTGTTTTTTGAATATATTAAGGGAATATACATATAAAAACTATCTAATTTAAATATTACGATCAAATGAATGATGAAACTTGTATGAAATCAAACTTTGAATTGACAAATCATTCGCCTTGGATGGAAAAATATCGACCGTCGAATTTTGAAGATATTGTATTAGATCCTTTGAACAAAAAGATTTTGAAAAATATTATTGAAAAATCTTATTTTCCAAATCTACTTTTATATGGACCTCCAGGAACAGGAAAGACAACGACCATTATTAATTTAATCAAGGCATACCAGGAAAAAATAAATTGTAAAGACCCAAGATTGATTATCCATTTGAACGCCTCGGATGAAAGAGGAATTGATGTCATACGAAATCAGATACTTCAGTTTGTAAATTCTAAAAATCTTTTTTCAAATGGATTAAAATTTGTGATTTTAGATGAGGTTGATTATATGACAAAAAACGCACAACAAGCATTATGTTATCTTCTTCAATGCTATTCCAAGAATGTTAGATTTTGTTTAATTTGTAATTATATTAGTCGTATTGATGAAAAATTACAGAATGAATTTATTAAATTACAATTTAATCAGTTACCAAAGGAAGAAATTATTTCTTTTTTACATAATATTTTTCAAAAAGAAAATATTAAAATAGATAAACAAAAAATTGTCTACATACAAGAAATATATAAATCAGATATTCGAAGTATGATTAATTTTATACAAGTAAATCAAAATAATTTGAATAAAATAAATGTAATGAATGAAAATATATGGTTAGAGATGACAGATAAAATTAAAAATAAAAATTTGAGTCAACAGAACAAATATATCCAGCAAATAAGTTTCAAGTATAATATGGATAAAAAAAATATCATCAAAAATTATTTAAATTATCTTATTATTCATACCGAGGTGACTTCAGAATTTTTAAGTTTTATTGAAAACTTGGTTCATATTCAAAATTGTAATCCGAATTATTATGTAAATTATACACTGACAAAATTGACTTATTTTTTTTCTAAAGAGGAAGGAATATTAAAATTACACATATGAATACGATGTTCTTTTTTTTTATAATTTGAGTATTTCAAGTAATTTTCATTATTATTGTTATTATCATAAATCGTAGACCTTAAATTTAATTTTAATATAAATTCATTCGGAGGTGAATTATTAATCGGATCAAAAATGTTATTATTAATACTATAATTATTGTTTTTTGGGATTGGAATCATAATCGAAGAGGAACGAATAGAATTCATTATTATTTTATTTTATGTTTATAAAAAAAATATTATCAAATAAATAATTATCAGAGAATTGAAATGAAATCAACCAATTCAAATAATAGAAAGAATATAAAGATTAAAGATTTAAAAATATAAGAATGCAGTCTTCAAATTTAGATGATGAATGGCAAATGTTTTTATTAGGAAATAACAGTATAAATACAAATAATTCATCAAAGAACGAAAAAAATAAAAACAATAAAAATTATGAAAAGAAGAATATCAAAAACAAACTAGAGATCGATGACGATGATCTTCAAGAACATGAATTTCTGAATATAGATCCAGAAAATATTGTAGACTCTAAAAATACAAATATAAATAATAATGAAGAATGTCCTAAATGTACACCTATTTATATTTCTACAAAAACAAATATTGCTTATTTGAATAGTCCAATTGATATAAAAAATGTATTTTGGGATGTACCGACAATCTATTATTCCAACCCAGAAGAGGGTATTATTAAAAAACAAATCAAAATAAACTCGCTTTCTGCAAACGAGTTAACAGATATTCAAACACGTTTAAAAAATGAGAAATATTTTGAAGAGCATATTATTACTCATATTGATAATACAAATAGCGAAAATTCATACAACGATCATTCGAAAAGGATTATTTTTAAGGATATACGTAAAATTAGTATTGGACTTTCTAAAAAAGATATAATGAGTTATCGTAATAAAAAAAAGAGTGCTTTCTATAACTGTTTTGTTTTAATTATTCGTTTAAAAATAGGCGAAATGTTCAAAGAATTTCACGTAAAGATATTTAATACAGGAAAATTAGAAATACCAGGAATCCAACGAGAAGAGGATTTCCAAAAAATATTAAAATATATTATTGTGGTTTTAAAACCATTGGTCAAAAATATTGAAGAAGAATTAGATTATAAAAAAGATAGCATAGAAACAGTACTTATCAATTCGAATTTTAATTGTGGTTATTATATTAATCGTGAAGTATTTTACGATATATTAAAATACAAGTATAATATTCAGGCAATTTATGATCCTTGTTCTTACCCTGGTATTCAATGTAAATTCTATTTTAATCCGGATATTCATATTCAATCGGGTTCCCAAATATCAGAACAAAATAAAGAAATCTATAAAAACATAAGTGAAGTATCTTTTATGGTATTTCGAACAGGAAGTGTACTCATTGTTGGAAAATGTGATGAAAGTATTTTATTTAAAATATATGATTTCTTGAAGGATATTTTTCAAAAGGAATATAGTGAAATTGGCGAGAATTTAAATACTACTTATTTAAACAAGGGAGATCAAGTGAAAAATAAGAAAATAAGAAAGAAGATAATGTATACTAATTTACTAGAATAATCAGAATTCTTTATCTTTCCATTTCTCATCTTTCAACCATTGAATAATATCATCTGTGTTTTTATTTTTTTCCAGTATTTTTTTATATATTTCACAAATCATTTGATTAATTTTTAAATGATTATCTGATTTCCAATCATTATCATAGATAAATTCCATAATATTATATTTGAATACATAAATATATTCATTGATTATTTCAAATATTTGTTTTTCATCTTTCGTTAAAATATCGATATTTTTACGATAGGACTCATCGACTTGATAAATGGTCTTTTTATAAACATATAAAATAGCATCATTTGAATTTAGTTTCAAATAAGAGATTTCTTCTTCTGAGATTTGATCGATAAATTCAACGTAATAATAAAAGGCTTTCTGACTATTATAATAAGTCATATTCAAATTTTTCGTATAAAGTAATAAAAAACGAAAAACGTGGGTAATCGTATCTAATCCACGAATCATAATGTATTTAGAAAGGTTGGTTTTCTTGATTTTGATATTTTCAAAAATATATTTGATATAATCCAAGATTACTTCCAGATATTTATCAACGACCTCTTTCCAAGGATAATTTAGTGTTTTCTTATAATTGATTGGATTATTTAATAGATAATTATTTTGTAATTCGGATGTTTTTTGAAAATTGGAATTCATTGAATTTGAAAATTTACTATATATATATATTCTTTTGATTAAATTACGATTTAAAGACAAATTTTTTTTATTGTTATAAAGAAATGTCAGAGAAACCTTCTCAAAATAATACAAGTCAATCACAAAATACAGAAAATAATTTTAAATTACCGAGTGAAATTACATTAAAACACGCAAGTAAATTAGCGATTGTCGAGGACAAACCAATTATGTTAGACTATTGGACCTCTTCTTTAGATAAAACATCACTTATCGGTGTAAGAGAAAGTGGCGAAAAATTATTGGTAAAAAGTGAGGATGAATATACCAGTCCGATTGCTAAATTTTATAAAAGTGCTTCGGAATATATTGTGGTGACAGAGAATTCGATTTATATTGTTTCTTCTGAAATTGTGAGTCGAAAGATTTCTTAA
>Ga0214919_10007829_pt1 | contig 14293 bp, 11 predicted proteins | sample LL1503_MetaG_FD_177994 | JGI IMG/M metagenome (GOLD analysis project Ga0214919, IMG submission 177994) | Freshwater microbial communities from Lake Lanier, Atlanta, Georgia, United States - LL-1503 | ecosystem: Environmental > Aquatic > Freshwater > Lake | place: USA: Georgia | collected...
ACTGAGCCAACCTTGCTCAATGGCAAATTCCAGCACCTTGCTGTAGGCCGAGGCGTGGGTGGCCAAAGTACTGGATATGGGCACCTTGCCCATTTTTTCATTGCGCCACTGCTCATACTGTCTGACCATCTCAGATGTGATGTTCAGCAACTGGTATCGGCCAAAGTATGGGATCAGGTAGTTGTTCATGGCCCTGACGTAGTCCCGGTTGGTTTCCCTACGTATGCCCTGCTCTATTTCCCGCTCCAAGCTCGTGATACACAGTCGGGCAATGGCATCAAAACGTTTGGTCTGCTGGGGCAATCCCTCCTCTTCACGAAAGCGGGCCCTATCGTAGATCTCACCTGCGGCTCGTTTGGCCCATTCCAAGCGGTAGTGCCCCGTAGATCGGCAGCGCCAGTGGCGGTCATAAAGTCGGTAGCGCACCTGCCAAACACTACTTGTGGGACGCTGGTACAGAACCAGTTCGCCATCGCGCAGGTGGTGGGTCGTTGGCTTACGGGTTGCCAGGCGCAGTGCGACCAGTGTGGGAGGGTTAGCCGCAGGGGACTGGGAATTCCCGCCGCAAAACTGCGCCAACTGAGAAAAGTCGATCTGCTTCAAGCTCTAGGGTCCAAAACCCTAGCTTAGTTTCGAAGTTTGGCTAGGGCAACCGGGACTCAAACTACGCAGTGCGCGCGCGAATTCATATGAAACAGGCCCGGTTAGCATTAAGCACCGGACAAACAGCGCAAGCGCCTGTGCCATAATCCGGCGCTTCGCTGCACACTGCCCGGGTGGTGAAATTGGTAGACGCAGGGGACTCAAAATCCCCCGCCGCAAGGCGTGCCGGTTCGATTCCGGCCCCGGGCACCACCCCTCCAGACACGCCTCAGCGCCCAACTCCGGGCCCTGAGGCGTTCCTTCTTTCGGGGACTGCGCCTGAACCGGTCTGGCCCCTGGAACAAGGCCTCCCTTGCCTCGCAACCCAATTTTTTTCATCTCTGTGCGACCAGCTTTCACGCGCCCAGACGCTTGACGGCTTTACCATCGCCGCATCTTTATTTTGAATTGCGATTTGCCATGCCTGTGATTACCAACATCGAAGACCTGCGCGTTCTGGCCCAAAAGCGGGTGCCGCGCATGTTTTATGACTACGCCGACTCCGGCAGCTGGACCGAGGGCACCTACCGCGCCAATAGCGAAGATTTCCAGAAAATCAAGTTGCGCCAGCGCGTGGCTGTGAACATGGAAAACCGCAGCACCTCCACCCGCATGGTGGGGGTAGACGTGAAGATGCCGGTGGCGATTGCCCCAGTGGGCCTGACCGGCATGCAATGCGCCGATGGCGAGATCAAGGCCGCGCGCGCCGCCGAAAAGTTTGGCATCCCTTTTATTCTGTCGACCATGAGCATTTGCTCCATCGAGGACGTAGCGGCCAACACTACCCGCCCCTTTTGGTTTCAGCTCTACATGATGCGCGACCGCCAGGCCATGGTCAACATGATCGAGCGCACGCGCAAAGCCGGTTGCGATGCGCTGGTGCTGACGCTGGATTTGCAAGTAATTGGCCAGCGCCACAAAGACCTGAAAAACGGCCTGACCGCACCGCCCAAACCCACGTTATCGACCATCCTCAACCTGATGACCAAGCCGCGCTGGTGCCTGGGCATGGCCGGAACCCGCCGCCACAGCTTTGGCAATTTGGTTGGCCATGTCAAAGCGGTGAGCGATATGAAATCGCTGGCGGCCTGGACCAATGAACAATTTGACCCGCGCCTGTCCTGGGCCGATGTGGCCTGGGTAAAAGAGCAATGGGGCGGCAAGCTCATCCTCAAAGGCATACAAGATGTGGAAGACGCCAAGTTGGCAGTCCAAAGTGGCGCCGACGCCATCGTGGTCAGCAACCACGGCGGGCGCCAATTGGACGGCGCGCAGTCCAGCATCGAGGCGCTGCCGGCCATTGTCGAGGCGGTAGGCGACCAGATCGAAGTCTGGATGGACGGCGGCATCCGTAGCGGCCAGGACGTGCTCAAGGCCTGGGCCCTGGGCGCACGCGGCACCCTCATTGGCCGCGCCATGGTCTACGGCCTGGGCGCTATGGGCGAAGCAGGCGTGACCAAAGCGCTGCAAATCCTGCACAAAGAGCTGGACGTGACCATGGCTTTTTGCGGCCACACCGATTTGCAAAACGTCGATAAGGCGATTTTGCTGCCCGGCACCTACCCGCTGGCCCATTGCTGAGGACCCAAGCCGACGCCTGCCGCCGCGCCCGTGACCTTGCGCCGCATTGCCCATTTGGACATGGACGCTTTTTATGCGTCGGTGGAGTTGTTGCGTTACCCGCAACTCAAAGGCCTGCCGGTAGTTATCGGTGGCGGGCGGCGCAAAATCGATGAAGACTTGATGCTGGGCGACACAAGCCGCGCTTTGCATGACATCCCGGTGTCAGAATTTCCGCTGCTGCGCGACTACACCGGGCGCGGCGTCATCACTACCGCCACCTATGCCGCGCGCCAGTTTGGCGTGGGCTCGGCCATGGGCTTGATGAAGGCGGCCAAACTCTGCCCGCAGGCCGTCTTGCTGCCGGTGGATTTTGCGCAATACCGGCATTACTCGCAGCGCTTTAAATCCATCATCACCGACATTGCGCCCCTCATGGAAAACCGGGGTGTCGATGAGGTCTATATTGACTTTACCGAGGTACCCGGTGGGCAGCGCGAAGCCGGGCGCGTGCTGGCGCGTCTGATCCAAAAAGCGATTTTTGAAGATACCGGCCTGACTTGCTCGGTCGGCGTCGCACCCAACAAGCTGCTGGCCAAAATGGCCAGCGAATTCAACAAGCCCAATGGCATCTCCATCGTGATGGAAGAAGACTTGCAGCCCAAGGTCTGGCCGCTGGCCTGCCGCAAAATCAATGGCATTGGTCCTAAGGCGGACGAAAAGCTGCAAAAACATGGCATCCAGACCATCGGCCAGTTGGCACAAGCCGAGCCACTGTGGTTAAAAGAAGTTTTTGGCAACAAAACCGGCGCCTGGCTGCACGACGCCGCCTGGGGCCGCGACAGCCGCCCAGTGGTCACCGCAAGCGAACCCGTCAGCATGAGCCGCGAAACTACGTTTGACCGTGACCTGGACGCAGTACGCGACCGCGCTGAGTTGGGCGCTGTATTCACACAGCTTTGCGAGCAAGTCGCCGCAGATTTGCAGCGCAAAGGCTATGTCGGTCGTACGATTGGCATCAAGTTGCGCTATGCGGATTTTCAAATTGCCACCCGCGACCACAGCCTGCCCTCTTACACCGCAGACGCCCCCGCCATCCGACGCGCAGCGGGCCTTTGCTTAAAGCGCGCGCCGCTGCAAAAGCGCTTGCGTCTCCTCGGTGTCAGGGTGGGCTCGCTGCTGCGCGCCGAGGACGCTAAGCTATTACCCACCGAACCGGAGACCGCTTATGACCGCAATGCAGTGCTTTTCCCTGACGATTGAAAACCACATCGCCCATTTGCTACTGAACCGCCCGCAGGCCCTCAACACCATGGGGCCGCGCTTTTGGAGCGAGTTGGATGCCGTACTTTCGGATTTGCACAGCAGCAAAACGGCCCGCGTGCTGGTGATCAGCAGTACCGGCAAGCATTTCAGCGCGGGCATGGCGTTAGACACCTTTGCCGGCGCTATTCAAATGGACGACCAATCGCCCGAAGGCCGCGCCGCGATTTTTGATAATTTGACGGCCATGCAGGCCACGTTTACCAAACTGGAGACGCTGCGTATCCCGGTGATTGCAGCTTTACACGGCGGCGTCATCGGCGGCGCGGTGGACATGGTGACCGCTTGCTGCATTCGCTACGGCAGCAAAGACACTTTTTTCTGCATTCAGGAAATTAATATCGGCATGGTGGCCGACGTCGGCACTTTGCAACGCCTACCCAAACTGGTGCCGCTGGCCGTAGTGAAAGAACTGGCCTATACCGGCAGGCGCATGGGCGCCGACAAGGCCTTGGGCTATGGCCTGCTCAACGACGTGTTTGACACCCACGAACAAACTCTTGCGGCCGCCCTGCAATGCGCAGCCGAGATCGCCAGTAAGCCGCCGGTCGCTATTTGGGGCACCAAGCAAGCGGTGCATTACGCGCGCGACCATACGGTGGATGAAGCGCTCAAACAAATGGGCTGGCTGCAAGCGGCCATCTGGAGCAACCGCCACGTCGGCGAAGCGGTGACGGCGTTTCAAGGCAAACGCACCGGCCAATACCCGGATTTGGTGGAACTCAAGTCCTTTACCGATTTAGCCTGAGCCCGCTTACTGCCGCGCCGTGCGCGTGTTAGCTGGCGGCTTTTGCGGGTGGCTGGTGCGAAACGGGTTGATGTCCAAACCGCCGCGCCGGGTGTAGCGGGCATAGACCGATAGTTTGATCGGCTTGCAGCGTGTCCAAATGTCCATAAAGATGCGCTCCACGCATTGCTCATGAAACTCGTTGTGGTTGCGAAAGCTCACCAAGTATTGGAGCAAGCCTTCCTGGTCGATGGCATCACCGGTATAGCTTATCTGCACACTGCCCCAGTCCGGCTGGCCGGTGACCAGGCAATTGCTTTTGAGTAAATTGCTCACCAAGACTTCGCTGACCGGCGCCTCGCCGTTCGTTACGCGCAGCAAATCCGGTGCCGGGGTGTAGCGGCTGCATTCGATGTCCAGCCGGTCCAGGCTTAAGCCGTCCAATTCGTAAATCGGTTCGCGGTCAAACAGCTCAGGCGCGATCAGTCGCAGGCCGACGCTGCCTTGCGCGCTTGCACCGCGCCATAGCGCCTCGGACACGTCTTTGCGCATACAGGCCAGCACTGCGTCACTGTCGGCAAACACGGTGTTGTTAAAGCTATTAAGGTAAAGCTTGAAGGACTTGCTCTCGATGATGTTGGGGCTTTCGCAAGGCACCATGAAATGCGCCAGCGCCAGTTGCGGCTTGCCGCGCGGGTTGAGCCAGCTCAGCTCAAACGCCGTCCAAAGATCGGCACCAAAAAACGGAGGGTCACCGGCAATACCCAATTCGCCACGCTTGTCCGCGCGCGGCAGCGGAAACAAAAGGCTGGCGTCGTACTGGTCTATGTAGCTGGAGGCTTTGCCCAGCGGTGATTGTTCGGGTTTGGCGGGGGCGGATGTGGTGTTCATAGCGCTTCAGGCGCCTGCCAGTTTGCGGCGAAACACCAAGCGCTCCGGCGTGGACACCTTGGCAGCTAGCTTGTAGCCATCACTGGCAAAGTCCCGCAGTTGCTCCGGCCTATCCATGCGCTGCTCGATGGCAAAACGCATCATGGCACCACGCGCCCGTTTGGCGTTAAAACTGATAATTTTGTACACCCCGTTTTTATAGTCTTCAAACACGCATTCAATCACCCGTGCTTTAAGCAGTTTGGGCTTGACGGACTTGAAATACTCTTGCGAAGCCAGGTTCACTAATACCGGCTCGGCATCACCTTGCAGGCGCTCGTTCAGGTAATCGGTAATGCGGCTGCCCCAAAACTGGTACAGATCGCTGCCCTGCTCGGTGGGCAGGCGCGTGCCCATTTCCAGACGGTAGGGCTGCATCCAATCCAAAGGCCGCAGCACGCCATATAAACCGCTAAGCACACACACATGCGCTTGCGCCCAGGCCAGCGCCTCTTCGTCCAAGGCGCGGGCGTTTAGGCCGTCGTAGACGTCGCCATCAAAAGCCAGCAGCGCCTGGCGGGCATTTTTTTCGGTGGCGCGCGGCGACCAGGCTTTGTAACGCGCCACGTTCAGACCGGCCAGCGCATCGCTTAAATCCATGAGTTCGGAAATTTGCGGCGGCGTGTAGCCGCGCAGCACTTTGATCAAGGCTTGCGATTGCTTCACAAACAAAGGCGCTGAATGCGCCTGCACCGTAAGCGGAGTTGCGTAGTCCAGGGACTTGGCGGGTGATAAAACAAAAAGCATGGCCTATTATCCGCAAGTCAATTTGCGTCTGCCCACGATGAGGGCATCAAGGCATCTCGACCACTTTGCTGGTCAGGCGCCGCACAAAAGGCAACACCGCCATCAGCGTTGGAAAGGCGATGAGCCAGGAAACGCCCCAGGAACCCAGCCAAAGTTGCAGCACGCCAGGCGCCAAGCCTACGCCGCGCAAGGTGCTAATGCCTGAAATCAGGCAGGTCATGATGCAGGACAAGAAAAAAGGCAGGACGATGGCCGCGTAGCGGGCGGGTAGCTTGCGAAAGCCAGGTGTGGGCGGGGATAAGTTTTCCATGGGCGCGATGGTAACTGCCACGCGTGAAGTCGCCAGGCCTGCGCGCGCCTAAGCATCCAGGGGCGGGCACCTCGGTAAAATTACCGGTCTTTCCCCTGCGCCGTCGCACTGCGGCTGCTGCCACCCACTTAAAGCCCCATGTCCACTACCCTTCCTGACCAGCCCGGATTGCAATCCCTGTCCAAGTCGTTTGAACCTGCCGCCCTGGAGGCGCACTGGGGCCCGGAATGGGAAAAGCGCGGCTACGGCCTTGCTGGGGTGCGCGGCAGCGGCCAGGCCGACGCCAGCCAGCCCGCGTTTGCGATTCAGTTGCCCCCTCCCAACGTGACCGGTACGCTGCACATGGGCCATGCGTTTAACCAAACCATCATGGATAGCCTAACGCGCTATCACCGCATGCGCGGCCATAACACCGTGTGGGTGCCGGGCACGGACCATGCGGGCATCGCCACGCAGATCGTGGTGGAGCGCCAATTGCAGGACAAAGGCATCAGCCGCCACGCTATGGGCGCTACGCCACCCGAGGCGCGCAAAAACTTTATCGCCAAGGTCTGGGAGTGGAAAGAAGAATCGGGCAACACCATCACCCGCCAAATGCGCCGTATGGGCGACAGCGTGGACTGGAGCCGCGAATACTTCACCATGGACGCCAAGCTGTCCGCCGTAGTCACCGAAACCTTTGTGCGTCTGTATGAACAAGGCCTGATTTACCGGGGCAAGCGCTTGGTCAACTGGGACCCGGTGCTCATGAGCGCAGTGTCGGACCTGGAAGTAGAAGCCACCGAGTCCGAAGGCAAGATGCACTACATCTGCTACCCCTTTGCCGACGGCCCGCAGCTGATCGAGGGCGTGCTGCAAAAAGGCATGACGATTGCGACCACCCGCCCCGAAACCATGATGGCCGATGGCGCCCTGGCCGTGCACCCCGAGGACGAGCGCTACCAACACCTGGTCGGAAAACTGGTCGATTTGCCTTTGTGCGACCGGCAAATTCCCATCATCGCCGACGACTTTGTGGACCGCGCTTTTGGCTCGGGCTGCGTCAAGATAACCGGCGCGCACGACTTCAACGACTACGCCTGCGCCCAACGGCACGGCTTGCCGCTGATCACCATCTTTACCCTGGACGCCAAAGTCAACACCAACGGCCCCGCCACCTACCAAGGCCTGGACCGATTCGAAGCGCGCAAAGCGGTGAACCGCGATCTGGAAGCGCAGGGTTTGATGCTGGAGATTAAGCCGCACAAAATGATGCTACCGATTTGCGCCCGCACCGGCCAAGTGGTGGAGCCCATGCTGACCGACCAGTGGTTTGTGGCCATGAACAAGGTCAGCGATAAAGACCCCACCGGCAAAAGCATCGCGCAAAAAGCCATTGATGCCGTGCAGTCGGGCGAGGTTAAATTCGTGCCCGAGAACTGGGTGAACACTTACAACCAATGGATGAATAACATCCAAGACTGGTGCATCAGCCGCCAACTGTGGTGGGGCCATCAGATTCCGGCTTGGTACACCGATGGCACCTTGGTCAATGGCGCTGATTTCGTTGTGGCGACCAGCGAAGAAGACGCAAGAAGCAAAGCGCGCGCAGCCGGTTACCAAGGTTCCCTTCGGCGCGATGAGGATGTTTTGGATACTTGGTACTCCAGCGCATTGGTGCCGTTTAGTACCATGGGGTGGCCGGACAGCGCTTCGGGGACTGGCGATACCAATAACCCGCAGGAGGGCAGCGGGCTTGGACGCAGCGATTTGGCGCGCGAAGCGCGTATGAGCAAGACCGAGCCCGCTGCCCTCCGAAGCGATAGCGAAAGCGCCACAAGTGACTATGACCTCTACCTCCCCAGCAGCGTATTGGTAACCGGCTACGACATCATCTTCTTCTGGGTCGCCCGCATGATCATGATGACCACGCATTTCACCGGTCGCGTGCCATTCAAAGACGTGTACATCCACGGCCTGGTGCGCGACGCCCAGGGCAAAAAAATGAGCAAGTCCGAAGGCAATGTGCTAGACCCGGTAGACCTGATCGACGGCATCGCTTTGGCGCCCCTGCTCGACAAACGCAGCCAGGGATTGCGCAAACCCGAGACCGCGCCGCAAGTGCGCAAAAACACAGAAAAAGAATTCCCCGACGGCATCCCGGCCTACGGCGCAGACGCCTTACGTTTTACCTTTGCGGCCCTCGCCAGCCTAGGCCGCAACATCAACTTTGACAGCAAACGCTGCGAAGGCTATCGCAACTTTTGCAACAAACTGTGGAACGCCACGCGCTTTGTGCTGATGAACTGCGAAGGCCAGGACTGCGGTTTGCAAGAACACACCAAAGAACAATGCACGCCCCCGCGCGTGGGCGCGGATGGACAAGAGATTGCGGCAGGCCCGTTCTATCAATACCTAAAGTTCAGCCAGGCCGACCGCTGGATCAGCTCGGTGCTGCAGCAAACCGAAGACCAGGTAGCCAAAGGCTTTGCGCAATACCGGCTGGACAACGTGGCTTCGTCCATCTATGAATTTGTGTGGAACGAATACTGCGACTGGTACCTGGAAATTGCCAAAGTGCAAATCCAAAACGGCGACCCGGCGCAGCAGCGCGCCACGCGCCGCACCCTGATTCGCACCCTCGAAGCCATCTTGCGCCTGGCGCATCCGGTGATTCCGTTTATCACCGAGGAGCTTTGGCAAAAAGTGGCACCTGTGGCCGGTATGCCTGGCGCGTCGGTCAGCATTGCGCGCTACCCCGAGGCGCAGCTGGGCAAGGTGGACCCACAAGCGATTGCCAATGTCAACCAGCTCAAAGCCCTGGTCGATGCCTGCCGCAATTTGCGCGGCGAGATGAACGTGTCTCCGGCGACCAAAATGCCGCTGTTTGCGCTGGGCAATGGCGACTTCATGCGCGCCAACGCCAAGGTCTTGCAAGCGCTGGCCAAACTCAGCGATGTCAAAGTGTTTGACGACGAAGCCGCCTGGCAAAGCGCCGCCCAAGCCGCTCCGGTGGCCGTGGTGGGCGACATCCGCATGTGCTTGTTTATTGAAGTGGATGTGGCTGCAGAGAAGGTGCGCCTGTCCAAAGAAATCGCGCGCCTGGAAGGCGAAATTACCAAGGCGCAGGGCAAGCTGTCTAATGAAGCCTTTGTCGCTAAAGCGCCGCCTGCGGTGATTACCCAAGAGCGGCAACGGGTGGCGGATTTTGAAAGCACCTTGGAGAAGGTGCGGGGACAGTTGGAGCGCTTGGCCTGAGTGCGTTGCGCTACACCGGCTTGACCGACACCTGCCCGTCCCCGGAATTAAGCCGCGCTTTCGCCTCCCCCTTCCAGTTGGGCTATGGCCTGCTGGATATGGGATTGCGCAAACGCTAATGCCTCGCTCAATGGCATGGCTGCACCGCGTGCCTGGGCTAGCTTGAAGCCATCGGTGCCTAAGGTTTTACGCATGCGCGCTACTGCGCCATGCAAATCGGGAATCAGCGTGGCGAAAATAGCGTCGGGCACCATGCCGCCGTGGACGACGGCTGCGGCATCGGTGTAACCCAGCCGCTCGAACACGACGATCAATGCCGCCTTCCAGGCGGCGAGCAAGCTAAGGTTGCGCCCTTGGGCGTACGATTGCAAAGCCCGCGAGAAAGCCTGCAAGGCCAGCAAGGGCGTGCCGCTGCGCGCTTGCGTGGCGGCGAGCCACAACACAATAAATGATTCGATCAAGCTATTCCCCACAGCACGCGCAAGTGACGCGCCGCGTTCAATATCGGCAATACAGGCGGCAGGGTCGGTCTTTTCTAACGCCGCACCGCGCCCCATATACATCAATGCCTGGGCACAAGGCATTGAATCGAGCGATAGCAAATCTAGTGCGCGCGTAGCCAGCGCCAAGGCTTCGTCGCCGCTCCCGCTCATGCCCGCTAAAGCCACATAGTTTCCCAGGCAATAGCGGTCGTGTGCGTCGCTGGGGTGTTCGGATGCGGTTTTCGCCAACGCTAGCGCTTGCTCGAAATTTCCCTGGTAAAAGTTTAAATAGGCCAGTTGGATATAGCTCCAAGCCATGGGCGCAAACCCCGGCTGATCGAGTAGCGCCAAGGAAGCTTGGGCGTAGCCCTGCACCGCGTCAAAGCGGAACCCGGCCCAGGCACTATTGGATGCCCAGCACAGCAACACAGGCAAGTAGCGGTGCTTGCGCTGCTTGGCCTCATCCACGACTTCTTGAACCCAGCCCGCAGCAAACTCATGGGCGCTGCTACGGGCGATTTCGTAAACATAGGCTACCAACGCGATAGCGCCGTCCATCTGGTCGTGGCTTTTGAACCATTTGTAGGCCAGTTGCACATTGCTGGCCTCCTGATCAAGCCAACGGTAAGCCGCCGGTTCTTCGGCACTGCGCCAGCGCGCAAATTGGTGCTCGGCTTGCGCAACAAAATAATGCGCGTGCGCACCCTGCGCCGATACGAGTTGGCCCTTTTCCAGCAATTGCGCGTACGCAAATTGACGGATCGTCTCCAGCATCCCGTAGCGCACACGCAGGCCTGAATGGTCGGTCGTCAAGAGTGATTTGCGAACCAGTGAATCGAGCAAATCCAGCACGCCAAGCGGGGGCTCTTGGCCACCGCCCACGATGGCTTGCACTGCCTCCAAGTAAAAACCGCCCGCAAAGACGCAAACCTGCAACAACACGGAACGTTCAGCGTCAGACAGCAGGTCGTAAGACCAATGTACCGCTTTGTCCAAAGTTTGATGCCGGTCCACCCCGCCTCGCACTCCAACTGTAAGCAGTTGGTAACGCGTGGTGAGGTGGTCTCTGATTTGGCTCGCCGTCATGGACCGCATGCGCACGGAGGCCAGCTCAATGGCCAGCGGCAAACCGTCTAATTGTTGGCAGATATCGACCAGCACTTGCGCCTGGTTGTCCCAGCTCAGATGCGGCGCTACCCCGCGTGCCCTGTCCATAAAAAGCTGTACAGCGGGTGAGTCCAGACCAGCCTCCACGCTCAACGGCGTGACCGGCCAGTTTTGCTCCCCCTCCACCAACAAAGGCTCGCGGCTGGTAGCCAGAACCCGCAGTCCGGCACAGCTAGACAACAGTTCGCGTGTCAATTTGGCCGCAGCGGGTAACACATGCTCACAGTTATCCAAAATAAGCAGCATATGCCTTTGGCCCAGGGCCTCGCGTACCGTCTGCAGCAAAGTCTTCCCCACCTTTTGGGCAATATGTAATGCAGAGGCCAAAGCCGGCTCTATAGTGCTGTCTGGCTCTAGCGCAGCCAACTCTAAAAAAAGAACGCCGTCAGCAAAGCCCTGGTGCATATGCCGACCCAGTTCGATGGCAAGCCTTGTTTTACCCGACCCTGCCAGGCCGATCAGGGTAATCAACCGGCACTCGCTCAGCAACAAACTGATGTCTTGCACATCCTGGTCACGGCCAAAAAACCGGGTACTGGGTATGGGCGGGCCCATGGGCCGCTCTGACAATGCAATCACGTCTTTCCCATCGCCGAAGGCGATCGCCTCCACCTCGGCCACAAAGCGGTATCCGCGGCCCGCAACGGTGCGGATCGCCTGTGCGCCGAACAGCTTGCGCAGCGCCGATATTTGCACTGTTAGGTTGTTGTCCTCCACCACCATGCCGGGCCAGACCGCACGAAACAGTTCGGCCTTGGGCACCACACGATCGCGATGCTGCACCAAAAAGAAGAGCAAATCAAAAGCGCGTGAACCGATGGCGAGGGGCTGGCCGTTTAGCAAAACGCGCCGTGTATCAGGAAAAATTTCTATAGAACCCACTCGCCATATCCTCATATGTTCCTCCGATATTAAATTAGCATTTAATTTTAATATCAATTTTTTATATTATTTAGGATTTATTAGTGATTTTTAATGTTTATCTACGGATTGACCTTGAGAATTGCCCGGTCAGGGAAAGCCATTGGCGTTAAGCCAGTAGGCCGATACCGGACAAATATGGTCTATGCAATTTGCTCACCTTCCGGGCTACGGCACGTCATAACTTAAAGGGAATTACAAATGAAAAAATATATCGCACTAAGTGCGCTCGCCATCACACTATTTGGTTGTGGGGGGGGTGGCGGCGGCGGTGGCGGCAGCGTTAACGAACAGAGCGCAAATGGCAATGCTACGGAGGGGATATGGAGTGGTAGCACCAAAGACAGCGCCGGCCATATGACGGATGTCCTTTTCGTGGCACTTGAAAATGGTGAGTTGTGGGGCATGCAGGTTACTGCCGCAACCAGCTCTGGCGGTGTTATGCATGGAAATATCCAGCCCAATAATGGTTCATTTTCATCCACCATGCGCATGTACTTTTCCGATAAAGGCACTATTACCACCTGGACTACCAGCGGAAATTACACATCCAAAGCAACGCTTAATTTCACTGGCGACGCACCGTTACTAACCACCTATAACAATGCCTACGCCACCAGAGCCAGCCTTAGCGATTTAGCAGGCACCTACAGCAGCAATGTAATTGCCAAAAATAATGCAGAGTTAGATGTTGACATTAGCGTTGATAGCAAAGGAAAAATCAGCGGTGGCGATGCGAGTTCGTGTTTTGTTATAGGGCAGGCTACGCCGCGTGCATCCGGTAAAAATGTTTTTGATGTGACACTCAATGCGCAAGGCAAGGATTGCCCATCTGGCACCAGCAGCACTTCCGGTATTGGCATATTGCTTGGAAATGAATTTACGGTGTTTACAGAAAACGCTGCAAATAACAATGTGATTGGTTTTTCGGGTAATAAATAAATTACCAGATACCCCATTGCGGCCACTTTGCAGTAGCTAGGGTGCCTAATCTCTAATAGCTTTCTTGCGTGTCCCTTTTTATGCAAACCAACAGCGACGGAACACGCCCGGCAGCCAATGAAAAACGATTGGGCAGCCTACCAACCCAAGGCAGGCTGACGGCTAAGCAGCGCAAGTTTGTTACCCATGTTGCCGAGGGCAAGCGCCTGATCGCCGCGTATCGGGCGTCCTACAACACGCAAGCAAGCGACAAAGTTGTAAGCGTCAGCGCAAACGAGCTGATGAAAAACCCAAAAATAATTTCTGCCCTCAATGCGCTAGCGACCAACAAACTCGCACGCGCCAACCAAGCGGACAAAGAATTCAACGCCAAATGGTTTTTGATCGAGCAATTGATTGAAACCTGCCGCAATTGCCAAGACGAAGCGCTGCGCCTCAAGGCCTTGGAGTTGCTGGCGGCCAGTATGGGGATTGTCGTCACAAACGCGGAGGCGCCCTACCCGGATTAGGATGTATGGGGGATACGAATGCTTGTTTGTGTCATGGCGGGCGCTGGATCGCAGGCGCTTGGTTAATTGATTTTTCTATTCCACGCGTAGTACGCCAGCCTGACACCGAAGTATGGGCTATGTTTTTCCCACCGAGCCATTCAGCAGCTGCAACAACTCCCCCGCATCCGTCCCCACCTGCAATAACGCGCGCACCGCAGGGTTAAGAAAGCCTTGCGCCACCATGCCATCCAGCATGGCGATCAGCGGGTCGTAATAGCCTGCGACGTTTAGCAAGCCAAAGGGCTTGCGGTGCATGCCTAGTTGGTACCAGGTCCAGATTTCAAACAGTTCTTCAAAAGTACCGATGCCGCCGGGCAGGGCCACAAAAGCATCGGCACGCTCAAACATCATGGTTTTGCGCGTGTGCATGTTGTTCACTATATGCAGCTCGGTCAGGCCAGTGTGGCCCACTTCCTTGTCTATCAGCGTTTGCGGAATCACGCCATACACCGTGCCGCCTGCGGCCAGCGTGGCATCGGCCACCATGCCCATCAGCCCCACTTTGCCGCCGCCGTACACCAATTCCCAGCCCTGGCTGCCGATCAAAGCGCCGGTATCACGTGCCGATTGTGCAAAGCGCGGGTCCGCGCCGGGGCGCGAGCCGCAATAGACACACATCGAAAAGTCGGAGGGCATTGAGGTGGACATAGCAATTTCGGGCGAGGGCTTCATGGTGGTAATGGGTGCGTCTGTTTGGAAGCTAGTATTGGCAGGCCCCGCTGACGGATTACAGAGCGAAGCATTTACGGTTCAG
>Ga0214919_10007830_pt1 | contig 14291 bp, 12 predicted proteins | sample LL1503_MetaG_FD_177994 | JGI IMG/M metagenome (GOLD analysis project Ga0214919, IMG submission 177994) | Freshwater microbial communities from Lake Lanier, Atlanta, Georgia, United States - LL-1503 | ecosystem: Environmental > Aquatic > Freshwater > Lake | place: USA: Georgia | collected...
GCGCGAAACCCACCACAAGATGAGATTTCTTTTAAGGGTCGTGGGAGATGACCACGTTGATAGGCTATAGATGTAAAGGCAGTAATGTCATAGTCGAGTAGTACTAATAACCCGTAAGCTTATGTACGCTTTTCCCGGGTCGCAAGACCCGGGAGATAACTTTGTTCCCGCCTACGCGGGAATGACAACTACTTGTAAATTATTATTTCTTTATCTCAGTATGTTAAGATATTTGCAGCGAAGCTGCAGTTGATAGTTGATGGTTGGTAGTTGATGGAAACACCAACAACCAAGAACCAACAACCGCCAACAAAATAGCCTTAAGGTGGTTATTGCGGCGGGGCTCACCTCTTCCCATCTCGAACAGAGAAGTTAAGCCCGCCTGCGCAGATGGTACTGCAATTTGTGGGAGAGTATGTCGCTGCCTTTTTTTAATCTGAACTCGTTTCAGATTCTTTGAAAGTCCTTCACGAATGTGAAGGACTTTTTGTTTTATAGGTGCAGCACAGTCAATGCGTTACTGTCCATGCCTCTCTCTAATCTGAATTCTTGAAAAGATCCTTTTTTAGTTTGATTGTATTTTAAAAATTGTTAGTAAGATTTGTTTTTATATCAATAAGAATTATTTCATTGTTATTGATAATATAACTAGTATTAGAATTTAATAAAACAGTTGTTAATTCAATGCAAACTGTTAAGGAATCAACAATTTTAATTTACTTTTGTACCACTTAAAAAAATATTCCAACTCATGGAAAAGAAAATAGTCTCGTTCTTATTCTCTACACGTTTAATGGCAGTTTTGTTTATTGGTTTTGCTGTAGCGATGGCTACAGGAACTTTTATTGAAAGTAAATACAACACAGATACTGCTCGAATTTTAGTTTACAATGCTTGGTGGTTTGAAGCTATTATGTTCTTTTTTGTGATCAACTTTGTTGGGAATATCAAGCGATACCAATTGTATAAAAAAGAAAAGTGGGCAACGCTTTTGTTTCATTTATCATGGATATTTATCATCATTGGAGCTTTTATTACTCGCTATATTAGTTATGAAGGTATGATGCCCATTAGAGAAGGTTCAAGTTCAAATCAGTTTTTTTCTGAGAAAAGCTTTTTAACCGTTTTTGTAGATGGTGATTATAAAGGCAAAATGATGAGACTAACACTTGAAAAAGCACTTTTAATGTCTCCAGCAACAAATAATCAATTTGCTATTAACGAGAAATTTGCTGAAGTTCCTTTTGAAATTGAGTACAAAGAGTTTGTTTTGGATGCAAAAGAAACCATTGAAGAAACCACAAATGGAAAGGTTTATCTCAAGTTAGTCGAGTCTAGTGATGGAACAAGACACGAACACATGTTAAAAGAAGGTGAAGTTCAAAACATTCACAATGTGCTATTTGTTCTAAACAAACCAACAAAAGGTGCTATTAATATTGATAGTAAAAACAATACTATTTCAGCACCATTTGATGGAGAATTTATGAGAATGGCTGATAAATTTCAAGGTAAAGTAACCAAAGATTCAGTACAAGAATTAATATATCGCTCGCTATATAACCTAGGTGGATCACAATTTGTTATTCCAGACCAACCAAAAAAAGGAGTAAAAACTTTTAAATCTAGTGGCGATTATAAAGCAAAAGAACACGATGACGCACTCGTTTTAAATTTAAAAGTAGGCAATGAAAATAAAGAAATTACGTTGATAGGTTCTAAAGGTAAAACAGGTGAACCAATTAATGTTAAGCTTGGCTCTTTAGAATTTACACTTTTCTATGGCAGTAAAGCTTATGAATTACCATTTTCTATTAAGCTAAATGATTTTATCGCTGAAAAATACCCTGGAACAGAAAAAAGTTATTCTGCTTATGAAAGTAAAGTAACTGTTGTAGATAAAAAAGAAACGTTTGATGCTCGCATTTTCATGAATAATATATTGGATTACAAAGGATATCGTTTCTTTCAAGCATCTTTTTCTCCAGATGAAAAAGGAACGGTACTTTCGGTAAACCATGATTTTTGGGGAACAACGATAACTTATATTGGTTATTTTTTGCTCTTCTTTTGCATGATGGCGTTGTTGTTTACCAAACATTCTCGCTTTGCCGATTTGAAACGAAAACTAGAAAACGTTAAAAGAAAAAAAGAAAAACTGCTTACAATAATAGTCTTGTTTTTCTCCTTTACTGGTTTTTCCCAAAATCATCCCCACACGACTCCAAAAATGAATTATTTGGACTCTATTATATATTATAAAGTTCCAGAGAAACAAGCTGCTCAGTTTGGACGATTAGTAATTCAAGATGCTGGCGGAAGGATGAAACCTATTAACACTTTTTCATCGGAGTTGTTGCGAAAAGTAAGTCATAGTAATGAATTTAATGGCATGAATCCCGATCAAGTTTTTTTGTCGATGAAACAGTTTCCGTTTGCATGGATAGAAGTGCCTTTAATTTATATCAAGGGTGGAAACGACAGTATCCGAAAAATTATTGGCGCCGATAAAACTGAAAAACTCATCCCATTTAAAAAATTCTTTGATGATAAAGGAAATTACAAATTGTCCCCATATTTGGATGAAGCATATAAAACCGCTAACCCAAACCAATTTGAAAAAGATTTTGTTGAAACGGACAAGAAAGTGAATTTAATGAACAGTGCATTGTTTGGCAGTATTCTCAAAATATATCCTGTTCCAAATGATAAAAATAACAAATGGCTTTCTAATTTAGAACTCAGTCACTCTACAGGAAATGCATTAGATACTATCAAAACCGCTTTTCCATATTATTTAGAGTCTTTGATGATTGGTACAAAAACAAAAGACTATACTATGGCAAACACTATGTTGAATGGTATAGAATCCTATCAAAAGAAATTTGGAAAATCGGTTCGCCCGTCGGATAAAAAAATTGATTATGAGATTTTGTATAATAAATATGATGTTTTTCAGAAGTTGCCTTATTGGTATTTAACCATTGCCGCTTTGATGATGTTGTTTACCATTATTCAAATTTTTAAAGAGAAAAAATGGCTGTCTGTTACCGTAAATGTTTTGCATGTTGTAATTGGATTATTATTTGCAACGCACACGCTAGGATTAATGGCTCGTTGGTATATTTCTGGACATGCTCCTTGGAGTAATGCTTACGAAGCCATTGTTTATGTAGCTTGGGCAACCATGTTTTTTGGATTGGCATTTGACAGAAAATCCAAATTGACAGTAGCTTCTTCTGCTTTTGTAACTGCTATGATTTTAACTGCAGCTTATGCCAACTGGATTGACCCAGAAATAGCAAACTTGCAACCCGTTTTGAATTCCTATTGGTTGATGATACACGTGGCAGTTATTGTGGCAAGTTATGGTCCATTTGCACTGGGAATGATTTTAGGGTTTGTGGCTTTAGTGTTGATATTCTTTACCAATGAAAAGAATAAAGCCAAAATGGAATTGAACATCAAAGAGATTACTTATATCAACGAAATGGCTTTGACCGTAGGATTGATAATGCTAACTATTGGAAACTTCTTGGGCGGACAATGGGCAAATGAAAGTTGGGGTAGGTATTGGGGTTGGGATCCAAAAGAGACTTGGGCGTTAATCAGTATTATGGTGTATGCTTTTGTTATTCATGCTCGTTTTGTTCCTTCGCTTAGAAATTCTTGGATATTTAATCTAATGGCGATGTATGCTTTTGTCTCTATTTTATTTACTTATTATGGTGTAAATTTTCACTTGGTAGGCTTGCATTCCTATGCAAGTGGCGAAGCAAAATCGTTAAGTTGGATTTGGCAAACTTTGGGAGGTATGACATTAATTGGAATTTTAGCTTATCCAAAGTTTAGAAAGTATTATAAAAAATAAATAAGTACAAACTAGTCATAAATTACTCTTAATAGACCATTACTCTTATTTTAATAACAGTAATTTTGATAAAATTTTTAACAATGAAAAAACTTGTAATTTTCACTTTCGGCTTATTATTCCTTTGGAGTTGCCAAAACAATGCACAACCCAATATTGTTGCAATTAACACTAATTCTAATGAAAACATGAACACAGAAACTCAAATCAAAACTATTTACAAGTTTAAAGTAAAAGATTTATATGGCAAAGAATTTGATTTTGCCTCGCTTAAAGGGAAAAAAATCCTAATTGTTAATACTGCATCAGAATGTGGATTAACGCCACAGTACAAAGATTTGGAAGCTATCTATGAAAAATATAAAAATAAAAACTTTATTATAGTTGGTTTTCCAGCTAACAACTTTGGTTCACAAGAGCCAGGAAGTAACGAACAAATTGCCAAGTTTTGTCAACTTAATTATGGAGTTACTTTTCCGATGATGAGTAAAATATCTGTAAAAGGAAATGATAAGCACCCAGTATATCAATTCTTAACTCAGAAAAGTAAAAATGGATTACAAGACAGTGAAGTAGAATGGAACTTCCAAAAATACCTTATTAATGAAGAAGGTGAACTAGTAAAAGTTTTATCGCCAAGAGTATTACCAACAGATGCAGCCATCGTAGGTTGGATAAACGGAAAGTAATATATACTAGTTAGACTCTCAGATATTTTTTAAAAAAGTGTAAATTCAATTTTAGTTTTTAAGTTAACTATACTCTTTGTCGATTTTTTATTGATGAGCTTAAATGGTCTATTGGTTTAAAGATTTTTTTTGTTTTTTATGCTTGGTATGCCTATTAATTCTGATGCTAATACTCCTTTTCAAATTGATGTGATACAAAAATGGTATCAAAGTGGTAAAGAAAAATATGATGCTAATCAAAGTCTCTATTTACATACTATTTTGGAGGAAAACGAAATTGAAATTGAATACTATTTATAATCAATTCTAAAACCTAAAGCTTTTTCAGGTTTTATTTTATACAAGCTGTACTCTACTTAGGCTTTTATTTAAAACTAATTTATAAGCTATTACTTTATTAATGGCAAAAAAGAATTACCTTATATTTGCTACATAAAATTACAACAATACCAAAATGAATATAGGACATTACAATACTTTAACCATAGCTCGTGAAACCAAAGTGGGACTTTTTTTAACCAATGGAGCGACTGATGTGTTATTACCTATGAAATATATTCCTAAGCAATACACTATAGGTGAAGAAATAATTGTGTTTGTTTATCTAGACCACGAGGAACGACCTGTTGCTACTACATTAGAACCTTATATTTTGATGGATGAATTTGGTTTGTTAAGAGTAAACTACGTCAATAAATTTGGTGCTTTCCTTGATTGGGGATTGGAGAAAGATTTGTTTGTTCCATTCAAAGAACAAGCACGTCCAATGGAAAAAGGAAAACGCTATCTGGTTTTTGCCTATATTGATCAAAAGACCAACAGAATAGTCGCATCAAGTAAGACTAATCAGTTTTTGAATAATGAAGAATTAACTGTGACAGAAGGTGATGAAGTAGAGTTAATCATATCACACATCACAGACTTAGGTATAAATGTCATCATTAACGATATTCATAAAGGGTTGTTATATAAAAATCAAGTTTATGATGATATACGTCTTGGCGATAGATTGACAGGTTATATAAAAACCATTCGCCCAGATCATAAAATAGATGTATCACTTCAAAAATTGGGTTATGAAAATATTGAAACTAATGCCGATAAAATTTTACAGGAACTAAGAGCTAGTAGAGGTTTTCTCAGGCTAAATGACAATAGTCATCCAGAAGATATTAAAACGGTATTGAAGATGAGTAAAAAGACCTTTAAAAAAGGAATTGGTTCACTCTATAAAGACAAACTAATAGAAATAAAAGACGACGGAATCTATTTGGTGAAAGAGTAATTATTCTGCGCCTTCAGTTTCAGTACATGGAAGTGGAGTTTCTATAGCTGTTTTCTTTTTATAAAAAAGATTACTCACCATACTTAATGTTGCATAGGGTCTATTTGAATATTTGTTTCCTAAACAAATTACAGTAACAGTATCTTTTTTTACAGGGACAAACGATGTGTTATTTCCATGCCACCAGCCGTTGTGATACAACATTTTTTCACCAGTTGGAGGTAAAAACCTCATACGCATTCCCAATCCATAATCCTTTAGTGGGTTTTTTACATTACCAGCACTATAGCCAAAATAGGATTCTTGCAAAAGTTCGGGTTTTATAAAATCAGGAGAATATGTTGCTAAATCAAATTTAACTAAATCTCTTGGAGTGGAATAAATGTTTTTATCGCCATACAAATTATCAAACTGATCCCAATGAAAAATAGTATTTCCTTTATAAGATTTTGAAGCAGTTTCTCTATCAGTATCATAATCGAAAACATAGGTATTATTCATCCCTAATGGTTTAAAAAGCAACTCCTGCATGGCTTTGCGGTAATTTAAACCTGTAGCTTTTTCAATAATTAAGGCTAAAATTACATAGTTGGTATTACAGTAATCAAATCGAGTATCATTTGGTGTTAGTAATTTAAATTTATTCTGAACTATTAAACTGTAGATATCTTGGTTAGTCAATATTTTTTTTCTATCCCATCTTTTTTTCATCAATCCCGGAAAATTAGCATAATGTTGTAATCCGCTTCTGTGATTGAGCAAGGTTCTTATGGTAGTGTTTTTATAAGGAAATTTAGGAAGCCAATCAGTCACTTTTTGGTCTAACATTAAATTGTCTTGTTGTACTAATCTTAAAATGGCTGTACAAGTCAAAACTTTACTTACCGAAGCCAAATGAATTGGTGTTGAAGCATCAATTTTTTTTCCAGTTTTTACGTTGGCAAACCCTTTATAATCTTCATAAATCACTTTCCCATTTTTAACCACAATAAAACTGCCACTGTAGAAAGGTGAATTGATAAATTTATTATAAAAGGAGTCTATTTTTGCTCTCTTTTCAATAATATATTCTTCGGAAACAGTATTGAATTTTAAATTAAATGGAACCGTTATAATAGTGCTGTCCTCTATTTTTTTTGAATTGAAATAAAAATAGGAGTATCCAGTCTTTGGATTTGAAAATATAAACAATAATAATAAAAAAAAGTTGATTAGGATAAACCTCATGATTTCAAAATAATTACAATAATACCAATATTAAATTGAAATTAAAACCTTTGTTTTCTTAATAATTGTTTAAAGTTAATTGGAGTAATATTTGGGCCAATTGGAATTATCTGATTTCGTATAATTTCACTACTAAAAAAGAAAGCAATCCTAATTCAGAAACTAAAAAGAGAAGCACTACACTAGTAAAAATAGTATAAGAATTGAAAATCATTTTAGTATATATAAAAAAATCATTAAAAAACAAGTATTCAAAATGAAATTTTGATGTTAAGGATGAATTATTTTGTGCTTTCGATGATTTCAGCTAATAGTTTTTTGGCACGAAGCAATTTGATTTTAACATTACTTAATGGTTCGTTGAGTTGTTCAGCAATTTCTTGATAACTCATTTCTTGAAAATAGCGCATTTGAATGACTTCTTGATAATGAGGTTTTAACTTTTTGATATATTGTAATAAACGTGATAAGTTTTGCTCTGTAATTAATTCATCTTCTGCCGAAGGTGAACTATCAGCAATATTATAGGCTTGTTGATCCTCTTCATCGGTAATTTCTACAAATACAGTAGATTTTTTTTTGCGAAGCATATCAATATGCACATTTTTTGCAATTGCAATTAGCCAAGTGTTAAATTGAAATTCTGGATTGTAAGTAGCTATTTTGTCAAAAGCTTTAGAGAAAGTTTCAATGGTAATATCTTCCGAATCCGTTTCGTTTTCAGTCCGTTTTAGCATAAAGCCATAGACTTCATTCCAATAATGATCAAGCAAATAAGTAAAGGCAACTTGATCCCCTGTTTTAGCTTTATCTATATAGGTGTTTATTTCCAATGTACAGGTTTTGAAAAAGCATTACTGATAAAAACATTCAAATGTGTAAAAGTTAAAAAAATCTCAATAATTGGAAACCAATACATCACATCTTTTTCCTTTAGTTTTCCAGCTGCAAATCCAACGGCAATCCATGTAAATATATACCGGAAAATGATGATACTTAAAACAGCAATCCATTGAAATTGAAAAAATAATAAAACTATTGGTAACAGTAAAAATAATAATTGAGTTAGATAAAAAATACTCAATTGATTTCTGTCAAAATTTTTATAATGTTTTGCAGTAGAAACATGACGACGTTTTTGGGCAAACCACTCTTTGAAGGTAGTTTTTGGTGTTGAATAAGTAAAACTTTCAGGTAAAAAGCAAATGGTAGTGTTATCTTTATTTGCAGCTTGATTTATGAATAAATCATCATCGCCAGAACGAATTTTCATGTGATCCATAAAACCTCTAACTTTGAAAAACTCTTCACGTTTGTAGGCCATATTTCGACCAACTCCCATGTATGGTTTTCCAATTTTTGCCCAAGAAAAATATTGAGTAGCAGTAATTAAAGTTTCAAAACGAATAAGTTTATTCAAAAATGAATTCCCTATTTTTTCATAAGCACCATAACCCAAAACTATTGTTTTTTTAGCAGTAAACTGAGAACTCATATTCTTTATCCAATCTTTAGACGTTGGAAAACAATCAGCATCAGTAAATAATAGGTATTCATGTTTTGCTGCTTTTATTCCTAGTGTTAATGCAAATTTTTTATTGCCCCAAAAAGCTTCATTGTTCTCTACTTTCACCAATTTTACATTGGAATTTTGTTTTTCAAATTCTTCGAAAATCTCTAATGTTTCATCACTTGAAGCATCATCAATTAAAATAATTTCAAACTCTGGATAGTTTTGCTCTAGAAGAAGTGGAATAAATTTCTTTACATTTTCTTCTTCATTTTTTGCACAAACAATAATGGAAATAGGGATTCTCTTTGGTGTTGCTATTTGAGGTTTTGCAAATGAAAATTTGCCAAAAATAACTATATAATACAAAAATTGGATAACAACTACAACAATAAACAAACAGAAAATAGATAATAACATAATGTGTCTTCTTCTTTTAAAGAGGTTTGCAAATGTAGTTATTCTACAGTCAAAAATCAAAGGAATTTTAACAAATTCCTAGCTATTTTTTTCATTTCATTAGTGATAATAATGGCTTGATTGTCATTAGTTTTGTCTAACTCTAAGATGATATTATCGTGATTTTTTTTATCCCTGTTTTGTGATCATTTTTTCTGAGCTTCAATTGTATTTATTACTATTTCAAATGCTATAATCCCTCCTTTTGATTTTCCTTGGAAATTTGCCCAATAAGTATTTAACATGAGTTTTGTAAAAAAGTAACGGAATATTAGTCTCAATGACTTTTATTAGTTTAATTAAAAACAGTAAAACCATTTTAATGAATGAAGTTTTTAATGACTTCTAGGTTTTCGTTTTATATATTTCTTATAAATAAATCAATTATCAATTATCTTTTCTCTAATCCCTTTTTCCTATTTCTAAATCACATTTACTTCTGCTTCAATAGCTATTCCAAATTCCTTTAGTATCTTAGCCTGTATGTCTTTTGAAACATTTAGAATTTCTTCTCCGGTTGCGTGGCCATAGTTTACTAAAACTAATGCCTGATTTTTATGAATTCCGGCATCACCAAAACGTTTTCCTTTGAAACCCGCTTTTTCAATAAGCCAACCTGCTGGTACTTTCACTTCGGTTTCTGAAACTATATAATGTGGCATTTCGGGATGTAATACATGGATTTTTTCGAATTCATTTTTTGTAATAATTGGATTTTTAAAGAAACTTCCACTGTTGCCGAGTTCTTTTGGGTCGGGCAATTTACTTTTACGAATAGCGATTACAGCATTAGAAACATCTTTTAAAGTAGGGGAGTTGACATTTTGTTTTTCCAATTCCTTAGTAATATCTCCATAGGAAGTGTTTATTTTATGATTACGTTTAGTAAGTTTGAAAACTACCGATGTAATTATGAATTGGTCTTTAACTGCATGTTTGAAAATACTTTCGCGATAGCCAAAATGACATTCTTCTGTACTAAAAGTTATCATTTCTTGTGTTGCAATATTAATAGCTTCGCAAGAAACAAAAGTATCTTTGATTTCTGTGCCATAAGCTCCAATATTTTGAACAGGTGTTGTTCCTACATTTCCCGGGATAAGCGACATGTTTTCTAATCCACCAATGTTTTGATCAATAGTCCAAAGTACAAATTCGTGCCAATTTTCACCAGCCATGCTTTCTACCCAAACAAAATCATCGTTTGCTTTTAGTATTTTTTTTCCTTTTAGGTCAATATGAATAACTAATGCATCAATATCTTTTGTCAAAAGCATGTTGCTCCCACCACCAAGAATAAACTTTGCATTGCTTTTATTTTCTTGTAAAATGGTTTTTAATTCTGAAACAGAATGAACCGCTACAAATTCTTTAGCTTTGGCTTCAATACCAAAAGTGTTATATTTTTTTAAAGAGATATTATGTTGGATATTCATATTTTGTAAATTCTATTTACTTACAAAAATAGGCTAAAGATTTTAAACGAATTTAGTGTAGTAATGTTTTTGCCATTTATGAAGCATAAATAGAGGCAAAATATAGGGTAAAATCTTAGTATTTCCTTTTCTAACTTCGGCAACTAATTTTTTTCCATCAATATTTTCTAGCATTGGCATATTGAAAATAGTACTTGTTGCAAAGTTTTCTAACTCATCAATAAACCTTGGAAAATTTAATAAATAACTTCCCCAAGGTGCACTTAAACCAATTTTTCTGAAATCTATAATTTCTTTTGGAAGTTTGTCTTCCATAATGGTTTTGAGAATGAATTTTCCTTTTTTGCCTGTAAATAACCATTTATCATCAAGTGTTCCTAATCCAGCAATTAATCGGTTGTCTAAAAAAGGTTCTCGACACTCAATGGATGCTCCCATAGTGCATCGGTCATTTCTATCGAGTAATGAGCATAAATAGGTATGTTGATCAAAATATAAAGCTTGACGTTGTAAATTTTTAGGATATAATTCTTGGGCTTCTTTTAAAACTTGATGGCGATATTCATTTTCAGGCTTTTTTATGTCACCATAAAATAATTTAACATCCTCTGGATAAACATTTGAACCATTGAAAATAACTAAATCAGAATCGCTATTTATTTTAGAATATCGAAATAATTTATCGTATCGAGGATGCTTATTGAAATTTTCAAATTTAGCAATTTGAGAAATTATTTTCAATAAAGATGGATTTTTCAAAGCTTTGTAACGAACATAACCCCCCATTAATTCATCAGCACCTTCTCCTGAAAGCACTACCTTTACTTTTGGTTTTGACAATTTTGCTATGGCTAAAAGATGAGGTTCATTAAGATGCATCAATGGTTCGTCTTGAAAATAAGTAGTCTCTATTAAATTTTGATACAAAGTTTCATTGTTAAGTTGCGTATGGTTAAACTGATAATGATACTCTTCAGTTATTCTTTTTGCTAAATGATGTTCATTATGCTCTTTTTCGGAAAAACTGATGTTAAAGGTTTCAATGTTTTTAAAATGCTGATGATATAAACTTGATAAAATGGAACAAGAATCTAATCCGCCACTAAGCAATACGCCTACAGGCACATCACTAACCATTCTCAATTTTACTGATTCAAAAAATGTTTCTTCAAACCATTTCTTAGGATTGTTAATAGGTTTATGATTTTGGATTTCTTCTTTTAAATTCCACCATCTTGTTGAAGAACTTTTCCCATTTTCATCAATAATCATGTAATGTCCAGGTAAAAGTTTTTTCACATGATTATAAAGTGTTTTTTCCCCTGCAACAAAACGATTATAGCTATATTCTTCCATACCATTTTCTGAAATTTCAAGAGGTACACCAGCCGTGAAAATTGCTTTTTGTTCAGATGCAAAAAATAAAGTTTTTTGATAAAAAGAATAATACAAAGGTTTTACTCCCATTCTGTCCCGACAAAGGATAAGTTTTTTTTCTTCATTATCCCAAATGGCAAAGGCAAACATTCCCTGTAGACGATGGAGCATATCCATTCCATATAATTCGTAAAGTTTTAATAAAACTTCAGTATCTGAACCTGATTTTAAAGTGATTCCTTTATTTTTTATTTCGGGATAGAAGGATTGATAATTATAAATTTCGCCGTTAAAAACAATAATATACCTTCCGTTATCAGCAATAAAAGGTTGATGTCCGGCAGAAGAAGTATCAATAATAGATAATCTTCTGTGGCCTAATCCAATATTATTGTTGAGATAAATGCCTTTGTCATCTGGTCCACGATGTTCAAGAACATCACGCATTTTTACAAGTTGATTTTCATCTACTCTTCTATAGTTTAAATGGAAAATCCCGTTGAGACCACACATACTTTATTGGGAAATAGATTTAACATTAATTAAATCATGATATTTTTGAGCAATTTTCCTCATGTTTTTCTCATAGTTGGCATGTTCTTCTACAAATTTTCGATTATCGGAAATAGCGTTCTTTCTTAAAGCTAAATTATTGTATGCCCAGAGCAATTCATCTGCTAATTTAAACTCATTTTCTGATGGTACAAGTATACCGTTTACTTTTTGTGAGATCCACTCCCTATTGCCAGGTAAATCACTCACTATTGGGAAACATCCACACATCATTGCTTCAAAAAGAGATGCGGAAACCCCTTCTGTTACGGGCATGCTGATATAGAAATTTGAATTAAGTAAAAATTTTGGAATGCTATTATTTTCAATTCTGCCTACAAAATCAACATCTGTATCTATTGCTAGTTCTTTTGCCAAAGATTTTAAATTAGATAATTCAATTCCGTCTCCAATAACAGTTAGTTTAAAAGGAATGTTATTTTGTTTGAAAATAGCAAAAGCTTTTAAAATCACATCATGTTTATATTCAGGTTGAAGAGATCGTGTAACTATTGCATTTATCAATTTGTCCTCTGATGTGTCTTTAAATTTGAATAAAGCTAAATTTATTCCTTTTGGTAAAGTCATAACTTTTGTCATCTCAACACCCGATTTTTTGATGTCTTCAGCAATTACATTTCCCCACGCATGAATTAAATCTGCTTTTTGAAAAACATATTTTTGAAGTATTTTTTTGATTGGATATGAAAGAGAATATTTTGGCCACAAATCTGTAATCCCTTGTTGAGCAATTGCCATAGGTTTTATTCCTGAAAGTGCTGCTAAAAAGCCATAACTTGTTGTTCGTTCTGCTATCACCATATCGGCATTAAACTTTTTAGCAATATTTTTTATAATTAAAAATGCTTTTGTCAATTCTAATAGTCTTAGTATTCGATGGATACCTTTACTACTATTTTGCAGTTCCCAAGTAAGAATTTCAAAATCGCCAAATTCCTTGAGACCATTCATCCAGGTAATAGCATCTGCACGGTAGGTTTCTCCTAAAAATAGAATTCTTTTTTTTGACATTAGGATTTAATCTTCAGTTGCTAAAGCTCGGGTTAAAAAGTCATTCAATGGTTTTAATACAATTAATTTTTGAGCAATAACTTTACTAAAATCCTTGTTTGTAAATAGTTCGTCATCAATTTTTTCTGAAGCCGTAAAACTTTTAAGTTTTAAAAATTCAATAGCAGGATGATTGGGTTCAAATCCTTTAGGCGCATTTTTTAATGAATTTGATTCGTTCTGTGTTATGGAAATAAATTCTTTTTTAAAGTTATAGTCATTTACTATTGCTTCCAAATCTTCGTGGAAAAAAGCAATTTCTTTCCTGATTTTTTTTAATTCATCTGATTCAGGGCACCAAACACCGCCAGCGATAAAAGAGTTTCCTTTTTCAAAATGAATATAATACCCTGGACTATTTTTTCTGAATTTATTTTGTGTCAACCAAACTCCCATATTGGTTTTATAAGGTGATTTGTCTTTTGAAAAACGAATATCTCGGTTAATTCTAAAAGTACAATTTTTTACTTCCAAAAGTTCTAATGATTCATCAAGAGGTTTCATCTCATTTAAAATAGACGCAATATAGTTATGATATTCTTTCTTATAGTTTTCATACCTTTTTTTATTGGTATGCATCCATTCGGTATTGTTATTGGCAATTAAATCTATAAGAAATTGTAAAGCTTCTTTGGTTATCATACTATAAATGTTTTCTTAAATCATCTTCAGTGATGTAACCAATATTTCTCCATACTTCTATGCCTTTTTCATAAACAATAATAACAGGCAAACCGTCTAATTTTAGCTGGTTAACTATTGTTTTATTTTCATCAGCATCTAATTGTACAATTTTTATTTTGGCTGCCATTTC
>Ga0214919_10007832_pt1 | contig 14290 bp, 15 predicted proteins | sample LL1503_MetaG_FD_177994 | JGI IMG/M metagenome (GOLD analysis project Ga0214919, IMG submission 177994) | Freshwater microbial communities from Lake Lanier, Atlanta, Georgia, United States - LL-1503 | ecosystem: Environmental > Aquatic > Freshwater > Lake | place: USA: Georgia | collected...
ATTGCCTCCAGTCGAAAAAGTTTGTGTCATTGGCATATTATTTTGGTACTGTCCGTAACCACCCTTTTGCATACGACCTTGACTTTGACCGCGTCTACGACCTCTGCTATGCTTTCTAGTAGCATAACGAGAGCGATTATGCGCTGAATATTTGCTTCTAACGCGATTCTTTGTTCGCCGAACCCTTCTTCTGATAGATTTTCTGCTGCCTTTCATCTTATACATTCTAGAGATTTTATTTATTTTTTTACGATTAATTCTATTTTTGTTTTTACTTTTTTTGCCGCCATTTTGACAGGGGAAATAGGACGCAGCGGATTGCACATTAGAGCCAGGCGCAGGCATTGCATTTACATTTACAGATCTAGGATCTACAGTGCTGGTAAAAGCGGAACCAGAATAATGAGACGCGTCTACATTTACTAAACTTCCATTTAACGGCATTTATATATATTCGTTAGATTTTTATAATCTATTTATATATTCGATTTACACGATTACCTATATGTGTTGCTATATCATAAGTAATTGTATTTGAAATATTAGCCAAATCATAGATAGTCTGTTTACAATTGTTTCCATTTCCAAAAATAAAAACATCATCATTATTTTTATCTGTTTTTTTGGCTTCAATAACAATTTGATCCATACTTTCTAAACCTAATACTTTTCGCTTAGAGCCGTTTACATAAACGCATAATTTTAATGAAGATGCTCTAGGTAAAATATCAGCATATCCTATTGGAACTGACGCAACTAACATATCTTTAGGTGTAATATATTTAGAGTCATATCCAATACCTTCTCCCTTATTTACTTTTTTTATTTGTATTATTTTACATTTTACAGACATAATTGGTAACAAATTTTCGTTTAATTTTTTATCTACAGTTAATCCATAAATTCCACCCCCAACTCTAGATATTGTAAAGTCAGAAATATCATAATTTAAACAAGCACATGTATTTGCAATATGTACAAGAGGTGGCTTAATATTGACATTTTCTAATAAACGCCTTAGTTCTCTAAATTTTTTAATTTGTTTATTTACAATAGGGTCATTTTTCATCTGTGATGAAATTAGGTGTGACATTAATCCAACAAATTCAAATTTATCAGATTTATGTATATTTATTGCAGCATTAAATGCTTTATCATATGGAACACCCGCCCTATTAATACCCGTATCTACGTGTAATGTAATTTTAGCTTTTTTACTAGGTAAAACAAGTTTTTCAATAATAGGAATATGAGTTTCATCAAAAATAGCAATATCAAGATTTTTTTCAATAGCTTCTTTTAATTCAGGAGTATTAATATTGTATAACCAAAAAAGAATGCGTCCATTATCTCCATTATTTCTTAATAGTATAGCTTCTCCTGCAGTAGCTACCCCTAAATATTTAATATTTAAATTGCGTAATATTTTACTCATATCAATAATTCCATGACCATAACTATCAGCTTTTATAATAGGCATTATATCAGTATTAGTTTTATTTTTAAAGTAATTGATATTATGTTTTAAAGAATTAATAGAAATTTCTGCAGTAATATTTTTATATATAGAAGGGATTTCATTAATATACGATTTACCTTTTCGTTGTTTTTGTTTTTGTTTTAATGTCTTTCTTTGATTAATTATCTTTCTTCTTTTTCCACTTGTTTGTTTTCTATGTTTTCTATGTTTTCCAAATGTTTTCATATATAATATCTTTATTTTTGTATAATATTAGCTGAAACAATTCGATCATTTTTAGCAGCTAAAGATATTGGAGTCCATTTTTTAAATTTATAATTATATTGACAATGCATCTTAAATGATCTGTCTAAAAATACAAATTTATCTTCTCTATTATCTTGAAATTCTTCTTCATCATCGCTTTCTTCTAATGCATCTAAATTTTGATTTTCCTTTATAGTTCTAAATAGCTTGTTCATTAAAACGCTGGTATTATAGTCGGGAATAAATGCAATGTCATAAAATTCTTCTTTACCGTCATTATAAATGAATAAATTGTAGATATCATTTTGAATTTGAGGTGTTACTTTAAAAATAGCTTTGCTTATTTGTTTTTGACTGGAACTAGAACCTTTATTTCCATTTAATACATCATATGATGAACCAGGTTTGTAATATTTAATATACATTACCTTTTTTGAATGTATATAACGGAATTGTATTTGGCTGATTTTATAAGGTAGTAAACTAATATTTTGTAATAATTCATTGAATCTTGTATTCATTATAGGCAGACCAAATATGGTGAATTTGTTAGTTAATGCGGTAGAACATAGTTCTTTTTGCAAACAGTTTTTAATTGTTTGCAGCTTGTTTAAATATGTATTATCTAGAAATGAATTACCTTTGTAAAAATACAAATCTTCTATACAGAAACAACTAACACCATTATAAGTAAAAATAGTACCATAAAAAATAGTACCAGATCCATAGACTAATTTATCATCAAAGCTAGTTAGAATCGGATTTAATCCAGTAGGCTTACCATTTGTATCTAGATCTAAAAGGAAGCACATATTTTCATCATTATATACAGTAAACCAAGCAAAAAATTTGAGTCCATCCGGAATTGCTAAAATGACATCAGAGTCATGAACTTTATTATGACTCATTGTTTCATAAGAAAGTTCAAATTTAGGGAATTCAGCTAATATGTCATCATAATTATTAGTTTGTAACATTATTTGTATATAATATAATCTAAAGAAATCTTTAATATTATTTATCATATAAATAATATTATAAGCATATTAAAATCATAATAAATAACTAAAAAGAAGAACCAAAGCTAGGAGCTAAATTAAGACCCTCTGGTTCCGCTGTAGTATTTAATTGTTTTTTAAGAAATATTTTCAATTCATCCTTCATACCTTTGGTATTATCAGTTGGTAATAAATCAATGCTTGTATAAGTATTTTCATTTATAATTGTATCAGAATCATCATTAAAATTATCATCAGGTAAATATTTATTATAATTTATTTTTGCATTTGTATTTGTATTTGTAATAGTATCAAATATATCCTGATATTTTCTAGCCGGAGAATTTACTAAATCTTTCATTTTTGGAACAGTTAAAGTTGTTTTAAAAAAGCATAATAGATGATGTACCAAAAAAATAAATATTATTGAAATGATTGAAATTTGTATGATCCAACTAAACATATTATATGAAAATATTAGTTAAGCTCTAATAAAAACCTATTAATTTCTTCAAATAAATTATCATCCGCAATATTATTAGTTGTGCCGGTAGAACTAACAAAATAAAAATTAACAGGAACAAATTTATTCTCCAAGAGTACATTACTGCCTTCTGATAAACATTCTATAACTAATTTTAATTTTGACGCTTTATTTTCCTTATTTTTAATATATTGATCAATATAATATTCGAAACACAACATTTTTGTAAGAATATAATTTGCAGGAAGCTGAGAAATAACTGGAATATGCACATAAGTAGTCTTGTCAAATAACAAATTATATCCATTAAAATCATTGATCAAATGAAGATCTGTTTTTAGAGTTGGTTCAATTCTATATATGACTTGTTCATGACCTTTTTTAAATGTTTGTTCTATTATATGCGTTCCAAATTCTTCAGAGACCAATTCATATTTTTTATATCCATTTTTGTTTAATAAATATTTATCGAGTTTCTCGAGTTTAATAGTAGATGGATTAATATTGGTAATATAAATTTTCATTATTATGTAAATAGTTTATAATATTTATTGTAGAAACTATTTAAACCTATTACATATATATATTTTATATAAATATAACTATAATGGCACAATCATTAACCATTGTTATTGTTGATAAAACCGGAACTGTTAAAGCATTAAATGTAAAGGATTATAAGGAGGAAGAATTATTCAAAAAGTGTGGCTTCAAAAAGGCTGAAGGTTTTGCAAAGCATACGGATTGGTCTGCAAAAATAGATGGCAAAAAATATAGCGTTGCAATGTATGGAAAAATAGATGGAAAGGCTGGTATGGAAAATAAGTACGATTTTCCTCCTCCAATTGATACTAAATTATTTTTTGGTGCGTGTGCATTAGTTGCGAGTACTATAGAGGTTACAAAGGCAAAAACATTGTGCAACCTATCTTTAGATTTATGGAACAAGATTTACGAAAAGTTGTTTGGTGGATTTGAAAATTTGGCACTAACTGTAGTAGAAGATGAAGAGGAGGAAGATGAATTGGCAGCGGTTCCTGCATCAAAAAAGACTAAAAAAGGCGGTTATTTGAAGGACGGATTTGTTGTCGATACAGAGTCGTCATCTGAGCATTCTGGATCTGAATCTAGTGGATCAGATGACGAAAGTGATATAAATGACAGCGAAGAGACAACTGATAAAGAGGAAGGAATTGTATTGGAAGAGATTGGGTCCGAATTATCAGAAGAAGCATATGATTATAGTTCAGAAGATGAAGACCAAGACAAAGACAAAGATACAAAGAAAAAGTCTAAATAATATTTTGCTTTATACCTTTGAAGGTGTAAAATGGGACAAAACTACTTAAATATAAAACACAAAATATATAATAATGGTTGATTATTGTTCTATTTGTTTGAAAGAAGAAACTCTTTCAGATTTTGCTGAAGGAACGACTTTTACAGAAGTAGATGATAAATTGTATTGTGTAAATTGTTTTGAAGATTTAGGAGATAGTATAATTTTCTGTGAGAGATGTTGTAAGTTTGGACATAGAAATGAAAATTTTGATGAAAACTTTGTAAAATCATTAGACTATGATAGTAATGTGATTTATTATCACATTAAATGTCTATTTGAAACAGAAAAATGCCCTATATGTAAAGATTATTTGAAAAACAAAGATTGTCTTGATGTTTTTATAGATTATGGTTGTAAAATTGAATATCATAAAAGTTGTGTAGAAGATAAAAATAATATTTTTGAATTTGATATTTGCGAAGAGTGTGGCATTTCATTACGAGTAAAGTGTGAGAGTTGCAATCATAGATTTATGGATTGTTATAATGACAATTGTTGTAATAAAAATGGCAGTTGTTATGATGGTAGATATGATGGTAATTGTAGTGCTTGTAATTGGTAAATTTGTCCCATTTTAAATCTTCAAGAGTGTAAAATGAAAAATATGAAAAACGTAAAAAACGTAAAAAATGTAAAAAATTGAATTAAATTTGTTATAATCACTTAAACATATTATACATAATATATTTAAGCAAGAATGCCTGTAAAAACTATCGATAATCCTGATGAATTTAGAGCCAATGTTGCTAATAAATTAAGTTCATTCTTTCTTCAAAAGGGTGGAACTGAAAAGCATTCAGCCAATTTGGAAAAAGGTATACACAATTGGGCTTTAAAGGAAGCAACTAATAGAAAAGTAGTAAAGAAATGGGATAATCCATTCTTCGTTCAAATTTATTTAGATCATTTGCGTAGTATCTATTTAAATCTGAAAAATGAAAAATTGACGCTAATTGATCAAGTTGTATCTGGTGAAATCAAGTCGCATACGATTGCTTTTATGTCTCATCACGAGATGCATCCGGAAAAATGGAATGAAATGATTAGACTTAAGAGCATCCGAGATAAGAGTAAATTTGAAACAAGATTGGAGGCGTGTACAGACACATTTACGTGCAGAAAATGCAAATCAAAAAAATGTAGCTACTATGCGCAGCAGGTCCGCAGTTCGGACGAACCCATGACACTTTTTGTGAGTTGTTTAGAGTGTGGTGCAAGATGGAAATCATAAATATTTGTGAGCATAATTTTTAAAATAAATAAATTCAATGATATCCATCATAAAATAAATAATGTATTTCTAGTAGTTCTTCATTTTGTTCAGCATATATCCTATCAATTTGAATATTAATTTCATTGTGTAAATCTACCATTCTTTTTTTCATACATGGATCTACTTTTGTTCCATTTTTATTTATATACTTATCTGGATTGAAACGAATGAAAATAAATTTGCCACTGTGTAGCATATATAAATCATCATATCTAATTTCTTCATCTTTTGTATTATATCCTTTGTGTTGTCTTTCATCGGTTTCAATGCAAAGCAATGTATTTCCAATTAATTTTCTATGGTCAATTCTGCGTCTTTGAGAACAATCACATTGACCAGTCCATAAAGCCTGATCGTGAATAAAGCCTTCAAAAGCTTCATTCAAATAATCTCTAACATAATTTTCTTTTGATTTAGTTCTAATTTGTAAGGTTAAAGGATCATTTGGAAATAAATTAGAAAAACAATGAGTGCAATAATATCTATATTTAACATTACCACAATTTAAACAATCAGAATTTTTACATTTATCTGCTACATTTCGCATTTCTGGAGTTCTGCAAGTGTTGCAGAATGCAGGTTTTAAACCATTTAAATTATAAGTTCCTTGTTTCTTATCACATTTGATACACAATCTTTTTATAATCATTAACATTCCATCTTTTTTACATAATTTACAATATTCTGGAGTTAAACCTTCATAATTAAATGCTGGTTGAACTTTACCACATTTACACCTTATATGTATTAGATCAATCATATCTGGTTCTTTGCATTGAGAACAATATTCCGGCTTTAATCCTTCATAGTTAAAATTTGGTCTAGAACTTTTTCTACATTTACAAGGTTCATCTTTAACATTTATCATTTCAGATTGTTTACATTTAGCACAGAATTCTGCTTTTAACCCTTCAAAATTAAAAGTAGGTCTAGCTTTTTCACAAAAACATTTTTTATCATTTACATTTATCATATCTTCTGTTTTACATTTAGCACAGAATTCTGCTTTTAACCCTTCAAAATTAAAAGTAGGTCTAGCTTGTCCACAAAAACATAATTTACATAGCAAATTGATCATTCCTGGTTCCTTATGTTTGCTACAAAATTTAGCTCCTAATAGTTTATTAAATCCAAATGATGCTATTAATTTACAGCATTCTCCATCATTTTGCAAAACATCTCGAGCAATACACTTTTTATGACCCATGTTATATTATATATTTATAACATAATATAACAAATTATCTTTAAATTGTAATCATTTATAACCATAATGCAATGCAAAACAAAATAAATAATAGACCTAAACTGCTAGTAAATATATTTATATTATTTATATGTTTATAATCAAATTGCATAATCTTTTTTTTTTCATTACCATATAGGTCCAAAATAGCCTGATCTGGAAATGAACTAGATACCTTGCGTAAGAAAATAGTCTTTGGATTTTCTTTAAGTAGGTTTGAAATGATATTAATATTTTCTTCAGTCGCCTCTTTAAATACATAGGGACTAGTAGGGCTGGACATTCGCGTCCAATCGGTTATAGTACTTTGCTCATTGAGTAACTTATTTTGATCGTCAAGTTGGTCAAAAGTCTGAAGAATAATAGCAAAGATACTTTCATTCGCTAGACCGCCATCAATTACTTTTCTGTATATGTCATTTTTAAACGACAAAAAAAGAATACATTTATGAACATGATCCCTGGACAAAGTGAACCAAGGATCATTTGCAAGCCAAAACTCTTTTTTTAGAAGGCGCAAATTGGCACGACGATGAATGTTAATATTCCAATAAGCGGGCTTCCATTTAAATAGACTGGCTTGATAATTTTCGAAAAAAAGCTGCCTAAATTTAGCAGGACTAATTATAGGAACACAAGAGTCAGTTAACATACAAAACCATTTGTTTTCTAAATCATGATAAAATGCATACGATAGCAGGGACATATAAGCAGGAACCACATCATAATAGCTGGTTTTGTGTACATATTCTGGAGGAATGGTATACATTTTGATCCAGGGAGATTTAATTAGATTAATATCTTTGTAATGGAAATATACATTAATAATATCTTGATTTTCTTTTATCCAGTTTATCCAAATCTGTTCTTTGTTTAAAATATGTTTGTAACTAATAATAAAACATAATGCTACTTTCATTATTATATGTAGAAATATATCTATATATAATAAACTATTTTTAATATTATATTATTATATATTATATGAAAACAAGACAAATTATAGCGATAGCAGCAGCAGTAGTAGCAAGCGCAGTAGGCGGTTTTATTTATGTATGGAGGAATAACGAAACAAAATCAGATAAGACTATTGGTGAGAAAGTGGCAGATATGGAAAGAAATCAAAGGTATTCAGAAGCTTTTGGAGGTTCATCAACAAAAAGACATAAACTTTGTAAAAACAAGAGTAAAAAACATAAAGGTAAAAATAAGGTAAACAATTAATAAAAATAATTATACCATTTATCAGCCTTTTTATTTCTATTATTTTTACTATTATATTTAATTGAATCATCAACAATTTCAAAGTCTAAATCACAATCAGTATCTGGATCATTCATCGATTTAGCATTATTCTCTGCAATTCCTTTATATAACCAAGGTTCAAGCAATTCGTGTATATCGACCACCTTTTCATTAATTATTTCTTTATTTTGGTCTGTTTCTTTTTCTTTTTCATTTATATTATTTTCTTCCTCTTCTTCATTTTTATATTGATCTCTGTCTTCTAAAGCGTCTTCTAAAATAGGTTCCAGAATAGTAGAATTTACAAATAATTTCTTTTTAGATTTTTCTAATTCAAAATGCAAATCTGCAATCTTTTCTTCTAAACTTATAATTTTATCAAGTAACTTATTTAATTGTTCATTTTGTCTTATAATAAGATTTGTGTTAGATAAATATTTTTGATGAATATATTCAGATTTTTTAACAAAGGAAAAAAACATAGTAATAATAAGTGTCATTCCGCCAGTAAATATACAATTAGCAAAAGAATGACTAGGAAGTAAATTATTCATTATGATATAATAGTATTTGTAAATATAATTTTAAATAAAAATAAATAATATTTATTTAAAATTAACAACTAAATAATTTAATTTAATAATTAAATATAATCTAGAATGAAATGTTTTCAAGATCCTTTATGCTCCAATACTCGCTACCACCATTAGGCAAAGGTCTTCGAATAATAAATGGCACACGCTTCTCTTTGAGTTCAAGCTCAGCAATCAAATAGCCATCAATAACCTTTTCAGGAACTTTTACAAAGACAGATGCACCAGAATTAATTTGCTTTGCACGTTGGCCTAAAATGCGTGCCTTTTCGTATTTAGTTAGATATGGAATTGTTTTATGTAGTTCATCAATAATAATTCCACTTTTATCTCTAGTAACCTTTGTCATAGCTAAAATTTCATCATAATTATGAATAGCGCTTTCAGGATGACAATTTACAATATAGTTATCATTGATTTCCTTGTCAAATTTTTGAAGATATGCTTCTCCAGTAGGATCTTCATCATCTTCATCGTCGTCAATTTCGACTAGTATTTTTTTTTGTGTGGGTATTTTCTTAACCTTTTTTTTTTGATCATCTTCTAAATCTTCATCGTCTTCTCCGTCGTCTTTGTCTTCGTCATCGTCTTCTTCGTCTTTATTCTCTTCTACATCTTCTTGTCGTGGATAGTCGTCATCGCTATCAGCATAACGATCCATACCTTTACCCATTGGATCTTTTACGTCTTCATCTTCTTCTAAGTCTTCTTCTACGTCTCCTTCGGCTAGTTCTGTTTCAGAAATATTATCTTCTTCGTCATCATCAGGGTCAGAATCAGAATTAGAACCATTAGATTTATTTTCAGTATCAGATGCATCTCCGCCACCATAGTTTTCATCAAAGTAACTCATTCTTATAATATTATAAGGATATATACTTTTAATATTATAATTTCAATTTTATTTAATAAATAATTCAAATTCAAATAAATAAATAAAAAATAATTCAAATATATCTAAATATAAATATAAATATAAATATAAATATAAATTAAAACTAACACTATATCCTTACATATCTAGACCTTTAAATTTATTTAAGATCCTCAGTTTTCCATACAGTATCACAAGTACAACATAAATAAACATATTTCATATTGGTGTCGTCATACCTGATATATATAATTTCCTTAGGAAAATCTTCCGTGTTTGTTTTACAATTTGCATTAGGGCATAAAATGTTATTAACACGAGGCAGAGTTGGATCCAGCTTAGTATACTTGTTAATAATATGACTAAATTCCTGCTCAGATTTTTTCAGTTGAATTTTTGATACAGTCACATTATCAACAGACAATGTTTGATCAATATTACCGCAATTTCTACAATAATAAACTAATTTATTAGCATTTTCAGGGTCAATGCTAATATAATACATGTTTTGGCATTTAGAACAGAAGTGCATTTTATATATAATGCAAATACTATATTTAAATATATATATTTCAATTTTATTAATAATTATTTTTTGTTAAAAAGATAAAACAAAAAATAAACAAAGAAAACAAAAAATAAAACAATAACAATAACAATCAAATATTAAATATTAACAAATTACATAATATACTCTTCTGGAGTAATTCCAGATAAATATGCAGCAATAATATATCCGTGTCCAAATGGAAATCGAGTATCATTAATTTTATCAATTAATAATTTTTTACTAACTTCTTTACAAGTAACATTTCCATTAGATTCTCTAGGTCCATCAAAATCATAAATAATAATATCAAAACCTTCGTCCACTTTTTGCTTCCAATAAAGCATCGTCTCTCTATTTTTAACTAGATCAAAATATTCAGGAACATATACTCTTTTTCTAGAAGAAACGTAATCTAAATCCTCATCAATCTCATCAAATCTTGCACATAAAACATTCAACCCTTTTGCTCCAGGGTATCTTCTTTTAGGTTCTTTTAATTGTCGCCACCAAGCCTTACATTTTTCATGCGACAATCCTTCAAAAACTTTTGCGGCTTGCCAATAACCTTCAAAATCTCTATAACCTTTATACCCACCTATTATTTCAGTCATAGGACTGAATGCTAACCTATTTTGACTATTTTTAGCTTGAGCGGAAGTAACATTTACAGAAATAATATTTTCATTAGGTTTTTTACCCCATTCTCCTCTCATATTCATACTAGCAATATAAACATTGCCTTTAATATCGAATTCTATATTTTTTGCCATTATTTTTAAAATGTTTTGTGATTTAAAGATGTTATATTATTAATGTAAATATATAAATTCAAATTCAATTTTATTATTAAATTTTATTACACTTACTTTCTTCATTTAGTTTCTTCATTTACTTCATTTACTTCATTTACTTCTTTTTGTTGATCGACAACGATTTTGGTTTCAATTAATTTTGTTTTTAATTTGTTATAATCAATATGTGTATGCATTGAATAAATACTTACCATACAATCTTCTACAACATCTTTTTTTAGAGAAACAATCTCTAAAATTTTATCATAATTTTTGTAAAAATGTTCTTTTAAAAAAGGATAAAAAACCTTGAATTGTCCTGGAATTCTATTTTTTAATAGATTTATCATATCACAAATTGCAAAATTAATGTTGCAATATTCTATCGATTTATGGTATGAAATATAATCCCGACATCCAGGATTTTGTCCTGGTTCATTTAAAAAGGGTGTATTATTTAGAAGTGAACAAAGTGTTAGTAAAATGCTATTAATTGTTTGACAAGAAGACCATTTATCTCCAGACCATGTATTCAATATAGAAACACATACCTTGCCGCATTTGTATAAATTTGGATTATATCTAGTATTGCCGTCATTGGTCATATATTTAACCTTGGGTGGAGAAAATGGGTAATCATATGGATAATTAAATTCAAAAAAATAGTAACCACCGAAATAAGGAGTTTCCGATGGCCCAATAATAAGAGCATATCCTTTTAGCATATCAGTATCGTCGTGAATATAATAAATATTATTATCAGTAAGAGGATGTTTAATAATTTGTCGAACATCTTTTAAAAGTCGATTGATTGCATCTTTTGTAATAGTTTTTGACATGTTTATAAAGTTTTAATTAATATATGCTGTAATATTTATATCAATTTAAAACATTATATTATTTATATATTGTAGTTATTTACGGTTATTTATAATTATATACGTAATTTTTAATTATAAATAACTATAAAAATTAATAAAAAAAATGAAATAGAAAAATCTTATTATATTATATTAACTATGAATATAAATACAAATACAATGACATCATCATCACAAATTACAGATCTAGGTGATTTCTTGTCAAAGCATAATGCAAAGACATTGAATAAATCATCTACACATACACGAATAGGAAATTCAGAACTTAATATTTATGGTGGCAACTATAGTATAGAAAAGGACGAATTGCCGCTGTATTATCGGCTCTATTATGAAAGCATTTTCGTGAAAGGTAGAAAAGAGTATCTTACAGAAAGTCAGTTAAAAGAGGGAACAGGTCCAATTTTAATAGATTTTGATTTTCGTTATGATTATAGCGTGACAGAACGATTGCATACAGTAGGCCATATTCAAGATGTTGTTCAGTTATATTTGGAAGAACTTAAGGAATTATTAGTTTTCAAAGAAAAGACACCATTTCCGATTTTCGTTATGGAAAAGCCGCACGTAAATAGAGTAGCTGAAAAAAATGTTACAAAAGATGGCATACATATGATTATTGGAATTCAAGCAGATCACGTATTACAGCAAATGTTGAGAGACAAGATAATTGCAAAGCTTGGTGATATTTGGGAGTTACCTCTTACAAATGATTGGTCTGGTGTTTTGGATGAAGGTATTAGTAAAGGGACAACAAATTGGCAAATGTATGGATCTCAGAAACCAGGGAACGAAGCATACAGACTAACATATCATATGATTGCAGAAATAGATCCTACTGATAATGAATTTATGACAGTTGCGAAATCAGTTAAAGATTTTGATTTGTCAAAAAATTTGTGTTTATTGTCTGCGCAATATGATCAACATGCTAAATTTGACATTCATCCGAAGATTGCAGATCAATATAATAAATTTTCCGCAAAGAAGCCAAAGAAGACGAGTTCTCCAGGTAAGGGAAAAGTGAATTTGGTTTTAGAAGAAGAAGATGCAGGAATGAATATTCAATTAAGTGATATTTGTGGACCGGAAATTTTGAAAAAAGCAATCGATAATATTATGTCTACTCTTAAAATAAATGAACAATTTGTAAAAGAGACACACGAATATACACAAGTGCTACCTGCAAAATATTACGAACCAGGATCTCATTTATTAAATAGACAAGTTGCCTTTGCATTAAAACATACAGATGAGCGCTTATTTCTGTCGTGGGTTATGTTGAGAAGCAAAGCATCAGATTTTGAATACGAAACTATTCCAAAGCTATATAATGATTGGAAATATCATTTCAACAAGAAGACTGATGGTGTAACTCGGAGATCGATAATGTATTGGGCAAAGCAGGATGCTTTTGAAGAATATGAAAGGGTAAAAAAATCAACAATTGACAGTTATATTGAAGATACAATATACGAGGTTGGAGACTGGGATTACGCGATGGTATTATATCATATGTTTAAAGATCGATATGTTTGCAGTAGTATAACAAATAAAACGTGGTATGTATTTAATAATCATAGATGGGAACAAGATGAGGGTCTTACATTACGAATGGCAATTTCCAAAGATCTATTTCAGTTATATTCAGATAAACAAGCTGAATATTTGGCGGATATGCAGAGCTTTAAAGAGAATGAAGAACATCACGAGAAGGTGCAGCGAAAGGTGAAAAAAATAGCAGAAATTTGCATAAAACTAAAAAAAACGGGTGATAAAAATAATATTATGCGAGAGGCAATGGAGATTTTCTTTGATAGAAATTTTATTAAAAATATGGATGCAAATCCATATTTAATGTGTTTTACAAATGGTGTAGTAGATTTCAAATCTAAAACCTTTAGACAGGGATATCCTCAGGATTATATTACAAAAACGACAGGAATACCATACGTGCCATTTAATGAACATACGCCAAAAGATGTAGTACAAGAATTACATACATTTATGGAACAATTGTTTCCACATAAAAATTTGTGCAAATATATGTGGGATCATTTAGCGGCGACATTGATTGGTATAAAGAAAGAGCACGCGTTTAATATTTATCGTGGTTCAGGCAGTAACGGAAAGTCGATTCTAACGGAATTAATGTCACAAGCTCTAGGAGAATATAAAGGAACAGTTCCGATAACATTGGTGACTGAGAAACGAAATGCAATTGGAGGTACTTCATCGGAAGTGATTCAGTTAAAAGGTATCCGATACGCAGTAATGCAAGAACCGT
>Ga0214919_10007833_pt1 | contig 14289 bp, 12 predicted proteins | sample LL1503_MetaG_FD_177994 | JGI IMG/M metagenome (GOLD analysis project Ga0214919, IMG submission 177994) | Freshwater microbial communities from Lake Lanier, Atlanta, Georgia, United States - LL-1503 | ecosystem: Environmental > Aquatic > Freshwater > Lake | place: USA: Georgia | collected...
AAGTGCAAGTGCAAGTGCAAGTGTAAGTGCAAGTGCAAGTGCAAGTAATGACATATGGGATAGTATAAAAAATCCCCCATTGCAAATAATAACTATGGAAGATTTAGAGGATGAGGCGAGTAAGATAGCAAATTTTTGCAGTAAGCATAAATTTGATGTTAGCTGGAATATTAATAATGTAAATTATATAAATGATAATTTTTTAAAAAAAATGACTATAGTGGCATCCATTAATGGTAATAAACGGACAATATTGGAGATATTTAACTATGGGGAATATAATGTAACGGGTTACCATAATTTAATTTTAGAAAAAGGCATTACAATTAAATTTGGTACAATATTTATATTAATGCTATTTAATCTTATAGAAGAATGGATAAATATATTATTAAAAAAAAATAATAGTTTATTAAATGGTGAATATTTAAAACTATCAAATAATATGGATAAAATAAAAATTATTGAATATTTAGACACTATTGAGTATTTAGGAGTATATAAAGATATAGAGTTAGAACTAAAAAGAATTAGCTTTAAATTAAAAAGAATAAATAATGATAATACCGTTACTAATTATTATCCACTAAAACCATCTAAATTTAAATTATTATCTAATTTAATGGATTTAGATGATCTAATAGATTTAGATTATTAAAATATATTTTTTAAATTATTAAAAAAATAATATATAGCAGGTGTTAAATTGGATAAAAATGTATAATGTATAATGTATAATGTACAATGGATAAACTAAAAAATAAAACAAAAAATAATATCAGATGGATATCTAATCCATCTGATCTATGCCCTACTCCAACAAATGAACATATTAATGAATATATCAATATTATATATAAAAATATTACAAAGGGAAAGATGCCATCTATAAAACAATGCCCTCAATTAATTTTTCCAATTGGTGCACCTGGTGCTGGAAAATCAACTATAATAGAGCATTTAATTGAGCATCATAGCGATATAAAGTATTCAAATTATGTACAATTTGATGTTGATAAATTATTAGATTATTTACCAATTGGTGAAAATATTAGAAATATTCCAGATATTAATGGTAATAGAACAAATATTGGATATGCATCTGGATGGAAAGAATGTATGGATAAATTGTCAAAAACATCATTAATACAATTAGTAATAGGGCGACTATTAAAAGCTAATTACAATTTAATATTAAATATGCACTATCCTAATATTATTATTGATGCACAATTAAATGGCTATTTTTGTATATTAGTATATGTATTGGTATCTAAAACAGTCGCAACAAAACGAGTAAAAGAGCGAGCTACTGAACTTGGTAGAATGTTTTCAATAAAGGGAGAAAATATATATGGGTGGGTACAATCAATTGATTTTATGTTAAATGACTATAAAGAAAAAGCTGTATGGTATTCATTATGGGCCGATAGATTTGTAGTTGTTAATAATAATAGTAATAAATTTCCAGAAAAAAAAGATTTTAAAATTATTATATCAAATCCTAATACTAATTGGAAGGCTCATATAAAAAAAATATATAATTTAATTTTTAAATTTTAAGTGCTTTTTAAGTGCTTTTTGTGAAGTGCTTTTTGTGAACTTTTTTTGTGAAGTGCTTTTGTGAAGTGCTTTTTGTGAAGTGCTTTTTGTGAAGTGCTTTTGTGAAGTGCTTTTTGTGAACTTTTTTTAAAAAAGTTTTCTACTTTGCACATTCATTACAAAATTCATTTTTTGGGTTTCCCTTTCCATCGATGAAAACAGAATTTGTGCAATTAAGTTTATTGCATTTAAACTCTTCTAATTGAGCCAAAACACCTTTACATTGAGAACATATATTATATTCTCCAGTATTTAATGTACTGGCAAATTTTATGCAATTATTTTTTCCATTATATGCATAGCAAGTACTAGTATTAATAATACTCTTATTATTAAAAATGGTTGATTTTAATAATTCAGACATTTTTATATTAATTCCCCTTTGCACAATTTTAAAATCGGCATTGGGTTTATATTGATTACCATTTGTATTTAAATTGCCAGCTTTATTGGCATAACTTATGGCAGCTGTGCCCTTTGTAGGAATATGTTTTTTACTCCCATCGGAAAATGATAAAGCTGATATATTTTTATTTTGAATTTTTAATAATTGAAGTGCAATTACTCCATTAATGGTTTGAATTGAAGTTTCACCCTCATCAGGAAATGGAATTTCCAATGATCCAGTAATTACACCCTTTGCACTCTCCGGATTTTCAATAATGATATTGATTGACTTGAACTCTGGTGTAGCCATCATAGAAATAATAACTCCATCTCGGCCCTTTTTTACAATTGCCTCTAAATCTGTAATGGCCACCCTTTCAATAATTGAGGAGGAGATAGTACTGCCATCTCCTTCTCTAATAATTCTAAAATCTAAGGCATATGCGTATTCCATTTTTTAATAATGAATAATTAATATAATTATATATATACAAATATTTAATATAATATTCAAATATAATAAAATATAATACTAAGTATTAAAAAAAATATAAAATAATACAAGTATTTAGTACTAAAATTTAGTAATACAAGTATTTAGTAATACAAGTATTTAGTAATACGAGTATTTAGTAATACAAGTATTTAGTACTAAAATTTAGTAATTAGCCATATTTTTCAAACTGTCTTCGCTTTAACCCAATAGTCATTTCAACATTTGATGCGGCAAGTTCTTCTCTCATTAAATTTGCAGTTTTAGTACTTTCAATAGCGGCAATATCTGCAAATTCTTTACAAATTCGGCATTGATATATATCTCTAAATTCATTATATACTGCACTATTGCCACACCTTCTACAGACATACAATACTCTACCATCTGAATCAATGTGGTGTTTTTCATATAAATTAAACATACTTCCATGTGATTCTAATGCCCATGTCTCCATTTCTCCCATACGCAAACCGCCCTGAACACTCTTTCCGCCTAATGGCTGTCCCGTTGTTGCATCCGTTGGGCAACTCCCAGCAACAGATTGCTCATCATCGAGCACAAATTTTTGTAGACGCTGTCCCGCAACTGGCCCAATAAAAATAGCTGAATCAAAATGTTCTCCAGTCATCCCATTATACATTCTTTCTTTTCCATTAAAACGAAATCCATATTTTATCATTTCATCAACTATTGCTTCATGATCTACTGGCAAAAATGCAGTACCATCAGACAATGAGCCTTTTTGTGCACATATCTTGCCTACAGTAGTTTCTAATAATTGTCCAATAGACATTCTAGATGGAAAGCTATGCGTATTAGTAATAACATCGGGAACCATCCCCGATTGCGTAAAGGGCATATCGCTTTGCTGAACCATACGTGCAACAATTGATTTATTACCACTTCTAGAAGACATTTTATCTCCTGTTCGAAGTGGTCTATTATATCTCAATTTGACTATGCCAAATTGCTCATCATTAGCACCTCTTGTCTCTATTACTTGCTCAATGTATGCAGGCTCTTGCAATCTATATACAATACTCCTATCAGTATATAGATAATTATTTCCTGACATTTTTCCCCTATTAATTTTAGCAACTCTTCCTATCATAACATCACCAAATTGAATAGTACTTCCAACTTTAATAAACCCATTTACTAATTTTTCATAACTTGCATTTGGTTTCATATTTTTAGTGGTGAGGGCATCTGGATTACAAAATTTTTCACCATTCTCTAATTCTATCATTTCATATTTAAAAAATAATCCAGCAAATAATCCTCTATCAGCAGATGCTTGATTTACTATAGCAGAATCTTCCTGATTATCTCCTCCATAGCTTGTATATGCAATTATAATATTTGCCCCATTTGGTGGAATAAATTTATGAGTAATAGTCTTCACTAATGGAATTTCATTATAAAATTGAAAAAATCTATTCTTATCTAATCTAAATGGATAATTTAATGCATACCACCCACCAGCCTGTCTACTATGTGCTGTAGACATAGTAACTCTTGCTGGTTGTGTATGGTTTGCATATGGAGAGATTAATGCAGTGAGGCCTAATATAGCCTGTTCCATCTCGCAATGAGTATATCTTAAATATAAATTATGTTTATTTCTAAACAATTCATCTATAGATTCTGCAATTAAACAATTTTCTTGTTCTTCTGGGGTAATATATTCAAAAATACCTTCTTCAACAAGATCAATAAATTTCACTGCCCCAGATACCAATTTAACTACATGATCTTTTGTTAATCTAATATTTTGTGTAAATTGAATGCTATCAGGAATTTTCTTTTTATTATTAAATGCTTGTTTACAGACTTCATCAAATTGCTCTAAATTATTATCTACAATGAGCAATGGCCGTTTTAATCTTCCAACATCTAGCCAAAATTCAACTTCATTAGTAATGCTTTTCCAATATATAGTTGTATATGGGTCTACAATTCTACCCTCTCTTCTAAGCATTCTATATCTATTTACTAATAAATGAGCATTTTTGCAATATCCAATTAATTCACCATCTACATAAATAAATGATAAATTTTCTTTAGGAATTCTATCCAAGCTAACATCATCAAGGATATATACATCAGGATCTGATAATAGATATAATTTCATAGCAACAGAATCTCCCGCAGAACATATACCTGCAGTTATTGCCAATTGCTTCTGCATACCTACACTTTCTCCACTCTCTGCACTCTGTATTATACATATAAATCCTAAATATGTAGGATGCACTCTTCGCATTTTATCGGCCCTTTCAGTTTGTTTAGATGCATTGCCTGAATTTTGTGTAGCTACTGTCCTCAAGGCACTATAGAAATTTAAAATATTCTTTCTTTCTATTTGATTACTAGATACTCTATTTGTGGCAGCTTGTCTTCTAATTACTATAGTTTTATTACCACTGGTGATGGATTGCTCCATAGCTTTATTTAAATCACTTGCCGTTAATGAATTTTTAAATGTATCAATAATGGTATTTTCTGTTATGGATTCCCATGGATTATTTTTTAGCTCTCTACTAATTGCGCCCAATATAGATTTAATATGAATAATATTAAAATGAGTCTTTAATGCTTTTGCTAAACTAACTCCAGATCCATGCACTCTCTTTCCTGCATAACTATCTCTATCTGTTGGTGGTAATATTTTAAGATGTACTAATAATGTTTTGCGAATCATAAGTCCTAAAAACTTTAATTTTCTTATTCTCGATTCTGCACTCTTTCCCATATGTGGAAGAAATATTAAATCTAATGTTTTTAATAAATCTTCATTTGCATATTGAATGGCATTATCATTATTTCTATAAGCTGTATCTTGGATATATTTATGTACCCTCTCTGCAGTTAATTGAATAATTTGCCTTCGTTCTAATATATCTATTAATGGCTTAAAATTTTCATCTGCGAGATGAAATGCTGTATGAATAATTTGCAATAAATTTTGAGTAATTATGCTATTATCATTAACATCAAATACTATTGTATTTGCAATATCTTTATCACTAGTCATTCCAAATAGACGATATATTATATAAAATGGTAATCTTTTTTTTGTTAATTTTGTAGAATTAATTTCTATATTTATTTGGCCATTTGTCATATATCTAATCTTAATTTGTGAAGAGTTTTCAAATGCACCTCCAGGTTGTGATAAAAATTCAGTTCGTATCGCCTCATTTGACTTTTTACCCACTATATGAGTATGTATAGAGTTATATCTAATATTTTCTAAACCTAATACAGCATATTCATTATTTTTCATAATAAAGTAGCCACCCATATCTGTTGGATCTTCTCCTATTTCTTTAAGTCCGCTTTTTGTCATATTTTTTAGATGACATCTATTACTACCAACCATAATAGGGAAACTCCCTATTGGGAATGATGATATTTCTGCTACTTTTTCTTCTACTTGACCATTTTTATAATTAGCTCTTATAGTTACTGTGGCGGATAATGTTATTTGGCCTGCATATGGGAGACCAGTTAAACGCGCCCTACTTGGAAATAAGTATGAAAATTGACAAGCTGAATAAGTTGTATATATTGGCATTCCTACTTTTACATTATGAAATTTAAACATAACTTGGTATGAATCCCTTAATAAATCTTGTGGCGTTTGAGTTCTTATATTTTTAAATACTTTATTAATATCAAATTGCTCTGTCATAATTCGCCCAATACCATTTTCCGTAAGATCATCAAACCCTTCTATATTATGAGATATTAATCCCGTCTGCTCAATGTAAGTAGATATAATTGATACCATATCATGTTTTGTTAAATTATCATTCTTTACATCTTCTATATTCTTATATTTCTTTTTTGGATATAATTCACTATTGTCTCCAGAGGTAGATGTACTTTTTAATAATTTAAAAATATTTATATCTTCCATCATCCTTAATATTAAGTATATATATATATTTAAAATAATATATAATTCAATTATGATTTATAATTTGCAATATATTTGCAAAAAAATAAGCAAAGAGTTTTTTGTTTTTAATTCAAATTGTCTAAACAAATGCTGCATTTATTAACATCCGCACCAGAATTGAGTAGCATTTTTATAATACTTTCATATTCTTTCTTCTTTGCTATAAATAATGGATTAGCCCATCTCACAGCTGCTAAATATAGAGGACTAGTATTAGTAGAATCTGCATTGGCAGAATCTGCATTGGCAGCATCTGCATTGGTAATATCGGTAGTAGCACCACGCTCAAGTAATGCTTTTACAATTTGACTATTTCCATTCATTGCTGCTACCTGTAACGGACTAGTATTTGTATAATTACATATATTCACATCTGCACCATACTCAAGCAATAAGTTAGCAATTCTTGTATTTCTCCCCTTTATTGCTAAATATAGTGGACTTGTATTATGGTAATCACATTGATTGACATTTACCCCATATTCAAGTAAAATTTGTACAATGGAATAATTGAGGTCCCCTTTACTTATTGCTGCAAATAATGGAGTTACTCCATCAAATACAACATCTATATTATTATTAAATTCAAATAATGTTTGCATTCCCTTTGACTCACATTTATTAGCATCTGCACCAGAATCGAGTAATAACTTTACAATATCTGTATTTTTTTGATAAATGGCTTTGTGTAATGGATTTCTTCCATCTGTTATACACTCATGTACAACAGATGGGCATCTACTAATTGTCTTACATACTTTATCATAATCATTTGATAAAATATTTGTTATAAATTTATTTTTTGTTATATTTGTCGGCATTATTTATTATATTTATATATGGCTACATTTACATATATTCAATTATGATTTTTTAAATCTAATTTAGATTTTAAATACACAAAAGCATATTTGAATTTACTCATTTTTAATACCATATATTATAAATATAGCCATATATAGCAAAATGCCAAGTAAGAACAGTAATTCAGCAGTTAAGAGACAAATTACAGAAATTGCGCTAATTACACTTGATTCTAAAGATCAAGATTTAGCCGATATTGTAAGAACTAATAAAGGGGATATACTTATATGTAAATCATATGAGGATTTTACCGCTAAAAGAGAGAAGGCAGATCCTAACAAAGCAGCAGCGGTAAGCACAAAAATCATCACAGAAATAAAAGTAAAAAAAATAGTGCCTTTTTCAATATCTGCCGAGGTTATTTATTTACTCGTATTTTTATTGCAGACATTATTAAGGTTAGATAATGAGCAATTATACAGCAAATTAAAGGCCGCAATAAATTACATTTCTGATGATAAATTACAGCTATCTTGTCATAAAATTGATGATTTCTTATCTCTTTCAGAATTTAAGGATATAAATAATCCTTTAAATAGGCGAGAAATTCTCATTACATATACTAGATTTATTATCTATATTTGTAATAAGATTATAACTGATATTATTATATTTAAGAAAAAGGCTAGTATAACAACTAAATTGCTTTTTAATATAATTACAGATTTATCAAATATTAAAAATTGCAATATTTTTGAGGAGCTATATACAATCCTCAAAGAGCATATTAGTAGTATTCCCAAAATTACAAAAAAAAAGGGAAAGGTAAAAGCAGAAGATGCCGAAGATACCGAAGATACTGAAGATGCAAATGAAGACGAAGATGCGGATAAAGATGCAAATGAAGATGAAGACGCAAATGAAGATGCGGATAAAGACGAAGACGAAGACGCAAATGAAGACGAAGATGCAAATGAAGACGAAGATGCGGATAAAGACGAAGATGAAGACGCAAATGAAGACGAAGATGCAAATGAAGACGAAGATGCTGACCTAAATCAAGGACCAATTAAAGGACCTATTGGAAAAAAGCATATAGCTGCTTTTGCTAAGTCTAATAAAAAAAATGATAGTAGTAGCGATAGTAATAGCGATGATGATAAATAATAAAAATATAATATAAAGAAAAAAACATATAATATATAACTTTTTTAATTTTTTTTAAACTTAAAATTATTAGTATGAAAAAATTGGCAATTTATGTATTTATTATTGCAATAGTAATTATTTTTTTAATAATAATTATTAGTATGGTAAGATCAGCAAATAATTGCTGTGTTAAATATCAAAATTATTTAACAGGGATGTGGATTGGAGATCCAGAATTTTTAAAAAAAGCAGAACTTAGTGATTTGCAAATTTTTATTTCACCGAGGGAAAATCAAAAGCGAAGTGGATATATTATTATGCTAGATAATAATAAAGAATTTATCTTAAATCAACCAATAGAATTAGAAGAATACTCTTCAAAACATAATCAAAGATGGGCTGCCCATAGCGCAAATAAGAAGAATACAAATGATTTATTTAATATAAACTTTATATTGAAGACCCAAGTTAATGATATATTTCCAAAGCAATTAATGTTTGCACTATCAATAACAAATGGGGTGCTTAGTATAAGTGACCATAATGGAAAAATGTATTCTTTATTAGAAAAAGATCTAATATCATCTGCAGTTGCTGTAAATACATATAAGAATGATTAATAATATATACTATTACTGCCTAGTACTTACCACCTGATGGGGGTGTATAATTTTGAAATCCATTTAAGTATGTAATACTACCATTTGGTATTGAGTTATTGGCACTATTTATTGCACCAGTCCCTAGCTGCCCCATTACTGCCGAATAATTACTACCTGATGGGGGTATATAATTTTGAAACCCATCTTTAGCCCCATAAAAACTCTTTATTGGTTTGCATATTCCACCTACACCAACAACAGCAGTATCGCCACAACCATTAGCAATATTTAGCCCATTAGCTTCTAGCTGCGCAATTGCTGCAGCTGACATCCCACTACCTCCTGACTTATTTTTTCCACTACCTCCTGACGTATTTTTTCCACTACCTCCTGATGCTGAAGCGTATAACCCCATACCTATTGGCGGCGAAGCAAAATTATTTTTATTATACATAGCAGCGGCAAGAAATTGTGGATTTGTAACCATTGGTTGATTAGTATTATTAGTAGTACTAACTCTCCAATTATACGATACTGCAATAATTAAGATAAGTACAATAATAAAAATAATTATTGAAATTATTAAAGAGGCAAGTGCGCCTTGATTTGAATTAGGCATTTTTTTTTATTAATTTTAAGTATTTATTTATATATAAAATGATATTAATTTTATTAATTTTATTAATTTTAATAATTGCATTAATTGTCATAAATATATTACAAAAATATAAATCGCCAATATTAGGAGGTAGGAAGAAACATATTGCAAATACTAGACATATTGCAAATACCAGCCATACATATAGATTATTTCTTTTTAAGGATAAAAATGAAAAAAATCAAAATTATGACCGCCATCATTTTCAATATTTAATAGATGCGTTAAATGCTTTAGGATGGAAAGAAACTGATAAGCCGTATGCTGATTTTGCATTTTCTCTTAGTTTTAAAATATTATATGATAGGCATTTTAAGGCAGATTTAAAATATGGATTTAATGGAATTGATACATTATATCATAAAAATTCTTTATTTTGTCATATGCAAGAACCTTTATCTAATTACTTACCATATACAGAAAATCTAGAGCATTTTGTATGGAAGAATGGTAATATTATAATAGTAAAAGAAGTATTTTCTTATGGTCAGGCAGGTGTATATGTAATCATAGATGAACAATCTTTTATTAAACTAAAAGACAGATTATTATCTGAAAATAAAAAAGCAATATGTTCTACTTATATAACAAATCCATTATTGTGTAAGGGTAAAAAATTTCATTTACGGATTTTAATTGCACCTTTTTTACAAAGAAAAAAGACACCAATAGTAACATATATGAAAACTATGATAACTTTAAAAATGGCAAAGAGTGAATATATTATAAAATCAAAAGAGGACTATTTAGATCCTGATATGAATATATCAGGTGGAGCAACTAATGATGAATTACTTATATGGGATATTGATCAATGTAAAGATTTATTAAAGTATTCGGAAGCAATTATATATGAAGACTTTTTTAAAAAGTGTAATAAATCAATTCATGATGCTATTCATAGCATACCATTAGATAGTTTATCTCTATTTCATAACCAAAATGCTGGCTATTTTATTTATGGCGCAGATATAATGCTAGATGATACTGGACATGCATGGATTTTAGAATTAAATAAAAGACCACAGCATATTGGAAAAATTATTAGTAAATATCCAAAAAAATTTGAAATATCATATACAAAGAAATATTTTTCTGAATTATTTCAATGGCTATTAGATGATATTATATTACCATATTTTAGTAAAGATTTGAAATAGTCAAATATTATTACATTTATTGTAAGTATAAATAGTGGCAGCAACGATTTGACATAGTGGCAGCAATGCCTACACAGTGGCTTTTAATATCTTAAATATCTTATCCAATATATTAATAATATTATCAAACATTGCTTCATCAACTTTTTCATATATATTATCAACTGAGGTAAATGTCATAAATGTTCTAGATAAAAATATATATTGAATTTTAGTTAATAGTAATTCTTTGCCATTTATAGTTGCCCACTTAGTACAAATTATTTTTGTATAAATAGGCTCATCATTAATAGTAAAATTTGTAATCATAAAATTTGTGATAGCCTTTGAAATAATTACTTTATCAATATTATTAAATTTTGGTAAAAATTGTAAAAATATCTCTGAGTCAATTTTATTTGTTTCTAATAGCTTTACAAAAATATGTATTAAATTCTCCATATAACAAAATTGATCAAATTCAGATATAATATCTGAAATATAAATTATATTATTCATATTTTTTTCTAACATATTTGTAACAGAGGTATTAAATATATGTAAGTCAAAGGGCCTATCAGAGGACTTATCAGAAGACCTACCCTCCACATAAAAATAACCTTCATGCAATTCTTTAAATGTTTCTTTATTAAAAGCTATAATAAATTCATCTATAAGTAGATGTATTCGAGCATCTAATAGGGCATTTTTTGCACTCTCTAATGGGTTAATATCAAATAAATCTCGCAGCATTGTATAATAATTATCTATTTGCTCAAGAATTTCATCAATAATATCAATTGTACCCTTTGAATAATTAAATATTAAATGCGTATTCAATTCTTTATTTATAATTTCTAAACTATCTAATAAATATTGCGGAATTGGTAATGTCGCGCATTGCTTAGCTTTTTGAATTCTTATTTGTATTTTGCTAATTTCTTCACTTATTAACTCAAAATAAAAATAACCATCACATATAGTATGCAATTGCAAGCTTACAAGATCAGCATTAATGTGATAAAATATAATTTCTGAATAATTCTTTAATATCTGATCTAAGCAATAAATAAATTTATCATATCCAGTATTTTTTATCCAATCATTAAATGTTGCAGAGTTAATTAATCCAGAAACGTATTCCCTCTTTGCCACAATGTCAGAAAACTCTTTTAATCCTTTTTTACCAAGTTCTTCTAAAATAATATCATTTAAATGAGCCTCTTCAATAGTGGTAATATCATTTTTAATACTTCTATAGATATATAACTTTTGAGCACATAATGGAGAGATTGAAACTTTATCTTGTATAGGGGCGCAATGTTTAAAAATTGCTTCTTTACTCCTTTCATATAATTCATTTAATTCTGCATCCGCAAATGTAATAGTGTCACCATCAATTATAATATTATCACATTTATTAATTAATATATGAATATATCCATGTTTATTTTGTTGAATTTGCTCAACGATGAATTTTAGTATATTAATTTCATCTGTGGTATTTAATCCAGAATTAATATCAAATACAACTAAATAAATATCCACCTCAGAAGATATTCTTTTAGCATAGTCATAATATAAAGTATCACCAGCGCAGTTTAAGCCAGGTAAATCTAAAATTGAATAAGTTGCTACATTGTCAGGTAATTGAATAAAATCTAAAATTGGGTTGATTTTATGAATTACTTCTGTAAAATGACAATCATGATCAAATTCTCCAGCCTCTCTAAGTTTTAATATTTCTTCATTAGATGCTTTATTTTTTTGATATATTTCCTCAATGGTATCAACATTGCCACCATCCACTATTTGATAAATTTGAGGCAGCATTGTTGTTTTTTTTCTTGCCATACAACTATACTTATTTGCGCATAATGTATTAAGGAGCGTGGTCTTGCCCGCTGAAATGGGTCCAACAATTGCAATATGAATATTTTCGGTCATTTTTAGTAAAGATTAATTATATATTCATAATTTCAAATATAAACTTTTTTTAAAAGTTTTACCAAAACTCTATATTTGAATATTATATCCTTTTTAATATATAAAAAAAGCTTTACCAAAAATACATATAATGTTGTCAATATTTCCGCTTAGTGAATATTATAATATTGGTGAAGAAACTTGCCAAATTAAAGATGTTATTATTAGTCAAGATTCTGTAATTATTAGAACCACTAATGTGGTAATTAAAAATGAAGGATTATTTCAAAAAGGATTGGATAGAACACAAAAACCACCAAAAGCAATACTAAAACGCCGCAAAAAAGCATATTTTTTAATATCTGGTGAAAAATATAAATTAGAAACTCCTGTATTTGAATTTTTTCAAACAAGAGGAAGATTTAATGGCAATAGAATGGTGGCTGAAGTAATGCGTCAATATCATATTAATATATTAACCTCAGTAGGATATTTTGCTGCTAATGGATGGGATGTATTTTATGATACAATATATGATTTTAATCAAATTACTAAAATTCAAAATATTGAATGCATATTTGATCTTAACTTAGCAGCAGTAGTTGATTGTGGTACATTTGAGTCACATTATTCAATTAATAAAGATGATACTTTATATAAATTATATAAGGAATATAAAAGAATATATGATACTATACAACAATTAAAAGATATGCATGAAATAGAATATGATGCATATGCGGTAACAATAGAAGAATTAACAAAAAAATGCCTTGAATTAGAAACTAATATTCCTACACTTGATAAATTATATCAAAATAAAATTAAAATATTAGAAGAAGATATGCAGCAATTAATTAATATGCATAAAATAGAAACTAATACATATGGGATAACAATAGAAGAATTACAAAAAAAATGCGATGATTTGACTATGTCAAATGCAGAATTGCAAGAGGCAAATGCGACATTGCAAGAAAGAACTAAAATTTTAGATGAGTCTCATTTTTAGATAATTATATCTTTCTCAATATTATTTAATATATTTTTTTGTATTTTCTCTATATCCGATTTATTTGCCTCTAATAAGACACTCAATCCAAATTCTGAAACCCTGAGGTCCTTGACCGATGGTCTCGGAGTTTTTAATATTTCAGAAATGTTATGCCAGTATATTTGAGGTAATGTATTCAATGTTTCAGTTATTTGCCCAGCCTGTGCTTCATATCCAAATTTTTTTGGTATTGTTATATTTCTTTTTATCAATTGTCTCTATAATAATTTTAAATAATTCTCTATTAACCATTTCTAATGATTTTATTTTCCAATTATCTCCATCATACATAAGCCTTTTATAAAAAGGCTTTACCCAAAAAGCGCAATATTTAATGTAATGACACACATTATCAGCAATTTATAAAAGCCCTAATAATATTATATTTTTAATTTATTGTATCATATACCTTATTATTGTAATCATTAACAATTTGTACAAAATCATTAATTATATCTTTTTCATCACCTTCAAAGTATTCTTTACCTGCAATAAGTGTATACTT
>Ga0214919_10007834_pt1 | contig 14288 bp, 15 predicted proteins | sample LL1503_MetaG_FD_177994 | JGI IMG/M metagenome (GOLD analysis project Ga0214919, IMG submission 177994) | Freshwater microbial communities from Lake Lanier, Atlanta, Georgia, United States - LL-1503 | ecosystem: Environmental > Aquatic > Freshwater > Lake | place: USA: Georgia | collected...
GCTTTTATGTATATTCAGTTGTTCAATTGGAATGCTAAAAATAATGGTGAGAACGGGGATCGAACCCGTGCGTTTTTCAACAGCAGTTCTTGAGACTGCCTCCTTAACCACTCGGACATCTCACCGGATTAGTGGGAGCGGGGATCGAACCCGCGCGTTTTGCAACAGGAGTTCTTAAGACTCCCTCCTTAACCACTCGGACATCCCACCGACCTAACTATGTTCCTACACTCTAAACCGATTTCTGAAGGACTTCAGATTTTGGCGGAACGATGTAGAAGGACCCCACAAAATCCACCTTGACAACGCACCGGGCGTATCCGGTTGTTTCCAATGTTCGCCCATACCCGAATGACGCTGTAAATACAGTGCCCTTCGAGTCTTGTTCTTGTGTTTCGTGTAATCCGACATCCCCTTTGCGCCGAACGACACTACCTTCTCTCGCCCTTCTCTATCAAACACCGCATCCCATTTCTTCTGTGGGTTGCGAGATGGTCGCACTGCTTTTAACTTCAAGGTTTTTCTCGGCATATTACTCTTCTTGGCGAAATTACAATGGAGCAGTGGTATTCGAAGGTCCGCGATTTCAAAGACGAGAGCGAGAGTCCCTATCTAATCCAAACCTTCACACGCACTGTGTTCATGGACGTCGTTCGGTTCCTCAAGTATATGCCCAAAGAGCGCAAAGTGAAATTCAGGCAAAGATTGGGTCCGGAATTCGAACAATGGTTTTCCGAGTTGTCGGATCTGTATCCTGAAATCATGGTCAAGGAAATCATAGAAGACGACGACTTCTGGAAACTGACACTGGATATCGCACAATGAAAACGGAAGAATATACACACTACACATATTAATAGAAAGAATGGGCGACACTATTATTGGCGTTCAATTCGGCATCGCCAACCCTGATGAGATCGTGTCTCGCAGCGTTGTCGAGGTCACGACCGACAAGACATTCCAAACAGGTCAACCCGTTTCCGGCGGAGTATTCGATAGTCGTTTCGGAGTTATTGAGAACGGCAAGGTTTGTTCGACATGTAAGCAGACCAACCTTCTGTGCCCAGGTCATTTCGGACACATTCGTCTTGCGCGCCCTGTCTACCTCTACCAGTTCCTTGACACCATCCGCAACGTTCTTGGCGTGGTTTGTCTGAATTGCTCCAACCCGTACATGACCGCAGATAAACTGGCAAAGATTCCACAGACACTCCTGGGAATCGACAAGTTCAATGCGGTGCGTGAGGCAACTGTTCAGTTCAAGAACGGGCTGCGAACTCCTGACGGACAGTATTCGTGTGTCCACTGCCAGAGCGACATAATCAAGAAGGTCGAGAAGGTAGAGAATACCGTGGCAACACTCTCTGCCATTCTGTCAGTTCAGGGAGCAGACCCAATCCCTCTTCAACCCGAGATGGTTCTTCGGTGCTTCCAGCGCATGACCGACGCGTCTGTCTCTGCAATCGGGTTCCATCCCAAGTTCAGTCGCCCGGAGTGGATGGTGTGCACGGTTCTTGCGGTTCCGCCTCTGACTGTCCGCCCGTCCGTCGTAATGGACGACAACCAGCGCATGGAGGATGATTTGACGCACAAACTCATTGATATCGTCCGCAACAACCAGCGTCTTCGCGAGAAGATTGATAAGGGCGAGTCGGTCGCAGTCATTGACGATTACACGAAGGTTCTGCAGTTCGATGTGGCAACATACGTGGACAACGACATCAAGGGTCTTCCTCCTGCCGCACAGCGCTCCGGTCGTCCTCTAAAGACTCTCAAGTCACGCATGGGAGCAAAGTCAGGTCGTGTGCGTGGAAACCTCATGGGGAAGCGCGTAGACTTTGCGGCACGCACTGTCATTACTCCCGATGCGAACATCGATGTGGATGAACTCGGTGTTCCAGAGGAGATTGCGCGCAACCTCACGTTCCCAGAGGCAGTGACGCCATACAACCGCGACCGCCTCATGTCGTATATTCGCAACGGACCCGCAAAGCATCCCGGGGCAAAGTCCATCTATGTCCGCGACGAGGACAAGACAGTGAGTCTGCGTTACATGAAACCCGAGATGATTGACCTAAAGCAGGGCGATATTGTCCATCGCCATCTGATTGATGGCGACGTGGTTCTCTTCAATCGCCAACCGTCGCTACACAAGGCATCGATGGAGTGCCACCGCATTCGCGTTCTGCCTTACTCCACATTCCGCCTCAACGTATCTGCGACTCGTCCTTATAACGCAGACTTTGACGGCGACGAAATGAACATGCACGTGCCCCAATCCATCGTTGCCGCGACAGAGTTGAAGTATCTCGCATCCGTTCTCCGCCAAATCATCTCGCCGCGCACGAACTCTCCCATCATCCAAATCTTCCAGGATACACTGACTGGTTCGTTCCGTATCTCGCAGCCTGACGTCAAGGTTCCTGAGCATATTGCGATGAATATCTTGGGACGCACGAAGCGCCCTCTGTCGTCCTACAGTCGCAAGGGATCTACTATGTCTGGTCAGGAGTTGATTTCAAGTACGTTTCCACTGATGGATTTCAACGGAAGCATTCAGTTGAAGGACGGACAACTGAAGAAGGGTATTCTGAAGAAGAGTGCGTTCGGCGGTTCGTCTGGCGATATGGTCGATGGCATTCTCCACGTCATCTACAACGACTTTGGACCGGATCGGTGCGGACAGTTCATCAACGAGGTCCAGAACATCGTAACAAAGTACAACCTGTATTCTGGATTCTCAGTGGGTCCTTCCGACCTGATTGGGAATGCGGAGATCACGAAGGCAATTGAGGATTCGCTCGACAAGGGACGCAAGGAGGTTGCGCGCATTCTTTCGAGCGTCCATGCCGGTATGTTCCTAAACGATTCGGGTCGTCCGGATGGCGATGAACTCGAGAACCAAATCTGTAATGCCCTCAAGAACTCTGCGTCCGAGGTCGTGAACAAGGTCATGGAGGGTCTTCCGGCAAAGAACCGCATGCGCGAGATGGTGGTGTCTGGGTCTAAGGGTTCCGACCTCAATATTGCCCAGATGATGGCAATGCTGGGGCAGCAACTGATTGCCGGTAAGCGTGTGCAGTATACGCTTCAGGACCGCACGCTTCCCCATTTCACGCGCTATGACTATTCGGCAGAGTCTCGCGGATTTGTAGAGAACAGTTTCATCACTGGATTGAGACCCGCAGAGTTCTTCTTCCACGCGATGGCAGGACGCGAGGGTTTGATTGATACTGCCGTCAAGACTTCCGATTCGGGATACATCCAGCGAAAGTTGGTGAAGACTATGGAGGACCTTCACGTGGAGTATGACGGCACAGTGCGCAACGCGAACGGCGCAATCGTCCAGTTCCAGTATGGCGGCGACGGAATCGATACAGTGAATGTGGAGGCACAGGCATGCGAACTGGGAACAATGACGATGGAGCAGGTCTACAAAGACTTTGCCGCAAACGCAGACGATTTCCAGGCAGTTATGAAGGATGGACTCCAGGCGTCGAACTCTGACATGATTGAAATGATTCTTGCGGACCGTAAGTTTCTGGTGGAGAACGTGTTCCGATACATCAACTCTCGCAAGATTATGGCACCCGTCAACCTGCGTCGTCTTGTCCAGAAGTATACGAACGAGTATGTCACCAAGACAGACCTAACGCCGGACTATGTGACTGCCGAGTTGAACAAGTTGTGTGCCGAACCATGGATGAGTCACAATCTTGTGTTCCATGCCCTCCTTCGCTTCTACTTTGCCCCCAAGAAGTCCATCATGGTGATGCGGATGTCCAAGGATACATTCGACGAGCTCCTTCGCGATATCCGGTTCAAGTATATCAAGGCACGCGTCCATCCCGGTGAAATGGTAGGTACGCTTGCGGCACAGTCCATCGGCGAACCCACTACGCAACTTACGCTGAATACCTTCCACAGTGCCGGAACTGTCAAGGCAAATGCTACTCAGGGCGTTCCACGTATCATTGAGTTGCTGAGCGTCTCTCGTAATCCCAAGAACCCGGGCAATGTGGTGTATTTGACTCCCGAAATCGCAAAGTCACAAAACGATACGATTGCTGTGAAGCGCGATATTCAGAAGACGACTCTGCGCGACATCACGATTTCCGTGCGCATGTACTACGACCCTCATCCCGGAACTGCAAATACTGCGATTGGAGACGATATTGATATTCTGAGGTCTTACGAGAAGTTCTCAGTCGCACAGGGCAATTCGTGTATCTCTCCATGGATTCTGCGTCTGGAGTTGGACAAGCACGAAATGGCAGCACGCAATGTGGCAAACATGACCCAGATTGCCTCGAAGATTCAAGACAATAAAGTTCTACGCGTGTTCGACTGTATTCACAGCGACACCAATACTCCCGACAAGATGGTTCTGCGCATCGTCTTCGGAACCGATATGGCAAAGAATGCTCTGTCGCTCCGATTCATTGAAGATAAGTTGCTCGACACGATTCTGACCGGCGTGGACGGTATTGGAAAAGTGTATCCCCGCGAAGTCAAGTCGGAGGTTGTGTATGACCAGACGGTAGGCGGATTCGTTCCGATGAAGCAGTATGTCTTGGATGTGGAGGGGACGAATTTGCTGGATTTGGCAACGTTCAAGCACGTGGATCCGCTGCGTTCCTTCTCGAACGATGTTCACGAGATTGTAGAGGTGTTTGGAATTGAGACTGCGCGCGTAGCAATGTATGAAGAGTTCATGGAAGTGTTTAGCGCAGAGTATGTGAATTATAGGCACATGATTACGCTGATTGACACGATGACATATCCTGGTCATATCCTGTCAGTGGACCGATTCGGAATGAGCAAGGGCGATTCGGGAGTTCTTGCGCGCTCATCGTTCGAGGAGACATCTAAGGTTCTCTTCAATGCCGCGATTTCGGGGGAGTTTGATAGTATGAAGGGCGTGTCGGCAAACATCATGTTCGGACAGAAACCGCCGTGCGGAACTGGACTTGTGGATATTCTCGTGGACGAGACGAAGATGCCCGAGGGTCTGGATGAGGAGCACACGGTGTTCGACGAGGACATCCAGGTCCTGAATGCCAAACTCGCAGAGGAGGGAGACATTGTGTGTCGTGTAGACGATATCGCGATGGAGTGGTAAGTGTGTAGGGATATATGGTTGTACAGAAGAACACAAATATGGTGTAGTAGATGCTACACGCTATTTGGGTTTTTGATTTATCGACGTCCGCCAATGGTAGTGGGGGAGTTGAGGAAGATGGCATAGTAAGGATAATAAAACGAACTGAAGAAGAAGTCCAGAATTGCCCATCCGACAGAACGATACTTATCGAACGACAACTTCGCAGCTCCGTAGGAGAAGACGATTGCAAAAATCACCGCGAACACTGCTGAAACGATTGTCACTGCCGTATATTCAATCTTGAATTTCGGGTCGACGGTTGTTGTGACCCCGGGAGTGGGAGTAGGACCTGGGGGAGGAGGGGTTCCGGGAGTCGTTTCAGTTGCTTTCGCAAGAGAATTGCTTCCGGGACCGTGAGCATCATTGACGTCCATTTATATTTGAAGAACATTTAATTGGAGTATGCAAGTCCTGCCATGCCGCTCATCACGCGTAGGATGTTGTAGTTGATGGCATACACGCGCGCATTCCACACATTGTCGGTGTTCTCATCCACCACGTAATTGCCGGACATATTCATCACGATCGTCGCAGTATCAATGCGACTGAAGTTACAGGTTCCGGACGGCTGGTTCTCCTCGGGCTTGAGGGCAAACGAATACGTGTAAATCGCGCGGTGAGACTGAGGGACGGCGGCAATTAAGTCAGGAGTCGCACCAGTAGTAGTAACAGCAGTGGTTCCGTTGGCGATTTGGGCAGCAGCCAACACCCTCACGTATGCAGTCGTATCGAACCCAGCAGGTTTCATGGTTCCAGAGTGGTGCTGGAAGGGCTGGACTAGGTTATAGTAATCACCTCCTCGGGTATCAAGACGGTCCTGACCATTAATCTGGAGGCGCTGTTCAAACACGGGTTGCGTGAAGGTCTGGTTGTATTCGTAGAAAGCCGATGGTGTAGCCGTATCCCAGGTGGATTGGTCTAGGTATGTGTAGGTAAAAGGAGTCAGACGACCGGGACCGCCGGTGCTCGATCCGCCAAGAACCGCCGTCGTACGAATTGCTCCACTCTGCTGAGTAGTCGTGGGTTGGAGAGCAGGACGAGGCGCACCATACTCCGCAATACTGTTGTTTTTCTTGTCTGCGATCTTGCAGTTGGTGAAACGGTCAGGTTGTACGACCCAGATGAGTTCCTTTACGGGGTGATTGAAAGTCAAGTCAATCCGGTTCGCCCCAGCTGCAAGACCCTTCTCCTCGTTGAACTGGACCTGCTCAATCAGGTACTCGTGCGACTCCTGGGCCATACGACGACGCTCGTCGACATCGAGGTAGATGTAGTCCACATAAATGGTCGCGGTGCTGGGAGGCGGGGGCTGGTTGCCGTTGAAGTTCGCAGTCACGAACTGCCACTTGTTCCAAAGAATGTTGATCTTGACCTCGTGATACTGGAGAGCAATCAGGGGAAGTGCAGCACCGGGGTTGCGAGTGTAAGAGAAAGGCAGCGGAATCCTAAATACTTGAGAGGACGAAGGACGACCGGTAGCCTTGACGTTTCCTTGGGAAACAGGAGGACGGTAACCGTAGTAAAAACCATTTCCAGAAGCACTGTCGCTCACAGATGAAACTGGAAGATTTACTGCCATGGGACCACCATCTAGACGGCGCGAGTCTCCACCGCCTCCGACCATCTGGTACAACTGGTAACTCTTGTTCGCATCGGAAGTGAGTGTGTCCCACAGGTAGAGGTACTCGCTGTAAAGGCGGTCAATTGCCTGTCCGCCAATCTCGAGTTCGACATAATCGAGCAAGTTGTATCCCAAACGACCCTGCTCGTTGTTCCACTCAATGAACTTGTCACTTTTATCCTTCGCAGGGAGAACGACATCGAGGTAAGTGGAATACAGTAAGTCCGCATGGCGGGCAAGCGTCACGCTCTGCTTATTGCCCCACGCGGGCACGCCAGTCAGGCGAACACGAAAGGGTTCCATCGCGAAGTTCGTGTGGCGCTTGAACAGACCCTTCCAGAACGTAATCTGGGGGTTTCCGGAAAGGTATGCATCCTGAGCTCCGTGTGCGACGAGTTGAAGTAAACCGCCGCCCATTTGTCTTTATATGTTAGACATACTGATTTTTTTACCGACGCGCCCGACGACGAGTGGAGCGACGACGACGACCGCCAGAAGCAACCGGAGCAGGTGTCTCATTTCCAGACTGCATTGCGGGCGTCGGCGCCCCACCCATCCCCTCATCAGCACCACCGCGGCGACCCTTCTTGGACGCGCGGCGCGTGGACTTGTAAGTCTTCTTGGCCGCGAGAATCACCTTCTTCAGACCATCGCCCTTCTTGTAGGTTCCCTTCTTCATCATATCCGACTTCGTCTTCAGAACGTGAGAAATCCAAACATTCGCCATTTGTGTATGTTTTTACCGGAGATTTTATATGCGATACAGGACACCTCGGAGTCCCGTCATTACATCATCGGGAATGCGCCTCTCCATAGGTATTCCCGTCAAACAGCAGTAGTGGAAATACACCGAATACATACCGCACTCCGTTCCCTTTCGCTGATGTTTCGTTTTGTTATACGTCAACTCCATAGGTTTGGAGTGTCCACCGCCCGCATCCCACTGCTCCTTCCAACGCTTCATTAATTGCTGAATCTGTTTCTCGGGGTGCTGACCGTAGGAATCAAAGTATGTCATGCGCGGATACTCCAAATCAGGACTCACGTCGCAAAAAACCGCGACCCAGTGTTTTCCAGGACCGGTGCTCACGTCGGTATTGAAGATAATACCAATTTGAGTCTTGCCTTTTGCCGCGAGTTTTCGGATATCCATAGAACATAGGGCACTTACTAAACACGACCCAGTCTCGGACTTTGCCCCAAAATCTATAGGGAATGCGCCGACGTAATTGTAACTCGAGAATAACTTCGTGTAACTCTTTTCAATCTTGTCAATTTCCGTAGTGGATAACCATTCAGTAGGATTCTCTTTCCACGACGCGGGGGCTTTGGGTTTTGTGAGGAGTGATGACACCACACATTCTGCTGCGCCGTCCTTACATTTGGACTGAAGACGTTTGCGCAGAGCATTCCATGTCGCACCTATATTTCCCGCCGGAATTGGCGGTTCTCCAGAATGTTCCTTATTGTAGGCGATTCTAAGTGTGTCGATCTCTTTATCATCGACAAACATCCTTGTTATGAAAACGGATTTAAGTTTAGAGAATGACAAACCCTAACCACTAAGATGCTTGCTCGCCTGAAGTCACGCCTTGAGTCATACCGCGATGTCGATAAGAGAATTACTGCTCTGAATGCTGAAGTCCATACTCTGCGCAACGATCGCAAGGTTCTCGAAGTGGAGATGGCAGATATTCTCCGCGACCAGCAGTTTCATACCTTCAACGAGGTTCGGTTGTCCGATGACGGGTCTGTCATCAAGATTCAGCGCCCGAATCAGTGGAGCAAGGCATGGACGCTTTCCAAGAAGGACCTGCACGCATACCTCAAGGAGTATTTCGAGAGCACGCGCACCCCCAATGCCGACGAGTGTTTCAATATGATTGTGGACAAGAAGACCAAGGCGCTGGTTGCGACGGAGTTCGCGTTCACGCACACACCTCCGGAGTAAAACGGACTTTGATACACGGAACATCCTAAAGTCAAAATGGCAACGATTTACAACCCTTACAACCCAAAGAATCGCTTGTTTGCCAAAACTGACATCCAAGCAATCCTACAAAGTCACCGATGCGATAATGTGGTTATTCGGGACATTGCGAATTTCCAGACGGCAATGATTCATTCGTCGTATGTCAAGCGGAAGGATTATACGACTCCGGCAGGCGAGGCAACCACTCTTGCGCCACGTCCGAGCGATTGTTTGGAACTGTTTGACGACTCCTACGAGCGTCTGGAACATATGGGCGATTCAGTCCTTGGCGCGTCTGTATCGACATACTTGTTCCAGCGGTTTCCAGACGAGAACGAAGGGTTTCTCACCGATTTGAAGAAGGAGATTGTGTGTAACGAGACGCTGGGCAGACTCAGTGAGAAGATTGGTCTTGCGAAGTTCTATGTGATTTCGAGACACAACGAGGATATTTGTGCCGGACGCACCAATACCAAGAAGTTGGGTGATATTCTGGAGGCGTTCATTGGCGCACTTTGGACAGACACGAACTATGAGTTCAAGATCGTGTATGCTTTCATTGTTGCGCTCGTGGAGATGTATATTGACATCCCTAAACTATTGATGAACAATCGAAACTTCAAGGAACAGTTTCAGAAGTTGTATCAGTCTCTGTTTCACCAGACTCCCATATATCACATGGCATCGTGCGTCAATGGACAGTATACGATGGAAGTGATTCATGAGGGAAAGATGATTGGACAGGGAAGTGCGTCTACAAAGAAGCAGGCCGAGCAGTTTGCGGCACGTGCCTCGATTCTGCACTTTCAGGCGTAATTAAGTAGAGAGAGATAGGGTAGTCTTGGTCCGCGGGATGCGGCGCATAAGGAGTTCTTTTTGCGTTCCGCCTGCCGACATGTTGTCCTCTCCCTCGTGAATGCCCTCGATGGACCTTAGGAACTCTGCGACCTTTTGGGGTTCATCAGCAAAAGTCATCAGAAGTTTGGTGCGCAACTCAGAGCGACGCAGTGGAGGACGCGACGTGCGAACACTACGCGAGATGTTGCCTAGACCGTTACCTTCAAGGGCAAAGTTATCCACCTTGTTTTCGCGCATGTACTCCAGAATGGTGGCAGAAAGCGTTGCCTTGTTCTCACGGATTTCCTTGATTTGATTACGGATTTGACGCTCAGTATCGTCAAGCGCAATCCACTGCTTTAGCGCCTCGCGGATTTGATTCGTCTTGTTTTCCTCCATGTCTTATTCTTATGTTGTTTCTTTGTTGAAAGTCTTTTACTCCCACCTCGCTTCCTAGGTTTCATTGGTGCGAACGATTTTCGCGCTGAATCAAACGCTCCTGGGACATACGGTGCCTTTGGTGGTTCTGGAATCTTACTCTTCGCAAGTTCTCGGTCGGCATTGTAAGCACTTCCGAGGTCTGAAGCATCAAATCGGTCCGTTGCTTCTTCGGTTTTCGACTCTAGCGCGTTGATTGCCTTGGTGCTAATTACATCTGCCTTGTCCCGAAGACCTTTTATCAAATTCGGGTTCTTTTCTTCAATGCTTGCTTTTGCGTCATTGAGTGTTTCTTTCAACTTACCCAACGCTTGCTCACCTTGTTCCTTGATGAGTCCGAGTTTGTCTCCGAACTTCGTCGCGAACTTATCGGTTTTCGCAAATGCAGTCGACAAAGTCTTTCCCATTCCGAATGGGATTGCTTTCAGGTATATTTCCGAAGCTTCAGAGAAGTCTGCCCGACTGAATGCGATCATCGCAAGTGGAGGCCAAAAGAAGATTCCAAATACTGCGACAATCGCAGGACCAAATCCGGGAACAAGACCTACTAAGTTCTGAAAGAGTTCGCCACCAGTGCTCATTCCAGCAAGCATAGCATCCATCATCACCCCTACCAATATCCCGAATCCGGGAGTCTTTTCGACCGTCTTCAATATGAAGACGAATTTAGGCAATGTTGCCAAAAATGCGGCAGCACCCTCATTCGTGCTAATGGAATCAATCAATTTATTGCCTTGAACGTTCAAAAGCGTGTCTGCCCCTCCATCCTGCTTCTCTTTGCCGAACCGTTCTTTCAACTTTCCTCGGAATATTTCGAGTTTTGCCTTTGCATCTTGAGGGTCTAGTCCCATTTTCACCAGGGTTCTCAACCAAATATCCCCCATTATGTCTCTGCGTTAAAATAAACAGATGGAGGAACAAAAAGGAAAAATTCGGTGGAATACCCAGATAGAACGCATTTTGTCCGAAGAAGGAGAGAGGGCACTGTGTTATTCATGGTTACATACTCAATCTCAAAAACGGTACACGACTATGAACAATTACATAACGATTCCAACCATTGTATTTTCGACAATCGCCGGAACTGCGTCTATCGGGTCCCAGTCTTTATTTAACGACCCAGCAGCATCGAGTGTCGGTATAGGCGTTCTTAGTCTGACTGTCAGCGTCCTCAACACTCTTGCGTCTCATTTCGGATGGGCAGCACGCAAGGAAGCTCATCGCATGACATCTTCGTCTTATTCAAAGATACATAGGTTCATCATGATTGAACTTTCCTTGCCTCGTACGGAAAGAATGGAGGCACAGGATATGTTGAAGGTCGTGCGCGATCAACTGGACCGATTGCATGAGAACAGTCCGCAAGTTCCAGACAACATAATATGGAAATTCAAAAAGCAGTTTGGCGATAGTACGCCACATCTAAGCAAACCGGATATTACGAACGGTCTGGATCCTATACAGGTCCATAAAGAAGGACAATCTCCTGCCGAGACAGAACGGTTCACCATTAAAATTTCCAGCGGCGATCACACTCAAGACAAGTCACAAATGTCGTCATTGGCTCATCCGCTGATCGAGTCTGAAGCTGATAGTAATCACACTTCGTCTTAGACTTACATCCGGAGCACCACATGAAGATTGACGCATTCTGGTTCTTCGAGTACAAACGCTTCTCTTCCTCAATGATGCGTTCCACTGAATCCTTCCATCGGGCAGGACACATATCCATTGGCGTCATCTCGGCAATCGTTTTCAGGTCTATCTCGCCTGCCTTGAGTCGCTCCAGCAACTTCTGGTCGTTCTTTACATAACTCTGGTCTCCAAGCAGGTTCTCATAAAGCGAAATTGCACGACTGCGATACATGTTCCAGAAAGTCCTGTTTGCCCAATCTACATCGACACCGTCCTTCGTTGCCTGCTCCACGAGAAACTTCAGCATGAATAACTCGAAATCCTCGGCGTTCTTAGAATCTCCAAACACCTCCGTGAAGTTCGCCACAACCTTCTCACGAATCGCACATGTTACAAAGACTTCCTTCGTCTTAACTGTAGCAACCTTCGGTGCTCGCGTGATAACTGCTGGTCGAACAACATCTTCCTCCTCCACAACAGACTCGTTTGCCTCTCCGGTGTCATCTTCGTCGTTGATATCCTGAATTTCCTCCTCTTCGTCGTCATCCACCGCAAATGTCCACTCCTGGTATAAAGTCTCATATTCTGTGGCACGAAGGTCGACGTAGGACCCAATATTCGCGTCATACCCGTCCGTGTCTTCAGACTCGGTCGCAAGAACAACAATCGTGCTCGTGTATGTTTCGTCGTCAAACGGCGCAGGAAGCATATGCTGATTCTCACCGTCCTCCGATGTCGAGGCAAAGATGCTCAACCACCGCGCTTCATTTGTGGGATGCTGCAACTTCCCTTGAAACTGAATTTCGGACAACTTGAACTTCTTCCGAATCCAACCTAGAACATCCGCCGTTTTCGAAGTGATCTGGAAGTCGGAAATGCTGCCATTCACAGCAATTGCGACTCCGTATGTCATTGTTGTAGTTACCTGCTCAAGACCATCAAAGTCCATTTTCAACCTCGTATAAAACGGATTTTATTTATTGCTTGAATCCAATAACATCGCCATAAAATGTCGGAAAAGTATATTCCTCCCTCTCGTCGCAATGCCGCGTCATCCAATAAGACTACGGTATCACTTGAGACACAAAATTTCCCATCACTATCGACTAAAACGGCAACAGTCGCACCAACCAAGTCTGGCATCTCATTCTCGGCACTCGCATCTGAATGGAACGAGAAGGAGGTAGAGGATGAGAGTGAACGAAAGTCCCGTGAAGAGTTTGAGAAGAACCGTGCTGAGCGCGCGGAGGCAGATAGTAGGCGGGCATTTGCCACTCTGCGTCGCGAGTATAACAACCCGGAACCGTATGTGTATGCTGTGGAAGAGGATGATGCGCGCGTACTAGTTGACAAGGCTTCTGACGACGGATGGAAGACTGTCGATAAGAAGGCACGCAAGCAGTGGTCGTACGAGGAGCAGATGGAGCGTAAGAAGAAGTTTGAAGAGGCAGAGGCACGAATGTATGACGATTCTAGTGTGTGGCAATCGGGGGAGCACCGGTCTGACGATTGGAGTCATCGCGACCGACGCACTCTTTAACGACGCATTGCTCTCATTGCAGCAACTCTATCTGCCATAGTTGGAGTTCCTTTATTTCCAAATATTTTACCTAAAGCAAGTCCATAATTCTGGATTTTTGTCCAGAACGCAGGTGCCCATTGAATCCCGAATTTCCATCCATACCAACACGCGGCTATCGAAAGCACTATAAAAAGGATATAACCGATGATATCAACTACTCCTGTGTCTGTTTTAGGCAAGTCTTTCGTCTCACACGCTTTGGCAACCTCCCGAGCAGGTGGAGCACTCATTTGTAATTACGCTGCTATTTTGTCTCGGTTAAAGTAAAGATGGACAAAAGCTCTATTATCGCGCTGCTGACGGGACTCGTCATGTTGATAGTCGCAGGTTCGGTGTTCGCGATTACCGGTTCAAGGGCAAGTGCTCTGGATGCTGCCACTGCTTCTGCGAAAGGATTTAGTTTTTCAGCAATGCTATTCCCTGTGATTCGAACCACTGGAGGATGGATTCCTTATTTACTCTGGGCAATTGGTCCGTTAGCTGATGTGTATTACCAGACGTTCCGTTACACTCTTCTCGCCGTGGTCTCAATTGTTGCGATGGTCGTCGGTCTGTTGTTCCAGTTGATTCTACACGGTGGAGGCGGAATCGTTCCTGCGCTTACGGTTGGAACGACTGCCGCACTGGTCTACTTAATTCAGGACGCATGGGTCCAACCGATTGGAATGAACAACGCTATTGGAGTTACGGTTGGAAGCGTGATTGGTATCATCCTGACTGCTCTGGTATCGACTGCCGGAATGTTAAAAAGTCCTTTGATGGACGCGGGAGCAGCAATTCTGCTTGGAGCAGGTATTGGCGAACTCTCTTGGGTTATGACGTATAATACTGTTCCATTCCTTCTTCCTCTGGCAAATGGCGGCGGCGCACCTAAGAAGGCGTAATTGCCTTCTGAGCACTTCGCAGGACACGGTAATATGATGCCATATCTGTTCCAGAATACCGAACCGGCCCTTCGGGGTTAATAATATTGCCGAACATATCACGAGCTACGACCACAATTGTAGGTACGACCTTTACACAAAACTGGTGTACATAG
>Ga0214919_10007837_pt1 | contig 14284 bp, 12 predicted proteins | sample LL1503_MetaG_FD_177994 | JGI IMG/M metagenome (GOLD analysis project Ga0214919, IMG submission 177994) | Freshwater microbial communities from Lake Lanier, Atlanta, Georgia, United States - LL-1503 | ecosystem: Environmental > Aquatic > Freshwater > Lake | place: USA: Georgia | collected...
GTAGGCGCACAGGAAAAGAAAGCGGATTCTCTCCTCGCATGAAACTGACATATGCGTTTGCCGCTGCCCCCAATAATTCCTCCCCCTTTTTTGTAAAGGCACCATTTATAGGATGAAACACATCCCTTTCGGAGAGTGTTACTTTCTTATCATTCATCAATAAGAGATTCAATAAAAATATTATTTCCTTATACGAATTATACATGGGTGTTCCTGACATGAGAAGAAGCTTCATCCCTTCCGCGGCATTCAGGACTTTTATAAGACTAGGTGTCAGTCTTTTACCAGCCTGTGTCTCGGATAATTCCATGTCGCCTCCTGGGTTGTCCGCGTCGTCCTCCACAGATTCGGCAGGATTATCCCTAAGATTGTGCGCTTCATCTATAATCACCATCCGCCCACTAAATTCACGCCGAAGAATACGGTCGCGCTGACGAGCCGCTGTTTCATCATCTAGACCTTTTGGAATTCCTTTTAATAGATCGTCAATCATGCGGTGAAACTGGATATACCCCATAAACATATATCGGGAATTGATAGACTGTGATATACGGCGACTGATTGCCTCACGATCTCGGTCAAGCTCTGTGCCCGTGCGTTTTAAATATGTGTTCCCAGTGCACCCTTTTGCTATGTTAGGCGTGAAATCATCCTCTAGTATCTTTAACGCCTCGTCATCAAAAATAGTGCGACGAAACCCGGGCTGGATATTTCTGGGGGCCACTATAAGTACCTGTCTGCGAGGATATGTCTGTAAATAATTTTCCGCCACGGTAATGGCGGCACATGTTTTACCAACACCTACCCCATGAAAAAGAAGCGCCGATTGATATGGACATTGGGGCGAAAGAAATCGCCCTATAAAGCGCTGGACAGGCGTCAGCTCAAACTCCTTTTCAGGATCGCACGGATTCACACCATCCCGCTGCTGTTCGGCAATACTATCCTGCTTATTCTCGGCAAACTCCTGTTTTTGCATCAACTTCTCTGTAAAGCGAGGGTCCTCCGTATCAGGATAGAGTCCCGCTTCTGCCTCCCATATATCCATTGCATTCATGACTCTCGGATATAAGCCTCGCGCCCCAATGCTTTCCATGAGCTCGTCGCGCTTATCCAATGGAAGTGTTTCCCATTCTTTAAGAATATCTTCGTCTGCCATCTATCTTACACAGATGTTTTCATACTTGGATCTACTACCGCGAGAGGGCAGTATTTCTGTAAAATCTGATGAATCCGGAGCAATAGTTGTCGCTTTTCTACATTTTCGGGCCTTATATGCTGTATGGCGTCATCTAGTGAAAACCATTTGACTTGTCCAACTTCCCGTGTAATATGCTCATTCGTTAATGCAGCCTTTTCTATTGTTTCCTCCCCAACCCCTGATGGCGCATAAGCAATGTAATATTTGTGGCAATACTGAACACCATTTGTCCCATAAAAGGTTTCGCGAATAGGATCCATATTACGTATAGGATATATATCCTTTTCATATATATTCGTCTCCTCCCATAATTCTCGCATCGCACATGCATATTCAGATTCTCCTATATCTCTTCGCCCTTTCGGAAATCCCCATTCCGTGCTAGTCCACGGAGTCTTACATTCTTCTATAAATTCTTTCAATGTCTGTGTGATAGCCTCAAACTTCTGCTTTGCCTGTTCTTTCTCATTTTTATATGCGTGAGATCCCTCTATAGGAGGTCCCCAGAGCCCTTCCCATAATTCATCAAACGACAGTGACGTGAGTTTCCTATGCTCCTCAGTCGTCATACTTACAATAAGCTGTTTAATATATTCCCTATCTATGATACGATACTTGCCACGCATTAATTCTATAAAAGCGATGGTATCACGCCGTTGAATAAGTAGATATTCTATATTTGATACAACATGTTCAAGGCCCGTCGTGGATCCTGCGACCAGCTCCTCCGCCTGATTCCACGGGCCTTTTATACGGAATACAATTACACCATAACTTATGATGGGTTGTGGGCATTGTTTCGATTGATGCCCCGTCTGCGAACAATTTGTACATAACATGGTGGTTGGTGAAAATATCTTATATTGCTTCATGGTGCTAGACCTACCTAAATATCGTAGTTCCCCGCGTTTAAGCATAGTAGAGGGTTTGTCCGAACCTATAGTAGAGATGCGATTTCCTCCTACGGTATGGGGTCCAATGTTCTGGCATGTTCTACATGTAGTCGCCTTATCCTATCCTAGCAATCCAACATATGCGCAAAAGCGTGCAGCAAAAGAGTTCTACGAGAGTATGGCCGAGTTAATTCCTTGTCCTATATGTCGAGAGCACTATAAACAACACATACAGAAGTTGCCGCTGTCTCCTCATTTGGATAGGCGAGATGACCTTTTTCGATGGACGGTAGAAGTCCATAATGAAGTAAATAAGCTCTTAGGGAAGCCGATGGTGACAGAGGCCGAATCAATCAAGTATTATTTGAGGCTCGGAGCACGCGATCGCTCCCCCTTTATAACAACCGTTGATTTGGAAGAGATTGATGCGCGATCCATGATGAAAGGCGCTATTCTTGGCGCCACACTCGTAGGCATTGCAGGAGGGCTTTTGTGGTGGAGCACATCGGGCGAAAAGTCTAGTCTATAAGTAAAATGGTGGCACACTCTAAACGTGGTATAAGCCGAAAAGTAGAGACTAAAAAAACATACAAGCCAGAAATATACGAAGGACTTCAAATCCAAAATGGAGCTGCAAACAACGTCAAATTAAGCGTTCGCGAAATAGTTGTGCAGCCGAAAATGACAAATGATGAAATCAAGGCGCGAGAGGGCACATATTTCACAGATAAAGAAGCTGATGAAATTTTCGACGAAGATGTAGATGTATACGGAAAAGATGAATCTACGGGCGAGAAAAAACTTCTTGCCCGTTTTCGCAAACACGTTCTCCCCAATGATTTGGTGAAGATTGGTTGGGAGGCATATTACCAGACGGCAGCGGCTTCACGAAATCGCGGGGCCGCCGCGGGGCCCATTCAAGAAAAGTCCAATTATTGGAAAAAACGTAAACCAGTTGAAATCAATAAGTGGTCTGCGCGCTATGAGCAAAATGGTAAACTTTCAAAAATGCGAGTGAATAATAATGTCTTCAGTTCCGTATTGGGTTATTTCGAACAAACGCCATTTATGGGTCTTCCATGTCGCCTCACATCCTATACACAGAAATATTTCGAACAGTATAGACACGGCATTCCTTTTATTCAGGCAATTAATAATGTATTTAAAAGCCTCATTCCGGATAAGTATGCCAAACAGCTGGCCGCTGCTTCCGAGAAGCCAGCATATCGTGTGGCAAATACTGCCTTCTCTTCCATTACAATCAATCGGAATTTTCGCACAGCCCTCCACATGGACGACGGGGATTTCAAAGAAGGTTACGGAAATCTTTCCGTCATAGAACGGGGTCAATATTCGGGCGGCGCTACCATATTTCCCCGATACAAGATTGGATTTAATGTTCGGACGGGGGATTTTTTAGCCATGGATGTACATGAATGGCACTGTAATACAGAAATGTATGAGACGGATGCGCAGAATAGATATAACAAAGCTCTTCCTAAAATTCACCACGATTCTGTGGATACTGGGACCATGGGAGGCGAGAAACCTTTTACGCGTATATCTTTTGTCTGTTACCTCCGTGAAAAACTGCGTGGGTGTAAAGTAAAAGATACACATGCCTACTACAAACGCATTTCGTTTCATCCTGAACACGGTGATATGAAAAAACGCAGTTCTACACGAAAGAAGAGCTGAATGTTTTCCCTAGGTTTGATAGTAAGAACCCAATGCCTTGGGATAATCCATGGAAAAAAATAAATGATTCGAGCCCTTCTTTATTATCAAATTTTTTCGGTAGATCTCCTATTCAGCCAAATGAAAGAGGAGGGTCTACGATATATGGTAAAGACTATAGTTATCCTAGTTGGGTAATAAGTGACGCAGGTAAAACGATTCTACCATATGTATTCTATATATCCCTTTTTATTTTCATCTTATTTTTAATACTAGTATTCATACATTTCACAGTGTATCCTATTTTTTCCTTTTCACCGAATGATAATGGATTTATTCCGATCCCAACAGCTTCCGACAGGCAAATAGCATTTACGAAGAGTCCAGCGGCTGCCGACTTGTCTGCTAATTTTATAAATGTTCCCGTATCTTCCTATACTATTGGAATGGATCTATATTTTACAGGTGTTTTTGAACCATCCAATACGCCCCTTGTATTACTTTATAGAAGTAATGACATACAGACTCCCCCAACAGATTCGAAATCTCTTATTACCACCTATAGTAAGACGAATTTGATAGTATGGCTAGACTCTTTTAAAAATGATTTAAAAGTGAGTGGCATTCAAAGAGACTCCAATCTACAAACAAGCGTTATTGAAAATGTTCCTATCAAAAAAGTCTTTCGTGTGACCGTTGTGTTTGCAGATACATTCCTAGAAGTATATATAAATGGAAAGTTGGAATCCACACAACCGTTTCAGAATCTCAAGCCTGTAGCTGATACATACAGATTCTATACTGGGAGAACAACCTCGAGTGTTCAAATGTCAAATCTCACATTTTGGCCCAGAATTTTGTCTGCCCGCGAAGTTCAGGCATGGGGTTCTCCAATGAGTAAAGAGTCATTCTATATATCTAAGTAGATGGATCCTAGGGCCTTGCTATTTATAGTAGTATTTCTAGTAACTGTAGCAGGTGTATTGTATTATTTTAGCATGGGATATACACCCAAAATCATTGCGACAGCAAATGGACCTTTTCCTTTAGATTCGTCTGAAATTATATCGTCTATGGATACAAAAAAATTCTATACAGAAGGGGAAGGTAGTTTTTCTGCATTTATACAGATTGAATCGGTGAATCGCACAGGTTCATATACAGCTTGTGGCACAGAACCAGGAAAGATTTCTTGCACAGACGGAATATTTGTCCCATGCAAATGCGAGAGTGCAAGTGATTGTACGAAATGCACCCATTCAGGATATAGTACCCTTTTCAATATATCGGATGTAGCAAAACTAGAAATACTAATGGCCCCGGATGCGAGTCGCCAAGGTATGGCAATGACACAGCTTGTTGTTAAAACCAATACAAACGGAGTGGGGACATCCACGATACCGACGTTATATATAGAAACATTCAGGCTTCCACCTATTCCTTTACAGAAATGGAGCATGGTTACTGTGGCACGCGAAGGACGCCGTTTTGATGTGTATTATAATGATTCAATTGTTCTATCTCAAAAGACAATGTATATGCCCATATCGGACTCATCTTATACGAATCTGAAGGGTGTTACTTCCGGGTCGAGTTCATTAAAAGGCCAACTGGCATTGGTAAATCTTTACAGCTATCGCCTGAACAGCTTGGATGTAAGCGGAAAATATAGAGAATATGCAGACACGCGAGGACATCCGCGTATTTCGCAAAATCTAACGGGAACTTTTTCCGTGAATTTGTGTCCATCCGGTGGCTGTTTTGATATGCCCGTCATTAAACCCGCATCGCCGCTGTATGAATGGACTTCATCTTATAGCTAGAGCACATATTGGCAAGTATGCACCTGTGAAGCACTCCCCTAGGGGGCGCTTCACTTTGGCACTTACCGCTATGCATGTCTTAAATTTGGCATATAACTATAGAAGTATGGATCGCAATTCTCCAAGTAACAATACATGGTTTGGAATCATGACTGTTGTGTTTGTTCTCCTTGGATTAGTATTTATTTTTTATCTCTACAAATATTTGTATAGTTCATCCAATAATAAGAGCACTATCTTGGTTTCAGGGAAGCAAGCAGCAGATTCATCTCCTACAAATCTCCCGACAATCCCTGCCCCCTACGAGGGTGGAGAATATTCCGTGAATACATGGGTCTATATAAGCAGTTTCAATAAAAATATGAATAAACGGAAACACATATTTGAGCTCCAAGGTAACATATTCTCAACACTTCTTATTGGCCTCGGAGCATTTAATAATACTCTCATAGTTCGGACGCATACAAAGTTGACAGAAGGATTTTTGAATTGGAATTCCAATAGAAATGGATCCTCAGGATCCACATCGCCTGCAAATGCCCAAGATACAATTGGCAATCTTTCGGCTGCATCTCTAAATACTATGTTTGCCAACCTAGCTATGAATGATTCTTTACTGGATACTCCCCCCATTTGCGATCTTCCCGAAATTGATCTCCAGCGCTGGACAATGATTACGGTTGTTCTCACAGGCCGCACGATTGATGTATACCTAGATGGAAAACTCAGCAGATCATGTGTGGCGCCATCCTATTACAAAGTAGATCCTACGGGTGTAAAGCCAATTATGACATCCCGCGGCGGATTTGACGGATACACGGGCACCACTTCGGTTGCAAATTATGCCATGAATCCGGATGAGATTTATAGGACATATCTGTCAGGGCCAGAACCCTCTCCCATGGATATTCTGAACTGGTTTCTCTCTCTTTTCAAAGGTTCCTCTTAACTAGAGAATGCCCTATCCATATGATACATCAACATCTTCGGGGGCACCCGGTCAAATTCTAGTGGGTGTAATCACAATAGTCGTTCTTGTATTAGTTGCCTTTTCAATCGAGATGTTATACGTAATAACTATGAATTCGCGCAACCGATTTCAAACACTCCTGGATTACACCGCACATGCGAGCGAAGCTAGTATTGTAATACATCAGGATGAATCTAAATATACAGACGCGAAACCAATTAGTATATCCGTGAATGAACGAACAGGTATTGAATTCGCATATTCCGCCTACTTGTTTATAGAACCATCCACATTCACGGGCACGGATGTATATAAACACGTGTTTCATAAAGGATTTGCGAATCCCTGGCCTCTTATGGGGCCTGGTGTATTTGTAAATGGCGTCACAAATACATTGCGCGTGATCATGAACACATATCGCAATCCATTCACATACGCGGATGTATTGAATGTTCCGGTAAATAAATGGTTTCATCTCGTCTTGAATTGCTACAAAAAAGGCCTCGATATTTTCATAAACGGAAATCTGGCAAACCGCATTTCATTTCATGATACAATACCCTATCAAAATTACCAAGATATTGTTATATTTTCAAATATAAAAAATAATACATTGAATGGGAGCACTATACCTGCCCTCGATACACAAGATTTTCATATTGAAGGATCTATGGATGGTCTTATATCCAATCTCATATATGCCCGGTATGCGCTTTCTATGAATGAAATTCAGAACTTGCTGACAGCTGGCCCTTCTTCCAAAATACAGCAGAAGATATACGATAAACCCCCCTATTTGGGAGATGACTGGTGGACACATAGTTCTTCATAATGCCGTGTGTGTAACTAACTTCACAAAACAGGGCACTCGCCAATAAAAGGCCTAAGCATAATCTCTTCTATTCCAGTAAGGATTCAGAAGAGACTATGACAGGTGGGGGATTATTAGCACTCGTCGCATACGGCGCCCAAAATGTTCTTTTGAGTGGAAATCCGCAGATGACATATTTCTACAAGGCGTTCAAACGCTACTCGCACTTTGCAATGGAAAGTATCACTATCCCACTTACAGGGCCCAATGAGCTTTCATTTGATCAACCCATACAACTCCGGGCGAAAATTCCTCGGTATGGAGATCTTTTATCCGACATGGTATTTACATTTACCATCCCTGATATATACAGTAAATATATAACCCCGACCACTCCTGGTCGTAATTCTCAATGGGAATTTGAGTGGGTCCGTTATCTTGGTGCCGCAATCATTCAAAATGCGGCGATATCCGTGGGTGGTCAGAAAATCCAGGAGTTTGATGGTGCGTATCTTCTCAGTCGTGCGCTACTGGACATTGACCAAGATACCTTTCTAAAATGGAAATATCTTGTGGGAGATACTCCCGAACTTACGGAACCAGCTCTGGGGGCATATGCCGGTGGAACGAATCATACTGGCTATCCCACTGTGATTCCAGATACGAGTCGCACACAGCAAATAAATCGCCCCTCCATTTTTGGCCGTAATATTCATGTCCCTTTATCGTTCTGGTTTACGGAAGCTCCTTCGCAGGCCCTCCCCTTGATAGGACTTCAATATCAAGAATGCGAGATACAATTGACTCTCAATCCCATCTCACAACTCTATACGGTGCTGGATGCATCCGGATATCGTGTAGGCCCGGGCTTTACGATGAATGCCACTAACGATCAAATATCTCATAATAATCCGAATTATTCCGCAAATATGAATCCTGACGCGCAGATACGCAACTTTTTCACGGATATTGGATATTCCACGCCAGCTCTCAATGGCTGGTTTATAAATCCAATCTTACAGGGCACATTCATATATTTACCAAAAGAGGAACAGCAGATTTTTGCCAGTAGGCCTCTCACATATATGATCCCACAAGTTGTGATATATCCATTCCCCGGCCAATACACACGCCAAGTTCTCGATCTTCAGACACATAATCCAATCATGCGGCTGATTTTCATTCAACGTCGTTCCGACGCAGAGCAGCGGAATGATTTTGCGAATTTCACAAACTGGTATACATATCCGTTCGCCCCCTTTCTGCCTACTCCGAATGCGATCAACTTTCAAAAACAGAGTTCTACGTCAGGTATTTTAATGGCGAATACGCAACAAGATATAATTAGGAGTCTGCGAGTATTATGTAACGGGAATGAGATTCAGGAACAAAAGCCCATAGATTTCTTTACGCGCTTCTCTACCTATAGATATACGAGAGGAATTGGCCAGGATGGATTGCCCATATATTCGTTTCAGTTAGGGCAATCGCCTACACAAGCATCGGGCTCCATCAATGCCAGTCGCATACGAAATTTTCAAATAGATATGGATGTGTATCCTCTTCCTACCGATACAAATTACACATATGATATAACCGTCTACGTTGAAAATATCAATTGGTTTGAAGTTGTATCGGGTATGGGTGGGCTCAAGTATGCACTCTAAGGCAATTCTTTCGGCCAATTCACTTGAATATGCGGTTCCAAAAGAGCTCGTGCCCCCTTCAACACTTTTGCCGTGTTTGGAGAGGCAGTCAGGAGATCCGCGAGTTCCTTTTCATCTGCGACAATATAGCAATTCTTCTTATCGACGAAATCAGTTGTAAAGTGTTCCACCCAGCGCCTATTTATAACAAGAGCACACTTGTTATATATAGCCTCTAGGAATGTATATTGCGATCCCCCTCCGTCATGTTTAATCACGCTCATATCAACTACAAATTTGGCATCCTTCAGAATATTGGAAAGCTCTTCAAAACTTTTCTCAAATTGGCCTTTATAATATTTCTGAAACCCCATATCTTTTAACTTAAAGAATACATATTGGCGATTGATTGCCCCATATATATCTATTGGGTCATCCAACATTTTATTAGCCTTTATAATAATATCCGTGTGTTTATCAAAATCCACGCGAGATATACTTACGGCCCTATCAGGATAGGGGCTTTTTTTGAAAGGATATTCATAAAATGGATGAAGTATGAATTTACTTTTCACCCCAAGAGTATCTTTCAGGAATTGTTTTACGGATTCGCGAATGGTAATAATTTTGAAACGACTAAGATTCCTGAGCACGGGCTCCTTTCCCTTTCCAGATACTTCGGTGGGGTCATGTATGACGAGATAGCTCCCCGAAGGAATAGTGTCAAGATATTCATAATAGGATTTGTCAATGGCAGTTATAAGAATTTTGCCAGAAGGCAAATCGTCTATTGCGCGATTTTGATAGCCGGCTCCATATCCATAGTCTCGTTGTTTAGATTCTGTCTTGGATCCGATTTTAAAGAGAGGAAAATTGTATTTTAGCGATAAGTGGGCGGTAAAAGATACCCAACCCCCATATACGGGCCGCGCCATGTAAAATAAATTGGGCATTCGGACCGCTTCTAAAGAACGGGCATGAAAAAGAGTCCCGGGATTTACTCACTATGGTATAGTATGGCAAGCTTCTTATCAACTCTTGGAATTACAAATACGGCGGCACCCGATCCATCGACATATACAAACATTAAAGCTGAAAATGCAAATCTGGCAGAAGCGAAGACTGAGTTGAATAGCATACTAAGTAATATTAGTATCGCAACAAATGCCGCCCAACTCGCAGGACTTCCTCCTAGTTATACGGAATCTCTTACAGCACTATCGAATGAGGCCACGAGTGCCGCAAATTCAAATATGACCTCGGCGCAAATCGCAGCTAAAAATACGGAAATTGCTGCAAAAATTGCCGAATTGAAAGAACAGCAAAAAGTCGCTGTTCAGCAACAAAAGATTGATGAGATGGATGTGGCTGTTAAAATGATCACAGATCGCGTCATTGTAATACGCGGAGATAAAACGACTCCAGAGCTTTTAGAAAAATATGAAACTCTTCTTACAAATGTAAATGCGGCATTTGAGGCGGTAAAAGTGCCGCCGACGGAAACGCCAGTAACAGTGCCGCCGACGGAAACGCCAGTAACAATGCCGCCAGTCTATTTAACACCAGCGCAATACTTGGATGAACTCGATTCTCTTGACACATTAAAAGATGCCGAAGAAAAGAAGGATTTTAATTGGTCTCGTCTAGCGAAACAAATATTAGGCTGGACAATGTATTTTATAATGATTATAAGTGTAATTCTGGGTTTTTTGTTTGGTGGAATTATTATGTCAAATACATTTGCGGAAGATGCATTCTGGGCCATCAAGATATATTATTTTATATATGGGGCTGCCTTATTTCCTATATCTATATCTATGGGTGCTATTTCACCTCCTTATTGGGTATCGACTATCATTCCGTTATTTATATCGAAGAATATTCCTGCTGCTGCTACTGCTACTGCTGCTCCTATACGTGTTCTTGCCCCAGTTGCTCCTACCAAAGCTATTCCTAATGTTCCTCGCATGCCTGGGATTCCTGCCGTTTCGGATCTTCCTACGCTTCCTTCTCTTGGTATTAAGATTCCTTCTGTATCTTCTGTTCCAGCCTTTCCTTCTGTTCCAGTTATAGATCCTAAAAAGAGTATATTATCTGCACTCACAAAACTTCCAGGCCTGCCTCAATATGGAGGAGCTACAGAAACAGGAGGTCTATTCTCATATCAACTTGTAGATCCAAAACATCCCACCGAATCCCAGAAGTTGTGGAAGAATATCTTACGCGGAATAAGTATTAGCGAACTTATATTATTATTGAGTGTGAGTGTATATTATAGATTAGATAAGATACTTTTCACAAATATTAAAAATATAATTAATAAGATTAAAAAGTAGCCTTAACGATTCAAACTATCTATACTTAGAATGCCTCCACCGACCGCAAAATCACCACAAGAAGTAATAAATTTTCCGTTTGTTTCGGTTATTACTCCAACATATAACCGAAGAAAATTCATTCCGCAGCTAATACAAATGTATAAGGCTCAGAAGTATCCTTTACATCGCATGGAGTGGATTATTCTAGATGATGGCTCCGATCCTATTGGAGACCTGTTGACGGATACCCATATTCCCAATTTAACGTATTTGTATGATCCTGAGAAAAAGACAATCGGAGCGAAGCGGAATCGTCTAAATCGTGAATCGTGTGGTGACATTATTATCGCCATGGATGATGATGATTATTATCCTCCAGAAAGAGTGCCCACCGTTGTTCTAGCTTTTAAACGAAACCCAACTGTCCAACTCGCCGGCGCTTCTGAAATTTATATGTATTATTCAGACATTGAGGTAATTTATAAACTGGGTCCATATAATACAAAACACGCTACAAATGGGACGATGGCGTGGCGACGCTCCTATGCCAATTCACATATATATGATGAAAATGTGACTCATGCCGAAGAGCGTTCATTTCTTGATGATTATGTTAATCCTATGATACAATTGGACCCTTTTAAAGTTATGCTTGTAATGAGTCATTCAGAAAATACGTTTGATAAGAAAAAAATGCGGGATATTGTAAGTCCATTCGTAAATAAAACGAGTATGAAACTGAAAGATTTTATAAAAGATGGAAAACTCCGCGCATTTTTCAAAGCGGCTTAATGGGAAGAAACAGCCTTAAGAATAGATTCTACATGAATACAGATATGACAAACTATACTACGCTACAAAATAGAAAAATTTTTTCAACAATGTCGGATGTCTATAAGAATTCCCTCACAATGGATTCGCCGCGTGTGGATGTGCCAATAGATTCCTTAAAAGTGAATCTTCGCTCGCATCAACAAGCGGTGTTAGCTGCGATGGAATATAAGGAGCGTGAACTCTTGACTGGATTGGATTGCTCAGGAGAATTCTTGTATTCGTCGTATGGAATTCTAGGCGATTCCGTGGGTGTTGGAAAATCTCTGATGGTAATGGGTCATATTGCGCGATTAAAAACAATTGCGCCCTTAGAAAGTTCGTTTAGCATGGGGCGAAATAGCACGGATAAAATGTTCAGTCTTAAAGAGAATTTTTTCACAGATATAAGCGAAGCAAACTGCTTAATTATAGTTCCGCATACTCTCTATAGGCAATGGGCAGACTATATTAAGAAACAGACGAATTTGAAGGGGCTTCTATTAGATAAGAAAAATTCCTTGAAAACGGATACATTTACACAGGATGTGATGACATCGGACGTGGTTCTTGTTAGTAATACTCTATATAAAGAATTTAGTATATGGCAGAGGGACAATGATATACGATGGAAGCGCGTATTTATTGACGAGGCAGACACTATTCATATTGTGAATGGATATCCAAAACCAGAGGCCCGTTTTACGTGGTTCATAACAGCTTCTTGGATGAATATTCTTTTTTCAAATGAGACGTTATATATACATAAAACGAGTCTTCTTGCGAATGTATTTACAGAAGGTGCCCCGTTTTCGTATTTGAAACCGCATTTTGACGAGATTTTCCGAACTACGCGCCCATACGATTACATTCGATATAATATGACATCTTATAATTTTTTCAAGGATCTTGTGAATCATGATCATATATTACGTGGGAATCTTGTCATTCGGTGCAGCGATACATGTATTGAGGAATCTATTTCATTGCCACCTCTTACGAGAACAAATATTCTATGTAGGATTCCTATTACGCAGCGTATTGTTTCGCAAGCCATTCCTGCCGATATACAGCAGCTTCTTCATGGGGGAGATGTAACAGGGGCGATTCAAGCTCTGGGGGTCAAAGCGGAAGACACTACAAGCCTCATTGATGCCGTCACAAAGAATATACATAAAGAGTTGACGCGTTTGAAAGCCACCTATGAATTCAAGGCGGGCCTTGAGTATTCTAGTCATCAGGCAAAAGAAACAGCGCTGAGTTCTCTTGCGACGAAAATCAAAGAAAAAGAGGAGGCCATACAAACTATTCAAGAACGCATTGATGGATTTAAGGAGGAGATGTGCCCTATTTGCTATGATGATCCTGCGGAACCTATTATTACGCCATGTTGTTCGCGCATTTTTTGCGGAAAGTGTATACTTCTGTGCTATACACGAAACCCTACATGCGCATTATGCAGAACATCGTTTCAATTAAAAGATCTTACAAAGGTGGTGAGTCATAAGGAAGAGACTGCCATTGTGGATTCTGTCGAGGCAAATTCGGAAGACATCTTGGAGAAGAAACCTGAGACACTTATGCGATTATTTCGGGATAATCCCGAGGGTCGTTTTCTTGTGTTCAGTCGCTACGATAATCCTTTTACAGCCATAGAGTCTGCGATTGAGGGTGTGGGCGTGAATGTGAAACAGCTAAAAGGTAATAAGGACGCTATTGCCTCTACATTGCGCGCATTTCAGAATGGTGATATTCGTTGTTTGTTATTGAATTCGCATTATGCAGGGTCCGGATTGAATATAACAGCAGCGACACATGTGGTTCTTCTCCACGCGATGACACATGAGGAGGAGAAACAGATTTTGGGACGGGCCTATAGAATGGGACGCACAGGCCCGCTACAATTTATACGCCTATTACATTCGGATGAGATGCCAACCACGAATTAGGGTTTCGTAGTACTTTTCGGTGTAATAGAATTAAATAATTAAACGGTATAGATATGCCTACCACACGTAACAATAAAAATTTAAACTTGGTACAAAAGTATTATAACTCAGTGAAGAATGCTAAACGTAGAACACGTCATACAGGAAAAGTGTCTCCGTTAAATCCATTATATGTTCGCCCTAATT
>Ga0214919_10007838_pt1 | contig 14282 bp, 6 predicted proteins | sample LL1503_MetaG_FD_177994 | JGI IMG/M metagenome (GOLD analysis project Ga0214919, IMG submission 177994) | Freshwater microbial communities from Lake Lanier, Atlanta, Georgia, United States - LL-1503 | ecosystem: Environmental > Aquatic > Freshwater > Lake | place: USA: Georgia | collected 2015-03-15
TGTCAGGCTGTTTGGAAACAGCCGCCAGTCAAAGACCGATGGGATTCACAGGTGGGTATGGAAACCACAGGCGGGTGCCTGGGTCAAACCCCAGCAGAAGTGCTGATGTTGCGGCAACTGGAGGCGTCAACGGACAGATTGTCGCACGAATCTGTAAACTCACAAATTAATTCTAAAGAATGAATAATTTAGACCTAAAGAGTTTTTTGGTGTTTAATTTAAGTAAATACAAATACTATTGAATTCTTCTACATGAATTTTTTAAATATCCAAAGATCAAGCACCAAGAAACGGCAGCTTGGGACCTCATTCGGGGTGTCCAACTTGTTGCGCCTGCTTTTTTTGGCGTTCTGCTTGTCTTGGTCATATCAGGCACTTGCACAAACCACCCGACTCGAGCGTGTTTTAGCCAATAAAGAACTGCGTGCTTGTATTTGGCCCGAGTACTACAGCATTACCTATCGAAATCCTAAAACCCGAGAGCTCAGCGGCATCGACATCGCCATCACGCAGGATCTTGCGCGTGAACTTGGGGTGAAGTTGAAGTACGTAGACAGCAATTTTGCCCAACTTTATGAGTCCTTAGAGCATGATCGCTGCGACATTGCTACACACGCCATTGGCATCACTGAAGAGCGTCAGGCTCGCTTGCTGTTTTCGCAGCCCTATTTGAAAAGTGGTTTGTTTGCAGTCACCTTGAAAAACAAAGAAGGTCTTCAGACTTGGGACAGCCTAGATCAACCTGGGCGCGTTATTGCCGTTGCTGCGGGTACTGTCATGGAAGGTGTCATGTCCAAGTCTTTGAAAAAAGCCAGGCTGCTTAAAGTTCAGTCCCCTGGAACCCGAGAGCAAGAGGTTTTATCGGGCAGAGCCGATGCCTTCATGACCGACTATCCCTACAGTTTGCGAATGATTGACCTGACTGATTGGGCTGCCGTGATTCAAGCGCCAAGCAGCATGAACGCTAGCGAGTACGCCTACGCTTTTGCAAAAGGAGAAAACAGTTTGCAAACAAGGGTCGATGCATTTTTGAGTCTGATCAAAAAAGATGGACGCTTGCTTCAGTTCGCAAAAAAAAATAATCTTGAGCCTATCGTGTTGTTGAAATAATGGGCCACCAGCTTGAAAAGCAAGTCACTCTCCAATCCAACGCTGTCCCAGAATGCTGCTTCTCTGGGTGTCTACCGATTTGGGGTGGCGGTCGCTGTTTTCATCGCCTTAGTTGCTGGCATCTACCTTTGGAAAGACAGGCAAGACACGTTAGATCGAGAGGAGGCACGGGGAGATTTATTGACGCGCATCTTGTTCAATCATGTGAGTCGAACACTAGAGTCTTCTTCTGCCATCATGACAGTTGCCAATCAGGGCTCATCTTCAAATTCGCCCACGCAATCGCAGCTCAAATCCGCCATTGAAAAATCCAGTTTCATTCGTTCCCTGTCCATGCTAACTGAGGACGGCCGGGTATTGGCCAGCTCAGAGGATGGGGTGGTCAACCAGTCTGTCAGTTGGCAACAATTGGGCTTGGAGCGAGATGTCGGGGATGATTTGGCGGCAGGTCGTTGGCAGCCGGTGCGGAATTTGTTTGACTTGAATCGAAGCGATGTCCGGTTGAAAGATATTGCCATTTTGCCCTTGTCTATGCGCATGAAACGTGCTGATGGTCAAGTTGTGCGGTGGATGGTTTTGATTAACCCACAAGATTTGATTGCTGGTTTTGCAGAATCGGTTGACGATCAATGTGATGCGGTCTACGTGTTCGATTACGCAGGTCGAATTTTGGCCAGCAGTTCGCAGAGATGGTTTCCACATGATCAGCTTTTTACCGACATGCCCGCTGTCAAGGGGGTTGCAAAGAACCAAGACTTTGGCCGCTACATTGACATCCTCAAAGATGCCAAACAAGACAGCGAACATTTGGAAGTTCACTATCGCACCGCTGCACAACTGCCGTTGACAGTGGCTGTTGCCATTTCACGGAGTCGGGTAGAAGGGGAGTGGTGGCTAACTTCCAAAGGCAGCATTGGCATGTCTGTTTTGATGTTGTTGGCCACTTTTGTTTTAACTCGCCATATTGCGGCCATCTGGGCGCGAAGGGAAGAAGACCGCCTTGCCATGTCGAATGCCCTCAATGATGCTGAAGCGGCCAACCAAGCTAAATCGGCCTTCTTGGCTCAAATGAGCCACGAAATCAGGACACCCATTAACAGCATGGTGGGCATGACCGAACTCGCACTGGGCACACGCTTGAACCCAGAGCAAAAAGACTATCTGGAAATGTCACGAACAGCCTCTCAAAGTCTGTTAAGACTGATTGATGACATTTTAGATTTCACACGATTGGGTGCCAATCGCCTCACCTTGGATCAAACCCTGTTTGATTTGCATACGGCCTGTCAACAGGCTCTCAAAGGGTTTGCATTTCAAGCCGAGCAGAAAAAAATTGATTTGTACTTGGACATCGACTCAGATGTGCCGCAGTTGATGATGGGTGATCCCTTGAGACTTGGGCAAGTCTTGCAAAATTTATTGGGCAACGCCTTGAAATTCAGCGAGATGGGTTGGGTCAAATTGAGTGTTAGAAAAAATGAAGTCAGTGAGCATCAGGTGGTGTGTGACTTTGAGGTGACTGACACAGGCATTGGCATTCCAGCTGAAAAAATACAACTTATTTTTTCGCCATTCAGTCAGGCAGACGCTTCAGTGAACCGCAAATACGGTGGCAGTGGTTTAGGGCTCTCTATTGCGCGGAATTTGGTGCAATTGATGCAGGGTGAAATCAAGGTTCAATCACGAGAGGGCGAAGGAAGTACCTTCTCTTTCACGGCCACATTTGAAACGCCCTCGCCAGAATTGCTTCACAAACAAATCATTCCGCAGCAGCAAATTGCCACGGGTTTCAGTGCCATTTCGCATTCTGTCGATGTGGTGTTGGTGGAGTCCAATCCCTTTGCCAGAGAAATTCTCAGAAATCTATTGGCTGCCCAACAAATCAAGCCTCAGGAAATTGTGACTCCCGTTGCTTTGCAAACTTGTTTAGAGGATTGGTTGAAACAAGGCTTGAACCGTCAAACGCTTTGGGTCATTGACCACAGCATGTTGGCCTTCATTGAGTCCGCTTATTTGCTGGCGCAGGATGAAAGCAAGTGGCGAAGCTTGTCTTGGGTTGTATTGTCTGATTTTGGTTTGAACCATGACGTCCAAAACTTGTGTGCATTGGCTAGAACTTTAGGTGTTCGAGTTTTAAATTTGTACAAACCCGTCACAGGGCTAGAACTACAGAATGCACTCACAAGCATGTCGCAACGCGATGAAGTGGATGAAGAAATTTTAAAACCCAGTGCTTTCAAAACCAAGCACACGGGGAAAATATTGGTGGTAGAAGACACACCGATGAACCAGCAGTTGGCCAGATGGACATTGGAAAAGTTGGGATGCACTGTTGAAATTGCAGAAAACGGTGAAGCGGCATTGCAAAAAATTCGAGCGGATGCCTACGATTTGATTTTGATGGATTTGCAAATGCCGGGCATGGATGGTTTAACGGCCACCTACGAAATTAGGCACATTGAAGTGACCGAAGCCTTAAAGATGACGCCCATCGTGGCCATGACCGCTCACGTCTTGGATGAGGACCGCGCGCTTGCTAAAAAAGCAGGGATGCAGGACTTTCTGATCAAACCTGTTTTGGCCGACGAATTTCAGAGAGTTTTGAATAAATTTTTGTAGAAAGGCTCAACCTGTGAGCCTGCGCTGAGCCGATAATTCAAACAAGATTAACGCGCAAAATTAAGCTCTCCCCTTATGGCCAACGCATTTCAAGCAGGATTCATGGTGTTCCATGGCAACCGTCTAGAAGACCTGCGCGATCTCACGGTTGGTTTGTTTCGCCACAATCCCTTACCCCCTTTGGTGCCCGAAACCTTGCTGGTACAAAGCAACGGCATGAAGCACTGGCTAGAAATGGCCTTGGCTGACGACGGTGCCATGGGCATTTGCGCTGCCACTCACATGGAATTGCCGTCTAGCTTTATTTGGCGCATGTACCGTTTGGTTTTAGGGCAAGACGTAGTGCCAGTTGCCATGCCATTTGACAAGCAAGCTTTGGTCTGGCGTTTGTGGCGGCTGTTGCCCGAGTTTGCTCAAACGCATCAGCTTGAAGCTCTTTTGGCTTATGTCGGAGACGATCCATTAGGTCGGCAGCGCCATCAGTTGGCGCAGCAAGTTGCCGATGTGTTTGATGGCTATCAAAGCTATCGAGCCGATTGGCTCAGTGATTGGGCCCAAGGGCAATATGTGTTGCAGCACCAAAGCGAGCGCCATGCCATGCCGCCCGACCAAGTTTGGCAAGCACAGTTGTGGCAGATGTTGCAACAAGATGTGTTGCAAACCCAATCTCCCGAACTTGTCTCTCAATGCCTTTCCCGGGCCGACGTGCATTCGCAATTCATGCACAAGGTTCAGCAAGCTGGCGCTTTAAAACCAGAAGGCTTGCCGCCTCGCATCGTTGTGTTTGGAATTTCTAACTTGCCCATGCAAGTGGTGGAGGCTTTGGCCGCCTTGGGACGCTGGAGTCAAGTCATCATGATGGTCCAAAATCCTTGCCAAGAATACTGGGGCCATGACATGGACCTGGTTGCGCAAAAACATTCGCTGCTTTCTTCATGGGGCCAACAAGGTCGAGATTATTTGCACGCGCTAGAGCGCTTTGACCAGCCTGAAAACGCCTTGAGCGTCATGAGCAAGCAAACTTTTTTTGTAGACCCAGCTGAACAAGCTTCTCCCTCGCGTTTGCAGAATATTCAGTCTGACATTTTAAATTTAAAGGCCATGCCCGAGCATCCTGAAGCCATGCCCGACGACGGCAGCATTCAAATGGTCCAAGCGCATTCAGCGCAGCGCGAAGTTGAAATTTTGCACGACCGGCTTTGGGCTTGGTTTGATGAAAACCCAAGTTGGAAGCCTGCTGATGTGATGGTCATGGTGCCCGACATGGCCAGCTTCTCATCCCACATTCAAGCGGTGTTTGGTCGTTTTCCAGTTCAGCATCCTCGGCATATTCCTTTTTCAGTGGCAGACACCACGCCACGTCAAGTGCCGCTGGTCCAAGCGCTTGAGTTTTTGTTAAACCTGCCTGAAGCTAGAGTGACTTTGTCTGAATGGCTAAGCTTGTTTGAAGTGTCGGCTGTGCGGTCTAAGTTTCAAATGGACGAGGCAAATGTCCAAACCATGAAAAATTGGCTGCAAGCCGCTGCGGTTCGCTGGGGCTTGAATCCATCGCACCGGCAAAAATGGGGCGTGCCCAGCACCATGCCACACGCACAGCAAAACACCTGGACCTTCGGTTTGCAACGTTTGATATTGGGTTATGCCGCCGGCCAAGCTGAAGGCAATTCGGCATGGCAGGGTGTATTGCCCTTGCCTCAAGTTTCTGGTTTGAGTGCGTTGAAGGTCGGCTATTTGGCGCAGTGGTTGGAGGCTGTGTCCATCAGTTTGGCTCAATTGAATGCCGAGCATACGCCTTCTGAATGGTGCACGGTCATGCACGACCTCATGGCACGCTTTTTTGAAGCCAACAACGAAGCCGATGAGCGGATGTTGCTGCGTTTGAAGCAGGAGCTCACGCTATGGCAATCACTGTGTGATCAGGCTGGTTTGTTGCAGCCCTTGCCCTTAACTGTGGTGCGCGAACATTGGCTGTCGGGCCTTGAATCTGCGGGGCTGCAGCAACGTTTCTTTGGTGGCGGTGTGCAGTTTTCAACCCTCATGCCCATGCGCGCCATTCCCTTCAAGGGTTTGTGTTTGCTGGGCATGAACGATGGCGCTTATCCCCGCCAAAGTACACCTCGAGATTTTGATTTGATGACGACGCATTGGCTTGCGGGCGATCGCTCGCGTCGCGAGGACGATCGCTACTTGTTTTTGGAAGCCTTTTTGTCAGCACGTGAAAAGCTGTACATCAGTTGGCAAGGACGCAGGGCTACAGACAATCAAAAGATGCCCCCCTCTGTCTTGGTCGCCCAACTGAGCGACACCTTAAAGGCCCGTTTCTCGCCCGAGCTGGATGCCGTCTTGCAGCCCTTGCAAGCTTTTTCTGCCAAATACTTCGAGCCCCATTCAAAGTTCTTCACCTATGCAAGCGACTGGGAAGCAGCACAGAAAATTGATGCTGACATGAAATCTGCTTCTGTTGCTTCTGTTGCTTCTGATGCAACTCATGGCGCATTTCCTGCTATTTCCGAATGGCCTCTTCAGGAATGCATGCGTTTGCTGAAGCAACCCGTAGAGGTTTACTGGCGCAGTCGTTTGGGTGTTTTGCTTCGTGGCCCTGAGGAGGCCTTGCTTGATGATGAGAATTTCTCTCTCAATGGACTTGACAGGTATTCATTGGGCCGCCATCTGCTTGAAGCCAATGACATCGAACTGCAACTCGAAGAAGAAAAATTGATGGGTCAATTGCCAATGGGAGCTTCAGGACAAGCGGTCTTGAAACAACAATGCGATGCGGCACTTCGCGTCCTTGATCGAGCTGCCCCCTATTTAGAAAAGTTCACACAAGAATTGCCCACGCAATCCGTGGCTGTTGTCATTGCCATGCCTTGGGGTCAAGTGCGCATCAGTGCTGAAATTGCTGGTTTGCGCCAAGAATTGCGTTCATCTGATAAGTTGCCAATTTATTCTGATCATGTTCAAACACTGCAAATGACCCGTCGACCCGGTGCGGTGGCCACAGGTCAAAAAGACCAACAGTCAGCCCGTGCCGATGTCTTGATCAATCTCTGGCCCAACCATGTTTTGTTAAGCGCTGCAGGTTGGACAGTCAGCTCCGTGGCCGTAGGACTTGATGCTGTGGCCTTGTTGCCCCCCATGCCGCCTCACGCTGCCCAACTATTGTTGGCACAGTGGTTAGCTGTTTATGCGCAGGCATGGGCCCAGCCCTTGCCTATTACTTTGAAAGCAGGTTTGGCATTTGTGTCAGAGATCATGCGAAAAGCGCAGTCTGACAAAGAAGTTGATGGCGACAAAGTCATTGATCTGGCCTTAGACAAGGCGCGCAAAGAGTTTTCAGATGGTTTTTCTGAGAGCACCGATTTGGCGCGTTCCTTGTATGTCCAAAGATCCTTCGATCATTTTGATCCGCTCATTGAAGGACTGCCAAACTGGGCCCCCCTCTTGTATGACGATTTGATCCATGCAGCTTCAATTGACGGCGGTGCTCCATGAGTCAATTGAAAACGCAAAAGCTCAATGTGCTCACATTGCCTTTAAATGATATTCAGCTTATTGAGGCCAGCGCCGGCACTGGTAAAACCTGGACATTGGCGGCACTTTATGTGCGTCTCATTTTGGGGCATGGATGGTCAGGGCAGAGCCTGATGCCGCCTCAAATCTTGGTGATGACCTTTACCGAGGCTGCCACGGCAGAGCTTAGAGATCGCATTCGCGAGAGATTGGCGCAGGCTGCGCAATTCTTTAGGGGGCAACCTCACGTTGCCGATGATTTTCTGCAAGACCTTCAAGCAAGCATGGGCACTGATTTGAATGTGCAGCATGCTGAACGCTTAGAGGAAGCCGCGCAGTGGATGGACGAAGCAGCCATTTACACCATTCACAGCTGGTCGAGTCGCATGTTGCGCCAACACGCTTTTGACAGTCAAAGTTTGTTTGATCAAAAGCGCTTAGACGATGCACCTGCTTTGAAGTTGAAGTTGGTGAAGGACTATTGGCGGGAATACTTGTACCCACTCAATGTCAAGCAACTGGGCGCAATGAAAGATTTGGGCGGAGCACCCGAGGCTTTGCTGAAAAACATGCAATCTCTTTGGCAAAAATTTGACAAGTCACCCGGTGATTTTCCTGATGTTTCGCAAGATCCAGAACCAATAGCCTTGGTGCTAGCTTGGTCTCAGTGGCAAGAGCGTGTTTTGCAGCTGGAGGCGCAAGCCAGGCAATTGTTGTTGAGCAACATGCCTCAAGCATTGGACCTGTTGAAAAAGGCGCTTGAAAATGATTTGAATCGCAATCAGTATCGAGTCAACAAACACCCTTATTTCCTTCGCCATCTTTCAGAATGGGCCTCTGGTGAAGAGGCAGACATGGATGCGCTTTCAAAATTCACCTTCGAAAAACTCAATGCCGGTTTGAAAGGTGGTGCCAACCCCATCGACAACGCCCATGGTGTCTGGACCGCAATGAGTGATTGGATGGCTGAGCGTCAAAATGAGCCTGAAGTGAGCGGTCATTTGTTGCAACATGCTGCACTCAAAGTGGGTCGAGCGTATTTGCTGCAAAAAAGAAGCTTGGCCAGCTTTGATTTTTCAGATTTGCTACAACGATTGCATGCAGCCCTTCATGCACCTGGCAGCCGCTTGCCCCAAATCGTTCGCGCGCAGTTTCCTGTAGCCATGGTGGATGAGTTTCAAGATACCGACCCCTGGCAATATGAATCACTGTCGCGCATTTACGGCGCATGCAACTTCATGAATCATGACCCAAGTGTTGAAGTCAAAGTTGAAGATCAAAATGCCAGTGCATTTTTGATGATTGGCGATCCGAAGCAAGCCATCTACAGTTTTCGGGGCGCCGATTTACCAACTTACTTGAATGCAAGGCATGCGGCTGAATCTATTTGGACTCTCACAGAAAATTTCAGGTCCAGCCAAGAAGTGGTCAATGCCGTTAATCATTTGTTTGAAAATGCACAGAATCCTTTTGGTGAAGTGCCGTTTGAGCGTGTGCAAACACCCACACCTGCCAAGGCCGAAAGCCTTCGCTTGGCCGATGGCCAAAAACTACCAGCGCTAACGGTATGGCACCTTAGCGTCGACAAACCCCTAAGTGGCGCCCAATACAGTGAAGACATGGCGCAGATTTGCGCTACGCAAATGGTTTCGATCTTGAATCAAGGCATCGCTCAACCCGGCCAAATGGCGGTCTTGGTCAGAGATGGCCAAGAAGCCAAAAAAATCCGCCAAGCCTTGGCGCAGCGCAGTGTCCGAAGCGTTTACTTATCTGACCGCGAAAGTGTGTACGCCACACGCGAGGCACTCGATTTGGCTTGCATTTTGGAAGCCGTCTTACAAGCACGCAATGCCAAGTTGCTGCGCGCGGCGCTCACCACTCGCACCTTGTGCATCAGTTTGCCAGAAATAGAGCAGGTGTTCCGTGCTGAAGAGGCCTGGGACATTTGGGTGGAGCGTTTCAATGCGTGGCACCACACATGGCAACGCCAAGGCTTCTTGCCGATGCTCTACAAAATTGTGCATGAACAAGACATCGGCAGGCGCATGCAAGCTGAGGGCGATACCGCTGAACGGCGCTTGACCAATCTACTGCACCTAGGTGAACTATTGCAATCGGCCAGCCTTCAATTACAAGGTGAATCTGCATTGCTTCGTTTCCTCACTGATCAATTGGCCAATCCGCAGGCACAAGGTGAAAGCGCTCAAATGCGTCTTGAGACAGATGCTGAGTTGGTTCAAGTGATTACCTTTCACAAAGCCAAAGGTTTGCAATACCCCTTGGTGTTTCTACCTTTCGTCTCCAATTTCAGGGAAGACAAAGATGACTCACTTCGAACAGCCCAAGAGCGCTTACAAGAAGACATTCGCTTGATGTACGTAGCCGCCACGCGTGCTCAGCAAGCTCTGTGGATGGGTGTTGCCAAGCGGCAAGGTGATTTCAAAAGCAAAGAGACGCAAGCGCAAAGTGCTTTGAGTGTTTTGTTGCAACGCAAGTCTGCCGATGATTTGCAAGAAAAATTGCAGATTTGGGCAAGCTGCGATGACATTCAAGTCATTGAAGCGCCCGAAGCGAATGAGCACTTGTATCAGCCTTCAAACGCTGCCAGCGTAGAAGCTGCAACCGCAGCAAAATTGCCATCGCGTGTGTTACCAAATGCTGGCTGGACGGCCAGCTTCAGTGCACTGACCCGTAAGCTGAGTGAATCCAAATGGCATTCCGCAGACTCAGGTCTTGCGCGCGAGGAGCGCTGGTTAGATTCTCAAATTGACAACCCAGTCACTGACCCCAATGACGTGCTCTTGGAAGATGACGCTTCCTCTTCAAAATTGGCACAACCCCAGTTCAATCATTTCCCGGCTGGCAGTGCCTATGGCACCTTGCTACACGATATCTTCGAATGGCAACTCAAAGAAGGCTGGCCCCTCCTGCAAAATGAATCAGACCTCACAGCTGAAGTCAAAATTCGCTGGCAACGCTGGTGGCAAACCCAAGCAGAAAGCTTGCAACTTCTGCCAAATGACCAAACCCTCTGCCTGCAACTCATTCGCCAATGCGCCTCATCCCAATTCACACAATTGGGGTCAGATCAACATTGTTTTAGCCTGTCTCACCTCACTGCCCAAAATGCCTGGCCAGAAATGGGCTTCACGTTCAAAACGCACGGTGTTTCAACGCTGTACATCGATCAACTCATTGCCAATTTGCTGCATCCCAACAAAGCCCGTCCTGCTTTGCAAGCTCAGCAATTGAATGGCTTGCTAACGGGCTTCATGGACATTGTGTTTGAACACCAAGGCCGCTATTACGTGCTCGATTACAAATCAAACAAATTGCCCGATTATTCGCAAGACAGCATCACAAGCAGCATGCTAAGTCATCGCTACGAAGTGCAATACTGCTTGTACATCTTGGCGGTTCACCGACTCTTAAAGTCTCGCCTGAAAGATTACAACTACGAGCATCACATGGGCGGTGCCATCTACCTTTACTTGCGAGGTATCGATCAAGCAGGGCAGGGGTGCTATGTCAACAAGCCGTCCTATGAGCTCATCAATGCGCTGGACGAAGCTTTTAAATCGAACTCGCAATCTACGCTGTCAGGCGTGTTGTCATGATCCACTCTCCACCCGCGTTCAGCCACACTGCAGGGCCGCAAGCTGCAGACGCCATGCACAGCTGGCCATGGACCGCGCTGGACATGGCTTGGCTCCAGTTTTTAAAGTCACATCAAGCAACGCCAGAGCCTTTGCACGATGTACTGGCGCTTTTGGTCAGCCACCAAATGGGAAGAGGGCACGCTTGTTTGGACCTTGATGCTTTGTTGCAAGACCCAGCGCATTTGCTTGGCTGGACTGATGCGCAAACCAAGGCCATGACCCAGCTTGTAGCAAATTCAAAGCTGGATGAGCAGCCAGCAGACTTTTTCGCCATGCCACTCAATCCATGGGCAGAAGCTGCCAAAACAATGCCATGGGCCGTTGGTGAAAATTCACCTATCTTGGTCTCTTACCATCAAGACGGCCAAGCTCAACGGGTGTACCTGAGGCGCGCCTGGCAAGCAGAACAAAGCATTCAAGCGTCTCTTCAAATGCGTCTTTCGCAAAACTTTGAAGTCCCTGAAGACAGCGATCAGAAACTGGATAAACTCTTTGGCCTTCCAAGCAAAGAAACAGACTGGCAACGCATCGCATGTGCCAAAGCTTTGCGTGCCGGCCTGACCCTCATTACCGGCGGTCCGGGCACAGGCAAAACGACAACGGTGGTTCGTTTGTTGGCCTTGCTGCAACAAGCTGCCCACGATCAACAAACCACTTTGCGTATTCATTTGGCAGCCCCCACGGGCAAGGCTGCCAGTCGCTTGAGTTCTTCGATTCAATTGGCATTGGCCAGCTTGCCCGAAGGCTGGGCAGAGGGCATTCCATTGCAAGCTGTTACTTTGCACCAATTGTTGCAGTACAACCCCGATGCAGCCGCAAGGGCTGCGCCCTCATTGGCAACGGACTTGGTGGTGGTCGACGAAGCCTCCATGATTGATCTTGAACTCATGGCTCGATTGATGAAATGTGTGCCTGCACAGGCTAGGGTCGTTTTATTGGGAGATAAAGATCAGTTGGCATCTGTAGAGGCTGGCGCTGTGTGGTCCCAATTGTGCGAAGGTGCTGACCAAGCAGACAACGATATCCAAGCGCACCCCGCAAAACCTTACACCTTGCCTGAACAAACTGCAGTGCTTCATGTCAGCCGACGTTTTCATGCCAACAGCGCCATCGGTCAATGGGCTAAATTGATCAACACTGGCGATCAACTGCAACTCAAAAAACAATGGCATGCCTTAAGCAATGCCAGCACTTTGGATGGCATTGGAAAACCTGAGGTTCAGAGCTGGCCAAATGCATGGCGCGAAAGACCTCTAGGGCAGTTGCATCCAGAAGTGGTTCAGGCATTGCGTGAAGGGTGGTCCGCTTGGTTGGCATATTTAAAACCACTGCAACAAGCCGATGCCATCTGTGACAACGCGCAGGCCCTTCAGCTGCTTAACCGTTTCAGCGATTTTCAAGTGCTCTGTGCGCTGCGACAAGGTGCGTGGGGTGTTCAATCTTTGAATGAGCGCATCGCTTTTGCTTTAGGCTTGACTAAAAGCGGAGAAAGAAACTTCCAGCCCGCCAAAGCGCAAGACGCCTGGTTCGTTGGACGGCCCATCATGGTTACCCGCAATGACTATCACCTCCAGCTCATGAACGGCGATGTAGGTCAGTGTTTGCCTACTGCCAATGGCCTTCGAGTAGCGTTCCCCGATGGCAAAGGCGGTGTTCGGTGGGTGTTGCCTTCTCGCTTGGATGCCGTGGAGACAGTTTGGGCCATGACCGTTCACAAATCGCAAGGCTCAGAGTACGACCATGTGCTCCTGGTGCTGCCTGAACGAGATGCCCCTGTGCTCACTCGCGAGTTGCTTTATACCGGCGTCACTCGCGCTAAATCACGTCTTAGCTGGTGGGTCCCCAATGCCGATGTCTTGTTCAACGCAGTGGCGCAGCGAGTTACCCGAAGTGGCGGTTTGGCAGATGCCCTGTTTCATCCGTCAAAATAGGTACTTCAGAAAAAAAGTGAGCAATGATGAATTTCGATGAAATGGCTGACAAGTTGTCAGCCCACCCAGACTTCAAAGTCAAACGTCGCTTGGTGCCGGTTCTAGACTTTGGGCCAGGGTCTGGCGGACCTACTAAAAGAGTCCTCATTTTGGACACTGAAACGACGGGCTTAGATTGGCGCGCAGAAAAAATCATTGAGTTGGCCATGCTGGCTGTTGATGTCGATCTGCAAACGGGTCAACCGGTTGGTGTGCTTGAGGTCTATGAAGATTTCGAAGATCCGGGCAGGCCCATCCCAGTAGAAATCGTGAAACTCACCGGCATCACCACCCAAGACGTGAAAGGTCAAAAACTCAACGAAGCCAAAATCATTGACATGGTGGAAAGAGCAGATCTCATCGTGGCGCACAACGCTGGCTTTGATCGTCCTTTCGTCGAAAACCGATTTGAGGTGTTTGAGCACAAAGCATGGGCTTGCTCTTTTGCAGGCATTAACTGGAAGGCTCAGGGTTTGGGATCTGCCAAGTTGGAATTTTTGTGCAGCGAATTGGGATGGTTTTACGATGCCCACCGAGCGCAAGTGGACTGCCATGCTTTGCTCAGGGTCTTGTCTTCGCCTTTGAAGCCCCAGCCTGAGGAGACGCCAACTACTGGCTTGCAACAACTTTTTATGTCAGCCGAACAAGCCCGAACAGTGGTCAAAGCATTTGGTTCGCCCTTCGAAACCAAAGACAAGCTCAAAGCCCGAGGCTACCGCTGGGATGCCGAAGCCAAGGTTTGGTTCACAGCTGTGAAGTCAGCAGACGCTTTGGAGGCAGAGGCTGAATGGCTTAAATCACAGGTTTACGGTGGGCGCTCTGCCAAAATTGGCCTTGAAACTCAAGATGCCCGGGTCCAATTTTCCTGCCGAAGTGGTAAATCGGGCGATCGAGTCTTGTAATTTGAGAGATTTCAGGGGCAGAAAGCGCTAAAGGGACACCTAAAGACAGGGATAATCACGGGTTCGGGAAAATTAAGTTTCCCTTTTGGAAAATCATCTTTTCCCTCCCTTTTTGAAGAGCATCCCAGCCATGGCCCAATACGTTTTTTCTATGAACCGCGTCGGCAAGATCGTGCCGCCGAAGCGTCACATTCTCAAAGACATTTCACTCAGTTTCTTCCCTGGCGCCAAAATTGGCGTACTCGGCTTAAACGGCTCCGGCAAGTCCACCCTGCTGAAAATCATGGCCGGCATTGACAAGGAAATTGAAGGCGAAGCCATTCCCATGGCGGGCCTGAAAATTGGTTACCTGCCCCAAGAGCCACAGATGGACCCCGACGAAACCGTTCGCGAAGCCGTTGAAGGTGGCATGGGCGAAGTGAAAGCAGCGCAAGCTCGCCTCGAAGAAGTTTATGCAGCCTACGCCGAAGAAGATGCCGATTTTGATGCACTGGCTGCAGAGCAAGCCA